>TARA_R110002051_G_scaffold1134_5_pt1 | contig 14072 bp, 5 predicted proteins | sample TARA_R110002051 | Tara Oceans TARA_R110002051 (sample SAMEA4397023) | marine metagenome | biome: Polar Biome; feature: [MES] marine water layer (ENVO:01000295) within the mesopelagic zone...; material: water (ENVO:00002006), including particulate matter (ENVO:01000060) such as......
TTCTGGAGGACAATAAAAAAAATATGATTTCACGTTGGCTTTTAAAGCATCTCGCAGTAGTGCTATGCATTCTTCTTTTCTATTCCTGTAAACCTTTAAAAAATAATTCAAGACCTGTAGAAGTCGCATTCCTGTCTGATGTACATCTAACCGATATCTATGGAGAATTTGCTGATTCTGATTTTAAAGGAGTTGTAAATCCTCAAACCGGCAGAAATACTATTTTAAGAACGATGCAGGCACAGCTGCATTCAACACGTTTGTTTAATGAAAACTACTTTGCGTTTCTGGCAGCCTTAGATGATGTGGTTGCGAGAGGCATTCGGTATGTTGTACTTCCGGGGGACTTTAGTGACGATGGGCAACGTTTTAACCTACGCGGATTAAAGAATATTTTAAGGAAATATACAACAAAATACGGTACTCATTTTATGCTTACGACAGGAAATCACGACCCTGTAAAGCCTTTTTTAACCGATGCGGGAAAGACCGATTTTATGGGTGCGGGAGGAAAGCAGCAACCTATTTATAGTAAAAAAGGTCTGTATAAAACTAGAACCGATAACGATTTATCGATAGTGATAACTCAAGATATAGCACAGCTGGGTTATGAAGGCATACTTGAAGAATTAAAAGATTTTGGTTTCTATCCCACAGCTCAAGATGTGTATTGGGAAACTCCGTTTACGTCGTATAGTTATGATGGTTATACGTATCAAAAAGCTACAGAAAAAGTTGCAACTGCATCACGTAGCTATACCTTACCCAATACAAATTTACAAGTTCCAGATTTGAGTTATTTGGTCGAGAAAGGAGATGACGTTTGGTTTTTGGCCATTGATGCAAATGTATATATACCGAAAACAAGTGACACAGATACCAGTTCATCACAAACATTTGAAGGTGCAGGAACGGGTTATAAAAATGTGTTGACGCACAAAAAACATCTACTCTCCTGGATCGCTTCGGTGACTAGACGTGCAAAAGAATTAAACAAACAATTAATTGTATTCAGTCATTTTCCGAGTGTAGAATTTAACGACAATTCTTCAGCTCTAATGGGGGAGTTCTTTGGCCAAGATAAAATGCAACTGTACCGGGTTCCTGATAAAGAGGTTTCTCAAGCATTAGCAGAGACAGGAGTGCAGCTTCATTTTGCAGGGCATATGCATATAAATGACACAGGAAGATTTGATAGTGATGCTTCTGGAAGCTTGTTTAATATTCAGGTTCCTTCGTTAGCAGCTTACATTCCGGGTTATAAAATTGCAACGATTAGAGGTAATAATATTTACGAAATTGAAACGGTTACTCTTGACGAAGTTCCTGATTTTGACAGTCTGTTTCCGCTTTATGCGTTAGAAATTGAATATTTAAAGCAGCAAGGAATTACCGATGCTTGGGATCCCGAAATCTTAAATGCAAAATCATATAAAGAATTTGTTGAATGGCATTTACAAGAATTGGTGCGTTTGCGTTTTTTAACTAGTGATTGGTCACCTCAACTGAAAGAGTTATTGGTTAAAAAATCTGGTTTAATTTTGCTGAAATCGGTTTTTAAAACTGAGAAAGAATACGAACTTTTTAAAGCTGAAAACAAAAATAAAATAACAGAAAAAGATTTAGAGAGCTGGACAGGATTAGACATGATACAAGATTTTTATAAGCTGAAAAATGCCGATAAGCTAGCCATACAGGATATTGGAGAGCACCGTTTTAATCAATATGTTTTAGTTTGTGAGCAACTTGAAAAGTCTGACAACCTCAAATTAAAACTGTGGGCATCGATTTTTTTAAAAATTACTAATGGCTTACCCGCAACTCATTTTATTATAGATTTAAATACAAACATCTTAAAAAATCTTAATTAAGAACTTTAATAATTGGTAATAGTAACTAGGACACTTGCTTGCCAATTTTCAAGATTAATTCAGTGTGAATGTATTCAGAAAACGGTACGTACCGAGTCGATAAAATGACAAAAGCTGAACGATACGTTGATCGTTCAGCTTTTGTAAATAATTAATGGTAATCTGTACTGCCAATTGAATCAGCAGTGGTATGACCTTACTCAGTATAACCTTGATTTTGATTTATTCCATCTGTTACATCAATTGTTTCCTGAGGTATTGCAAAAACTCTTAAATAAGGCTGTGTTTCAGCTTTTGCGGTGTATGGCTTGTCGTATGTTCCAAAACGGATCATTTGTTTTCTGCGATACATTTCCCAATACATTTCAAAACCAATTTCATTATACAAAGTTTCTTCATTTAAGGAAGTTATGGCTTTACCGGGAGCATTATTAAAAAGCGCTTCCCGTGTTCTACTAGTTCTCAGCGTGTTTACATCATTTAAGGCTAACGCAACTTGACCATTTCTAAAATACGCTTCGGCTCTCATTACATAGATTCCGCCTAAGCGATAAAGCGGTACATCTACTGCGCTAGATCCGTTACCATATTCGGGATCAAATTCCCATTTAAAATTGCGTACTCCACGATTAATCTGATCTTGAGAAAATACAGCGGCTAAAGGATTGTCAAAATTAAGATCTGGAGTATAATCCATCGGGATGGTTGTATTTTTTTCCATTACTAATTTACTAACCGCAATTCTGCCATCTGCAGTCATATTAAATCCGCCTTTACCATCAAGTGTAGGCCCGTATTGCTGCCCTACTTGAAGTCCGCGGTTAAAATGAAACCATAATCCGCCAGTGTCGGGACGAGTATCTTCTGCAGGTACGCTAGTGGTGGTGCCATCGTTCATAAACCAAGTTCCATCAGCATATTGATAATATCGGTGAAAACGAGGGTCATCGTGGTTATGGTCCCAGGTATAATAAAATTCGGGCTCTACGTTAGATGCATTGGTACCTCGATTATCAGGAGTAGGTTTCTGAGCTCTTCCTGTAGACATATATGCAAAATCATTATCACTGCTGCGTATATTGTCATTTTCCTGAGCTACAGCAAAAATTATTTCTGATCCATTTGTATTGTCTATAGCAAAATTATCGAAGTAATTACTTTCGAGACTAAAATTGCCATCAATTAGGAGCGACGTATAATAAATAACTTTCTCCATATCATTACCTGAATTATCTATGGCAACTTCAGTAAAATTGAAATTGGAAGAGGCATTATATCGGTCTTTTAAAACAGCACGATTTAGATACATATCAGCCAGTAGGGCATAGGCAACTTGTTTTGTAAACCGTCCATTGTATGTATTGTTTTCGCCTAGATTAGCAAGACTAGGAATTATTGATTCTACCTCGGTAATAAGATTATCTATTTCTGTATCTGCCTGAAGAAAAACTAAGGGAGCATTATCTGTAAAAGGATCGCGATAAGGAGCTTGATTAAACAAGTCTAACGTAGTGTAGGTGTAAAACGCTAACAATCCACGCGCTTCTGCTAGAAATAGCTCATAATTTTGATAATCAGGATTTTCTTCCAGCGATTCTATTGCAGTAAGTGTTTTTGTAATCCCACTGTTAAGCGCATTCCACGTACCAGAAACCTGAGCATTGTTAGTTCCCCAAGTAAATTCGGTTAAGGCTCTCCATTTACCGCCATCACCCCAATCGCTACCTCGAGTAGGTAACATACATTCATCTGTAGGATATTCCTGTAATCCAAAAACAAGACCGTGATCTGTAAACGTGCCTTCTGCAAGTTGACCATATGCTGCAGCCATTGCGCTCTCTGGATTAGAGCTTTGACCACCTATTACTTCATCTATAACCTGCTCTTCAAGATCTGTACAGCTAAAAATGCTACCAGCAAGAAGTACGCTGAATACTGTTTGTGATAATTTATTTATAAAGTTCATTGCTTATAATTTTATTGTTGCACCTATCATAAAAGATTTTGAAGATGGGTAGGTTGTATAATCAATTCCTATAGACTGATTTCCACCTGAAGATCGTGGGCTATTAATCAATGGATCAAATCCTGAATAATTTGTTATAGTAAATAAATTCTGACCACTAATATAGAGATTAAAGCCTCTTAACCAGTTAATAGTTTCGGTGTCAAAATTGTACCCTATTCGTGCATTATTCAATCGAATAAAATCAGACTTTTCTAAATATAAAGTGGATAGTTGTGGGGTGTTTTGTGTATTTGCACCCGCATCGTAGAATTCTGAAAGTACATTTCTATCTGAAGCTAAATTATTAATGTTTAAAGCCAGATTCGTATTATTTACTAAATAGCCACCTGTCTGACCAATAAATGCCAAACTTAGATCCCAGCGTTTATAATTAAGACTTGTGTTAATCCCAAAAGTAAAATTGGGTATAGCGCCTTCAAATATTTGACGATCATCACTGTTAATTACATCATCATTATTAAGGTCTTCAAAAATATCTACACCTTCTTCATCAAAACCCAGATGCTTTAGCATAAAAAAGGAACCCGCTTCGTAATCACTTTTGTAAATATTAGCCGCTACGCCAGATAGTCCGGGGCCGGCAACGCTACCAGAAAACAGCTCTGAAACCGGTAAGTCTTTAACGGTATTCGCTAAAGTAGCTCCGTTAATATCTAGCGACCAATTAAAATCTTCAGTGCTTACGAGTTGAGAACCTAATGTAAATTCGATACCCGTGTTTACAATTTCTCCTTTTATATTTTTCCAAACTGAAGTAGTAGGACTCAAAGGTTCTGAAGGAATATTTAGAATAGCATCTTTAGTGGTTTTATTATAATAATCTAAAGAGCCGTATAATTTATTTTCCCAAAGGCTAAAGTCTAATCCCAGGTCGAGTTGGGTTACAACCTCCCATTTTAAATCTGGATTTGCTGTACGATTTACTACAATCCCATTTATCAGGTTATAATCATTGTATAAATAGTAACCTCCACTTGCAGATTGAGAATAACTGGCTTGCGTGATCTTGTTCTGCACTTCCTGATTTCCTGTTTCTCCCCAACTCGCTCTTAATTTTAACTGGCTAATTTCTTCTATATTCTGAAGAAAATTTTCGCGGTCTATATTCCAGCCTAAAGCGAAAGAAGGGAAATAACCATATTTATTGTTTTCACCAAAACGAGTCGAACCATCGGCGCGTATCGAGGCGGTTAACAAATAGCGATTATCAAAAGCATAATTAACCCTACTGAAATAGGATTGTAATTCATTCTCTTGCGCATACCCACTTACTCCAGCTTGTACTCCAGAATATCCCGGATTGTATTCTGGTGATACGCCTTCGCCTTGCGGACTTATATTGATAGTTGAAAAAGATGTTCCTGAAAATTTGAATTCCTGATAAGAATAACCTCCTAATATTTCAAAATTATTCTTTCCGATATCAAAATTATAAGTCAGGTAATGCTCTATAAGGGCACTTTGAGAATCCAGATTATTTTGAACATATGCACCAAGAGGAGTTCTATCTGTTAGGTTAGGATAAATAGTAGAATTTCGTTCAGAACTAGAACGGTCTATGCCTAAGTTAAATTTATATTCCAGCCCGTCTATAATACGAAGACTTGCCTCGATATTACCTAGAACACGTAAGGTCTCTGTTTTATCTTCAACAATATCAAGTAAATAAAGAGGGTTGTAATGTGCGTTCATATTAAAATTAGTGTAATCACCATTTTCATCAAACACAGACCGAGTAGGGTTTGCCATTAATGCATGCATAATCACTTGACCGTCAGAACCTGCATTCGCACCATTAGGAATACCATTTTCGTTAATTTGACTCGCTGTAAGATTCATCTTTAGCTTAAGCCTTTTATTGTCAAAGAATGACTCTTCTGCATTTAAACGAGCGGTAGTTCTTTCAAAATCGCTGGTTTCAACAATTCCTTCCTGATCCATATAAGATAAAGACGCGTAATAGTTTCCGCTATCTGTACGTTTAGAGTAAGAGAAGTTATGATTTTGTGTGATCGCTGTTCTAAATAATTCATCTTGCCAGTCTGTACTAGCGCCATGATCGTAAGAAGGTTCTGTTATTGCATTTCTATATTCTGAAGCAGATAATACGTCGATTTTATTAATGACATTTGCCGCGCTTAAATAAGAGTCTATCGTGATAGAGGCGTTGCCCTTTTCACCTTGTTTTGTAGTGATAATCACAACTCCATTAGAACCTCTAGCTCCGTAGATCGCTGCAGCAGATGCATCTTTAAGAACTGTTATTGATGCGATATCGCTGGTATTTAAGAAATTTAAAGGGTTTTTTGCTGTCGAGCTTCCGAGACCAAAATTTGCTCCTGGGGCACTCACATTTTCATTACTAAGTGGCACACCGTCCACAACAAAAAGAGGAGTACTACCACTTCTAATTGATCCTATACCACGTATGGTAACATCAACTCCGGCTCCGGGTTCCCCACTAGATTGTACTACACGTACACCAGCAACTTTTCCCTGAATTAAATTATCTGGAGAAACATTTACTCCCTTTTTAAAATCTTCTGCTGAAAGTTGTGTAACAGATCCAGTAAGATCCTTTTTCGTTTTTTTACCGTAACCTATAAGAACCACTTCATCTAGATTTGCGGCATCGGCTTCAAGGGTTATCGACAAACCATCTTTAGCTTCAACTTTTAAAGATTTAAATCCTAAGTAGGATACTTCAATTTGTGATCCTGTTTTTACTTCTAAGGTAAATTTACCGTCAAAATCGGTGATAACTCCATTATCTGTTCCTACCTCACTAACTGCAGCTCCCGGTAACGGAGTACCGTTATTATCTAAAACTGTACCGGTGATTGTTTGTTGAAAGTAATATGAAGTATGGCTATAAGCTTTTAAAACAGACGGCATAGTTTCAGAAGCTATTCCTGTTTTTGAAAAAAGTAAAACCGAAAGGCCAATTAATATAGGCTTCGCTTTTAATTGTGTAATTTTAGAATACATTATTTTAAGTAATTGGTTTACAATGCTTAATTTTTTTAGCCACGGTTGTTCGCAGCAGCCGTGGTTTTTTTATTGGTTATTTTGATTGAATGTTACATTTCTATAAATATTTTGAGATTGAATAAAGCGTTTGAAATTGATTTTTTAGAAGTAACTAAATAAGGGATTGTGAATTTTTTAGGATGCTAGTTTTGGGTTATCAATGAATTAATTTTTAAGAAAGCAAACTAGGTTCTCCTAACTATTAATAAAGAGTTTAGATACTATAATTTAATATACACGAGAACCCGAAAAGGTTGTAATTGTACGCAGCATTACAGTTTAGTAACATTGATTATTAATTCGTTTACATTGCTTATTGCACGCAAGGTTAGATTTGTTCTTACAACCATAAATCTTCAGATGAATAAAAAACATCAACTATTTTTCGCTCTTAGTTTTCTAGTATGTATAGGATCCTTTTCTGTGACCAATGCACAGGAAAAACGCATTAATCAAGTGCAGGTAATAGGATCTCATAATAGCTATAAACAAGCAATAGATCCTCAACTGTTTGAATACTTATCTCAAAAAGATACTACGGGAGGTATTAATGGATTACAGTATGAACATATTGCTATAATTGAACAGCTAGATATGGGTTTACGTAATCTGGAGATAGATGCTTATGTAGATAAACAGGGCGGTAAATTTGCTAACCCCGCAGGGATGCAATTAGTTTCTACACAGCGTGCTTACGATACTGAGCATTTATTAAATAAGCCTGGTTTTAAAGTCATACACATTCCCGATATTGATTACCGTACTCAATACTATTTATTGGAAGATTGCTTAAACGATCTTAGAAAATGGTCAGAATCAAATCCAGAACATGAGACCGTATTTATAACCTTAGAGCCAAAAGATGGATCAAAAAACAGGTTTGGGACTACTCCAGAACCTTATACTCCAGAAGTTTATGAGGAGTTAGACAAACAGTTATTAAAAAGTCTGACTCGTGATCACTTAATAGTACCTGATGATGTGCGAGGATCTTATAATACTTTAAATGAGGCGGTAGTTAATCAAAACTGGCCAACAATAGAATCAGGCAGAGGTAAATTTCTATTTATTTTAGATGCTAAAGATGAAAAGAGAGCTATGTATATTAAAGGACATCCGTCTTTAAAAGACAGAGTGCTCTTTACAAACTCTGAACCAGGAAGTCCGGAGTCTGGAGCGCTAATAATGAATAATGCAAAAGATAGTCGTATTTCAGAAATGGTAAGAGCTGGTTATATTGTGAGAACCCGTGCTGATGCTAACACAGTAGAAGCTAGAAATATGGATTATTCAAATTTTGAAGCTGCAAAAAAGTCAGGAGCGCAAATAATTACTACAGATTATTATTTACCAAGTACCTTATTTGATTCAACGTACAAGGTAAATTTTGGGGAAGGAAAATTTTCTAGAGCTAATCCTATAAACAACTAGGTAGCATATCTATATTTTTCAGTTTTTTAATAGGGTATCGTCATAAGCTTAAAGTCTATTCAATAAGTCGAGCTCTTTCTTAAGATTATGTGCTGTCTTGCTGTAGTATATATTTTGAACTGAAAACGCTTCTGTTAACGCAAAAAAAAACCTTGTAAACACTGGGCTTACAAGGATTAAAAAAGTGGAGTCGGGAGAACAAACCAAATATTAACCGTTTCAAAGTTTACTAGGCTTTACAAGGGGTATGAAAAAAGGGGAGTAAACTTTTATTCAGATTTCAACAATTCAATTACGCCAATACATTTTTAACTAATGAGCTAGGGATTAAAATTCTTAGTTGAATTAAATGGATGTTTATTTTTTCAAAGATTTAGCTCGTACTGACCTCTTTTAAAATATTTTTCAATTGGCCTAATTGTACCGGTTTCACCAAGTAGTTACTTGTCAAACTATATCTTTCAGCTCTTTTAAAATCTTCTTCGCTATTTGAACTGGTCAAAATATAGATAATAACTTTTTGGTCAGTTGGAATTTTAGTGAATTCATCTAGAAATTGCCAGCCATCCCAAATGGGCATATTTAAATCCAAAAAAATTATTTGTGGTAACTTTTCACTATTTTGAATCATTGTTTTCAATGTAGTATAAGCTTCCATGCCATTTTTACAAACTAAAATTTTCTCAACAAATCCTGAAAGTTCAATATGTTTTTTAGTTATAAACAAGTGCATCGGATCATCTTCTACAATACATGCTAAATCTATTTTTTTCATAATGGTAATAATATTTTAAAGGTTGTGCCTCTGTTAACTTTACTTTCTACTTGTATTTTGCCACCCATACTTTCTACTTGATTTTTGGTGATAAACAAGCCGACTCCTCTTGAGTCGTTGTGTTCATGAAAAGTTTTATACATTCCAAATAGTTTATCACCATATATTTTTAAATCAATTCCCAATCCATTATCCTCAAAATATAGAGAGATCATAGATTCTTCTTTACCCGAATAAATTTTAAGGTAACACAATTTTTTTTCATCCCTGTATTTTATGGCATTTGTAATCATGTTTAGAACAATACTGTCAAGATATGCTGGAACCGCTTTGACTTTTAGATCGTGATCAATAGTAGTGATGATTTTAATTTTGGCGTCATTTATTTGTATTTTCAAGCTGTCAATATTTTTTTGAATGACTTCGTGAATATACACTTCTGATATATCTGACTGTATTAAATGTACTTCTACTATTTCTGTCAAATCATTAACAGTTTGATTCAGATTCTCGGTTCCTTTATTAAGATATTCAAATATTTCACTCTGAGAGATATCTGGATACTCCATTCGCATTAAATCAAGTATGCCTGAGATTCCTCCACTATGTGAACGCAGGTTATGTGACACTATATGCGCAAAATTTCGAAGTCGTTCATTTTGCTCGTTTGTTATATCAAGAAGCGACTTAATCTCCTTTTCAACCTTTTTTAACTCACTAATATCAGTTGCCACCTGTAGATAGCCTACTATATCCTTTTTATCGGTAATGGTGTCCATAGACAACAAAACAGGAAAGCTAGTTCTATCTTTACGAATATATGTCCATTCCTTTGTACTTGGCATTCCTCCATTGATTTCATAAATGAAGGTTTCAGATCCCTTCATCCCTTTTTTAAGTTTTTGAGACAAAACTTTACCCTCTCTATTAATCTCTGCATTTCGGTGAATTAGTTCCAAATAATTTTCACCAATAACTTCAAACGCTTTATATCCAAGAAGTTTCTCGGCTCCGGAGTTAAACATAGTTATTGCACCTGATTTATCGGTAGCAATAATAGAAACCTGTTTGCTAGCGTTTAAGATAGCTTGCAGACTGGATATGGCTTCTTGTAGTTTTTTTTCGTGCTCTTTTTCAGAACTAATGTCTCTTACAAAAGACCAAATGAGCTTTTTGCCATTGCTATCTATTATTACTATTCCTTGTAGAGCTATAGGATATCTTGAGCCATCTTTGCGGATGTATTCTTTTTCAAAGAGATCATAACTATCTTCTCTTTCCATTTGTTGTATTGCCAAAACTTCCAATGGTTCATATTTTTTGGGTGTAGTATCCCAATAACTTAGAGATAAAAACTCTTCTCTGCTATAACCTGTAGGCTCTAGTAACTTATCGTTCACATCTATGAATTTTCCAGTTTCATAATCATTTAAGGCTATACCTATAGGAGATAATTTGTACAGAGTTGATAGCAATTCTCTCTGATAGGTAATGTTTGAAAGAAGTTTTTTGCTTTCAGAAATATCTATTATTTGTGAAATAAAATAAAGCACCTTACCAGCTTGGTTCTTCACTATAGATACCGCTAATAATATATAAACGATATGTCCATCTTTATGAAAATATCGTTTATCCATTTGATAATGATCTCTCTTGCCATTAATAAGTTCTTGCAAAAGTGCCATATCTGTATCTAAATCATCAGGATGAGTTATATCTTGAAAAGTAAGTTTTATTAACTCCTCTTGTGTGTAACCCACTATTTCGCAGACTTTACTATTAACCTTCAACCATTTACCATTTTCGTCGAGCAATGCCATTCCAATAGCTGCATTTTCGAAATTACCTCTAAAAGCCTCTTCACTGATGCTAAGTCTCTCTTCTTTTTGCTTTCGTTCAGTAATGTCTTGATGGGTTCCATACATCATCAAAGCTCTTCCATCTTTCGTCCATTCAAAAATTTTACCCCTGTCATAGACCCATATCCATCGACCATCTTTGTGCTTCATGCGTGCTTCAAATTCGTAATGAGATGTTTCTTTCTCAAAACAAGCATTTAACCTGCGGTTAGATTCTTCCAGATCATCAGGGTGTGCTAAGTTAATCCAGGTATCAATACTTACAGGAGCTAGTTCTGCTAGAGTATAGCCTAAGATTTCTGCCCAGCGCTCATTGTAAACCGTCTTACCGGTTTGAACATTCCACTCCCATGTACCAATATTAGTCCCCTCAATTATTGATGTATATCTTAATTCGCTCTTTTTTATATCTGTAATATCCTGAAAACTTCCTTTGAGTTTATCTCCATCTTTCATGATTGTGATCTGCACCCAAATTAGGTTATCTTTTGCAGTAACTATTTGGCTTATAAGATTACTAGGATTTCCATTCTCACAGCATTGCGTTATAGCCTTAGAAATTAAGGATCTATACTTAGGGTGATAAAATTCTAAGGTGCTTTGAGTGGTGATTTTAACGCTCTTAGGAACTTCGTGCAGTTCGTATATTAGATCACTCCAGGTCATTGCACCCGATGCGATATCCATTTCCCACAAACCGATCTGATTGGCATGCTGGATATTACGGAGGTGCTTAACCTTATTATTCAACTTATCATTTAAGATTTCAAGGGTAATGTTCTTTTTTCTGCTCTCAAAATAATTCATGACTTGTCTTGCCAATTTTTTAAGTGTTTTGAGGTTAGACTTGCTAAATTCCCTGGGAATATCATCTATTGTGCAAAGTAATCCCAGAACATATCCCTGGTGTGTTATTAAAGGGAATCCTGCATAAGAAGCGATTTCAGTATTGCCAATAATAGGAAGGGTGTCTTGAAAGGGATCATTTTTTCGAAAATCTTCAACAACAAGAGGCTCATTGGGTGCGTATATAGCTTGCGAGCAAAATGAATAATCTTTTGAGGCCTCTTGAATTCCCAATCCATAATTAGAAAGAAGCAACTGCTTATTTTCCATAATTAAGCTGATGAATGCTATTTTGGTACCACAGATGGTAGATGCCATAGAGGTAATTAGGTCATAATCTTCACCACCGGCGAATCCGACTAAATGGTAATTTTCCATTTCTCTTAGTCGCTTTATCTCATGTTTTTGTATTTCGGAACCTTTCATAAGGTATGATTTTCAAAAATTTGCTAATAGCAGATTTTTTATAGTTAGGTGTTATGTCTTTAAAAATAGTGAAGTGTAATAGATATCCAATAAAATTTTATAAAAGGGATATTTGTGATCCAACAGCATTAGATTATAAGAATAAATAGTAATAAATACTTATGTACATATTCGCCAGCGTAATTTGGCTAAAGACGGAATGTAATTCTTCAACGAGAAGTTCTAAGATTAGTTCGAGCTTTGTCATATTTCAATTCCTTTATCGATTACATTTTTAGAATCTTTTTGGCTATGGCTTTAGCCAAGTTTGGTGCAATGGGTACACTTGTTCCTGATAAAACAAATTTTTTGCCCAATTGATTTATTTAAGCAAATTATTGGCAGAAATCGGTCAGTGAACGGCACTGGCTTTTATACTTTGCCCGCGGTATTCAAACCGAATACCCTGAAGCCGTGTGGATTTTATTGATTACCGGAATTACATCAATCTGTTTATTTCGCATTCGATTCAAATAGGTGTGCAGATCTTTAATTCCTTGTTAAATGGTACTTGATGTGATTTTTATATTTTAGTTCGGTGTTGCTTATTTCCTGCTTTTTTCATACTGCACGTCTTTTACCGTTTGAAGCCCTAATTCTTTGGCGGTTCACTTTGCTGCTAGCTGACTTTTTTTTTCGATAAAACTGTTATTATACGCACTAGCATTTACGTTGATACAATTGACATAAAGATGCACGTGAGTATGCGCTTTATCCCGATGTACAAACGTTACTGCCTGATGCTCCTGTAATTTCATATGTTGAATAAAGTCTTGTTAAGTTCTCCAAGCTCCTAATTACTCAGATTACCTCCACCACGGACCGTTGGGGTTTAGAATAAAACTCAAGGTGTCGCGCTCACAATATTGATTGAGCCCTTCCACGGCTTTAAATTCCTGAGAGATCTGTTGTTCCATTAAGCTATTTCTGCAAAAGACACTTAAAAAAGAAACTACAGCTTTAGCTTTAACCTGCAGTAGTTTTTTCTCATACACACTGCATCTGAATTTGTGCTCGTTTCATCGTTTTTATTTTTTGTTTGCCACCATCGGCAGCAAAAAAAAAGATGTGTGGCCACAGCCACACATCTTAACCTGCTTTCCAGAAATCAGTTTCACTTTGTTTTCATCAACAAGGCATTTAATTCCTTTTCAGCTTCATAGAGCTCTGGTTTATCGATACACTTAGAAGTTTCATTCAAGAAGTATATTGTGATTTTCCCTCCGGCTTTAACTTGATCTAAGGAGAGTTCAACAAGTTATAATGATCAAAATAGGTGAGTGCTTTTTCCGCAAAAGCAATGGAGAAAAAATCAAAAAATCAGTTTCTCGTATTAAATTTGGATAAATTGTAATCAGCAATAAGATGATCTGCTAGAGTTTCAGAATTTTGCTCAGCAACGTGTAGGAGGGGAATATTACTACGGATTTCGGTTTTGGTGCGGTGAATACGAATCCATTTGCTGCCGTCTATATCAATAGTAATATCAGGCTTTGAAAGTTATTCACATCACAATACGCCAGCCCGGTGTATTTGATTCAGCTTATGCCTATTGACTTGCGTATTTATCTCAAAATCCTCACGGCTATTGCACATTACCTTTCCTGACGTGAAATTCCATTTTCTAGGATTGACTCGCCTCGCTATGCTTACTTTTTTATTTTCTGTCAACAGTAAGTTTTAATACGCATATATTTAATATCAAGTGACATCAAATAAATTAAAAACCCTTGTAAACACTGGGCTTACAAGGGTTAAAAGTGGAG
>TARA_R110002051_G_scaffold18945_4_pt1 | contig 14036 bp, 17 predicted proteins | sample TARA_R110002051 | Tara Oceans TARA_R110002051 (sample SAMEA4397023) | marine metagenome | biome: Polar Biome; feature: [MES] marine water layer (ENVO:01000295) within the mesopelagic zone...; material: water (ENVO:00002006), including particulate matter (ENVO:01000060) such as......
GCCCTTCCAGCAGGCAGTGTTTGCGGAACTCATCCACTTCAAACTCTAAAATCTCACCGCTGGGAGTAATGACCCGCTGGTTCTCCAAGTCCACATCCAACTGGTAGCCTTCGTTAGCATCCACCTCGGCAAACAGGCGGTCGACCACATCTTCTGGGAAGGTAATCAGCAAAATGCCGTTCTTGAACGAGTTGTTGTAGAAGATATCGGCAAAGCTAGGTGCAATAACTACCTTAAAGCCAAAATCTTCCAGCGCCCAAGGTGCGTGTTCGCGGGAGCTACCGCAACCAAAGTTACGCCGCGCCAGCAGCACTTCAGAACCTTTGAAGCGCGGCTGGTTCAAGACAAAATCAGGATTGAGCGGGCGCTGCGAGCAATCCTGCCCCGGCTGGCCTTCATCCAAATAACGCAATTCATCAAACAGATTAACGCCAAAGCCGGTGCGCTTGATTGATTTCAAAAACTGCTTCGGGATAATCAGATCGGTATCGACGTTGGCGCGATCAAGGGGCGCAACCACACCTTCAAAACGTTCAAATTTTTTCATGGCTTAAGCCTCCTGAGCGTGAGTGGCGTCGTTAGCGGGCAAGCTGCGGACATCGACAAAGTGACCGGCGATTGCCGCTGCCGCTGCCATAGCGGGGCTGACCAAGTGGGTGCGGCCACCGTAGCCCTGCCGCCCTTCAAAGTTACGGTTAGAGGTCGAAGCGCAGTGTTCACCGGCACCCAACTTATCCGCGTTCATGGCCAAACACATGGAGCAGCCTGGCTCACGCCACTCAAAACCCGCTTCAATAAAGATTTTATCCAACCCTTCCGCTTCTGCCTGGCGCTTCACCAAGCCAGAGCCCGGCACCACCATAGCCAGTTTGATAGAGTCAGCGACTTTTTTGCCCTTGGCCACCTTGGCGGCTTCACGCAAGTCTTCAATACGCGAGTTGGTGCAGGAGCCGATAAAAATCTTATCCAGCTTAATGTCGGTAATTTTCTGGTTGGGCTGAAGGCCCATATACTCAAGCGCTCGCGTATGGCTGCGCTGTACGGTTTCATCCAGCGCGGCTAACGGGTCGGGCACTTGGCCAGAAATGCCGGTGACCATTTCCGGGCTGGTACCCCAGCTGACCTGTGGCTCGATTTCTTCAGCTTGCAAAGTAACCACTTTATCGAACTGCGCATCGTCATCAGAGACCAGATTGCGCCAGTCGGCTACTGCGGCTTCCCACTGTTCAGCGGTCGGCGCAAAAGGGCGCTTACCAAGATAATCGATAGTGGTGTCGTCTACGGCGATCAGACCGACCCGTGCGCCCGCTTCAATGGCCATATTGCACACAGTCATGCGGCCTTCCATAGAGAGCGAGGCAATGGCACTTCCGGCAAACTCAATAGCGTAGCCAGTGCCGCCTGCGGTGCCAATTTTGCCGATAATCGCCAGCACTACGTCTTTGGCAGTCACGCCCAGGCCTAATTCGCCCTCCACGCGCACCTGCATATTCTTCATTTTTTGCGCCAGCAAGCACTGGGTCGCCATCACGTGCTCGACTTCAGAAGTGCCGATACCGTGGGCCAAGGCACCAAAAGCGCCGTGGGTGGCAGTGTGAGAGTCGCCACAAACCACGGTCATGCCCGGCAGGGTTGCGCCCTGCTCGGGGCCAACCACGTGCACGATCCCCTGGCGCGGGTCGTTGATTTTAAACTCTTCGATGCCGTACTCAAGGCAGTTGTCGTCCAGGGTTTGCACCTGAATCAGTGACACCGGGTCTTTAATCCCGCTGTTGCCCTCGGCCCGCTCTTTAATGGTCGTTGGCACGTTATGGTCAGGCGTAGCTAAATTGGCATCCAAACGCCACGGCTTGCGGTTGGCTAAACGCAGCCCTTCAAACGCCTGGGGCGAGGTCACTTCATGAAGCAACTGGCGGTCGATGTAGATCAACGCAGTGCCGTCATCGCGCTGCTTCACCAAGTGTTGATTCCAAAGCTTGTCGTAAAGGGTTTGGCCTGACATGTGACTCTCCTGGGCAGTGCCCTGCTAGTTCGGTATAGCCGCCTCTATGGGCTGCTTAAATTGCTTGTGGAGTCAGTGTCACGCGACTCGCGCATAAAAGCAATTCATGTTATTCATAGTTTAGATTCCAAACTGGAATAGCTAATTAGGGAGCAGCCCGTGGATACCCAAAGCTTACAAGCCTTTTTGGCCGTGGCAGATACGCAAAGTTTCTCACGGGCGGCTGAACAGCTGCACCTAACCCAGCCTGCGGTAAGCAAACGCATTGCCACGCTAGAGTCTCAGGTGGGTACACGGCTGTTTGATCGTATTGGTCGGCGTATTGCGTTAACCGAAGCCGGTAGCGTGCTGCTACCCCAAGCGCGGCGGATACTGTTTAGTGTAGAAGATAGCCGCCGCGCGTTGGCCAACCTTTCTGGCCAAGTAGGCGGCAAGCTGACCCTGGCCACCAGTCACCATATTGGCCTGCACCGCCTACCGCCGCTATTAAAGCAGTACACCCAGCGCCACCCGGAGGTTACGCTAGACCTGCACTTTCTGGATTCCGAACAGGCTTACCAGGGAGTGCTGGACGGCACCCTGGAAATGGCCGTGGTAACGCTAGCGCCCCATCCTCATGAGCAACTGCAGGTGGTAGAGCTGTGGCGCGACCGGCTCTGTTTTGCCTGCGCTATCGATCACCCTCTTACCCACCAGGTCTCTCAACGCGTTCTGTCACTGACCGATCTATGCGAATACAACTGCGTGATGCCGGGGGCAAAGACCTTTACAGGATCCCTTATCGCGCAGCGTTTTAGCCAAGCGGGCCTGGAACTGCCAGTGAGCATGGCAACCAACTATTTAGAAACGCTAAAGATGATGTGCAGCGTGGGGTTAGGTTGGAGCCTGCTACCGGAAAAGATGATCGACAGCGAACTGGTAGAGCTAAAAGTAGACACCCCACCTATTTACCGCCCGCTGGGGTACTTGGTGCATACCAACCGAACGCTCTCGAATGCGGCACGAATGATGATTGAGGAGCTGGAAAATACGCGGGGTGAGAGTCCTATAAAATAAGCCTTATGTGTAGCGCTCGTAGATCTCGCTTTCTCATTGCCACACGCGACAGTTTGTGCACGAAGCTGGATAGAAGGGTTTTCGTAGCGCGTGGTAAGCGAAGCGCCCCGCGGGAGCAGCGCGAAGCGGTGCCGGGGGTTAGCTGAGGTGCCACCGGACGTCGTTCCGCCGGCTCCTAAACTGCCTTCCTATTCACCAAACTGGGCGAACACTTCTTCGCCGGTCAACTGCTTGGTTTTTTCTGCTAGTGAATAGTAACGCGGCTTTTGAACGATAAATATTTGCTCGGTTATTTTCCAATCACCCGCGCCATCAAGAAGCCCAACGGGAAGCGCGTAATGCCCATCCTGTTTTAAGCGATAGAAAAGGTGGGTGCCACATTTCTGGCAGAAACCACGCTCAGCCCACTCAGAGGAACTGAAGGTGGATATATGCTCGGAGCCTTTAAAGTCCACATCACCAGCAAACTCAAACGCAAACAACGGGCCACCACCCCACTTTCTACACATCGAGCAGTGACAAACGCCGACATGGTTGCTTTTGGTGGTAACAGTAACGCTGACAATCCCGCAAAGACAGGCCCCATGAAGCTGAGTGGTGAACCCCATGCTTGTCTCCTCCCGCTGCATCCCAGTTAGATAGTGCTTAGCCGTCAAAAGCCAAAATAGCCAAGAGATTTCTCAACAACATTCACCAAGATAGCTCAATATTGATCCTCCGTATTAAAGAATGGGCGTGGCAGCTAGCCTACTGCGTCGATGGTTAAGCGTTGAGCCAGGGCTTGATAAAGGGTGTGCCGCGCCACTTCGTTGAACAGCACAAAACGGACCAGGCGTACTTTGTACAGGGTGGGCAGTATTGCTTCGAGGATAGACGCGCACACCTGTGCGGCTTCTCCAGCGTATCGAAGACGTACTCCTTCTCCATCTTGACCCATGGCAACTCACGCCTTTCACGGACGACCAGGTCGCGCATACGCGTGAGCGCCTTCTCGTTCTTTAGATGGGCTTTGCGTGCCCGAAACCACTCCTTTTGGGATACAACTCTCGGTGATTCAATCTGGCTCATGACGGACTTCCTCGCGTAAATTCAGCCTTGCTCCGGCGTGCAGCACCGGAATAATGCGTTTTGCATGGAGTAGTCGCTCGCCTCTGATCAAAATCGACAACACCGCCGCAATTAATGACGAGGGGCATCGGGGCTAACATATACATCCCCGGGAGAATGGGCGTCCATTCAACTACCGAGTATGCTCAACACAACCATGAAGATTATAATCACGGACTAAGCCATACCCTCTCGACAATTGAACGCCAAGCCTCGGACCTATTACTGTGAACAACCGCCATGGAAGTGAAAAAAGCCCAGCCAAGCCTGTTCGTAAAGGCCTGCACCCGAAGAATCTACACAACCAAGGCTATGACTTCCCAGTGCTCGTAAAGAGCCACCCACCACTAGCCCCCTATGTGAAGCCGAACGCTTATGGCGAACTTTCCATCGATTTCGCAGACCCACTGGCAGTAAAAACGCTCAACGCCGCGTTATTAAACCGATACTACAACATCGTCGATTGGGATATTCCAGAGGGCGCGCTTTGCCCCCCCATCCCAGGCAGAGCCGACTATATCCATCACATGGCGGATTTATTGGAGTTTGAGCTTGGACATGAACAGCCCAGCATCAAGCTGCTCGATATAGGGACGGGAGCCAATGGCATCTACCCACTACTGGCCTGCCAAATTTACGGCTGGCAGTGCGTGGGTAGTGACATTAACCCTCAATCGCTTGAGAACGTCGCCACGATTATCGCCAATAACCCCACGCTCAAAGATCGCTTCACGCTACGCACGCAGCACGATAAAAACCATATTTTTGAAGGGATCATTCAAGCGGGGGAGTTTTTTGACGTCAGCGTATGCAACCCACCCTTCCATGCCTCGCTCGATGAAGCACTTAAAGGTAGCCAGCGTAAACGCAATAACCTTGCGCGTAGTCGCGGTGACCAAAAAGCAACAACCAAAACCCCCACGCTGAACTTTGGCGGGCTTGGTGCAGAGCTTTGGTGCAAGGGCGGCGAACAGCTGTTTCTTAAAAAGCTAATAAGAGAAAGCCAGGAGTATGCAACTCAATGCCGCTGGTTTAGCAGCCTGGTTTCAAAAACCGACAATGTTAAGCCTGCAAAGAAGCTGATTCGTAAGCTCGGTGCCGTTGACGTACGGGAAATAGAGATGAAGCAGGGAAATAAGATCACGAGGATATTGGCCTGGACATTTATGTGAGCCGTTACTGAGGTCGGGTATGATTATGCGAGATCTGGCGTGAGATTTCTTCGCTATAAGTACATCGCTTGAGATGGGAAAACGATTAGTCGAGCCTGTGCTTGATCAGGTAATGCGCGGAGCACGAGCGATCAGTTCGGTTGCTATTCCTTGATGCCGGAAGGCCTCTTTGATATAAACGGTCGCTTCGCTTGAGAATCGCTTAGCGACTTCTCAACGCCCCTCTCGAACGCCCACCTATACCCGTCTTCTGTCGATTGACTCTCGCAGACTTGTTGAAATTCGTCAGCAACCTTGCGCATCTTTATGGCATTGGTCTTGCAGTGACCTTCCCAGTAGTCGATATGGGCACGCAGGGCTTTTACCGCGTTCGAAATCGCATCTATTCCATGTGTATCGAGAATGCTTGACATGAAATGGCGCATAGCCCCAGCGCTCATGGCTCGATGAAAGACATTGCCATTCATCAAGTGCCTATAATCATTTATAAAATCATGAGCACTGGCTAGATTGATCCCATAGGAGTTATGAAGAGTTTCGGCCGCTACTTTGATTTCAAGCTCGCCAGCAAAAACTCTCCTTCCCATATAGCATGCTGCGACAACTTGTTCTTTCGTGATATGTGCCATGGACTAGTTACCGCTTAACGCCTTGCATGGGGGCGATCACAAAAGGGCGAAATCTAAAGTGCCATTAACGGTGTCTTTGATTGCTTTGATGGCCGCATTGATAGCCTTTTCAACTGCAAGAACACCTAAGCCCTCTAGAGTAAGCAGAACGATTTGCGCAGTATTTCTTTTCATTTTAATTAACGATTTAGCTTGTTTTTGACTAATCTTGCCTTGTAGCCGTAATCGTTCAACCAACGCAATCCCTTCAGCTATTCCTTTTAGCTCAGTTTCAGCATGCTCTTTGATCTCCGGCCAATCTTCTTCTAATACCGCTTTTGCGGCATCCAGCATTTTTTCCAAAAGCTCACCAACATCAATTGACATAACTATTCCTCTTCTCCGCGACGCTTGGCTAGTTCAAGCTTTAGAATGTTCGATAGAGCTGTATTGAAGTCATCTCTTGGAACTTTCACCACTTCTACATCTGCGACCCCCTCTTTATGGACCTCTTCAAGCAACCCAATGTTTTCCTCCAAAAGAGAAACTTGCTGTAACGTGATCTCATTCTTGGGAATGGCACTGGCTCTTAACTTTATAGCGCTGACGTCGACCTTTACTTCTTTATAGAATTCGAGATGATTGTCGTAACTGGCCTCTTCAGTGCCTATCTGGGATTCGAGATTTACAAAGAATGTTTCGAACTTTCGTTGGAGTTGAGTGATTGCCTCGTCGGTCTTGGGGTCGTAATCCGCAATTAGCTTGACTGTGCAACCCGACAAAGCCAGCCAGCAGGCGAACCATATGAGTACCATCCCCTTGCCCTTGGACGTCTTAACTGCTGTATTCATTTGATTATTTCCAGTTGGTGAGTAAAGCCCTCTAATGAGGCTGTAGAAAAACCCATTTTCGAGCCACTTCTTCCGCCTGCTGCCTTACTTTATTTTCCCGACCATAATATTGGCCGGTTTTCGTCATACGGTTACTTCGACACTGATTTACCGTGCCACCGCTAATAACTAACCTTTAACGGACTCACGAAGTCGTACTGCTCGGGCAGTTGCCCCCGTTCACGCCTGCAACTGATCATAATTCGCTAACTTCTCAATATTATGCACCAGGCAGTATAACCGCCACTGGCCCTGCACCTTTTTCTTACCCTGAATCGCCCCGGATATTCTAGACACCCGTTAGGCTCTTAAAGTAACGCCTTTCATACTCAACCGGTGACAAGTTATCACTTGTACCGTGTCGGCGCTTTGGGTTGTAAAACATTTCGATATAATTGAACACGTCGCGTCTAGCCGCTTCCCGTGTCGAATAAATCTGTCGCTTGATCCGCTCTCGCTTGAGGAGTTGAAAAAAGCTCTCAGCAACGGCGTTATCATGACAGTTACCACGCCGACTCATGCTGCCCACCAAGTGATTGGCTTTCAGAAAGCTTTGCCAATCTCCGCTGCTGAATTGGCTTCCTTGATCTGAATGCACCATCACAGTTTCTTGTGGCTTGCGTCGCCAGACTGCCGATAACAAAGCATCCAGCACTAACTCCGTCGTCATACGAGACTTCATCGACCAGCCAACCACTTGACGAGAAAACAGGTCGATCACCACCGCTAAGTAAAGCCAGCCTTCGTACGTTCGGATGTACGTAATATCTGTCACCCAAGCAACATTGGGCGCTGTTACTTCAAACTGACGGTCTAAATGGTTGGGTGATACAACAACCGGTTTTCCGCCGCCATAGCAGCCAGGGCGTCGTCGATAGCCCGTCTGAGAGCGTAAACCTTCCCTACGCATCAGGCGGGCCACTCGGTGCTTACCGCAGGCTTCGCCAGCCTCACGCAAATCCTGATAGACCTTGCGATAGCCATATACACCGCCACTTTCAAGCCACGCATGCTTGATCAATCCCAATAGACGCTGATCATCCCGGTCTCGATTAGACAGTGCTTTTTTACACCATGCATAGTAGCCACTAGGATGCACGGCCATCATGCGGCACAAGCGCCGTACCGGATATTGACTCGCATGCTTTTGAATAAACGCGTACCTCAGTTGGACTCTCTGGCGAAGTACGCGGTGGCCTTTTTTAATATATCTCGCTCTTCTGACACGCGTTTTAATTCAGCCTTTAAACGACGGTTTTCAGCTTGGAGATCATCGTCTTCTTGCCGTTGTTCTACCGGCTTATCGTAGCGCTTGATCCAGTGGTACAAGCTGTGGCCTGACACGCCCAAACGCTCAGCGACCTCGGCAACTCGATGGCCACGCTCTACCACCTGTTTAACGGCTTCGATTTTGAATTCTTCAGTGTAACGGGGATGGCTCATGGATCCTCCTAGGTACCTTTAGTATAAGGCCTAGAGGTGTCTACGAAACCCGGGGCGATTCAGATCTACTATTAAAAGGTTTGGTCGAGCTTGCTCAATTGGTTCCCATATGTGTGCGTCATGAGCTATATATTTTATACCAACAAGAACAACTAAACTTGAGGTAGCAATAATTTCAGAATATCTATTTTGTGTATTCTTAGTCAACTCTCTATTTACAACTACACGCTTTCCCTCTGCATACATAGCTAAAACGGGGCTCAAGTCAGAGTTTTTTGGTCATTACACCAAGTCTCTACTTCATGGGCAGTCGATACAGCTTTAGTCTCTAAACCTTCCACATACGTTCCACAACCTATCATTGTATTCCCTGACATAACCATGCCATTAGGAAGTTGTGGTAGAAAATTAGATGAACCATGTGGCTTCAATAAGTTAATTCCATTATCGCCAGCATTATAATCCACGTTAAAGCCATTCCTAGCTAGGGATTTTTCTATCAATAAATCATAATTTAAAATTGTGATATTTATCTGTTCCATGCAGTTTCGTAGTTTATTAAATAAACGTACATAAGCATTGTCTGGCCTAGTAGAAAATTTTGACAAGTAGCAAGCCAACTCCTTTTGAAGTGGATTAATGAGTCGGCTGTCATCAGCAACGGTAGCCATACCTGCTTTAAATCCATAGGTTCTGAATACTGCTTTTGAATCAGAACTGAGTCTATAAAATGCACCATTCAAGTTTTCAAGATCATTGAATAAGTCATTTCCCAATGGAGGATTTTTTGGTAAGCACCCGCCTGAACCAAAACTTGCTCCCGCACCAAATACTATACTAATCAGAATATTTCTCCCTTGCCAAACCAAAAAGGCACTTAACGCGGCGTTAAGTAGTGAGCAACGCCACAACTGAACCTAACCTACTGTGCCGTAAACACTTAAGCTGATTCAAACCAAAAATGCCGAGCGTTGCGAATCTGCCTTAAACGCTTTGTTATGGCGATTTACTTTAGACTTGCTTGAATGATTAGTAACTCAATTTCATTGTTCGATGTATTAACCAAACCATGGGTGCCAAAACGTTTATTAACGATCATATCTCCTGAAGCCACTTTTCTTTCCTCACCTTCAATGGTCATAGTGCCTTCACCTTTCAAAATGATATACATTTCTTCATCGTCTCCATGAGTATGCTCGCCCATGGAGCTGCCCGGTGGCATGACAACACGAATAGCGAAATCCCAAGCACCATCAAAATCTTTACGCCTGAACGCACGATAGATGTCTATTGATCCTTCTCCATCATGACTATTTTCATCCACTTCTTTATCGCAAGTATAAAAATTACGTATCACCTTTCCCGAACTCCTTTCTGATTGTTTCCCGCAGATCTGCTGAGCGTCATAACAGGTATTCGGCGTCTGGTCGATCATTGCTCCGAAATCCTATGTGAAAATCCTGGATACGCCGCATCTAGATCATCCAGAATCCTGTTTACTAGGTCGGCGGCATCACTGACAGTGTCAGGCAAAGGTTTTTGGTCAGGGTATCTGTGCATCCTATGCAACGGGTTGCCACATGTGGTGAATGATGCTTCCCTCACCGGCCCCCAAGTTCCATGAACATATCCAGAAGTCCAAGAATAGTGAGTGTCGTATTGCTCCTTGCATCCGGACCGCTCACTGAGTTTTCGCAAATCTAAGCCGCTCCAGCTGCCTAGTTCAATATTCAAGAATTCCTCCCAAATATCTTCACCTGCGATTTGTTCAATCCAATCGATATTGATGAATTTGGGGGGCTCCATATCTGCATCAAAGCGTAGTGCATTCAGCTTGGCCTGCCCGGCTCCATAAGCTCGCCACTTCTTCCATAGCGCATCCTCGTCTTTATGAAGGAGATAGTGAAGGCTTACATAGGCTTCAAGTAAAGTTCGTAACCCCAAACGTCCCAAAATTCCAGTGCCGACCCCGACACCCAATAGCTCATCAATCAGCCGGAGCGCGTAAAACGCGATACCAAAGACAGAATCGTGACGCGCATCTACCGATGTTGTGGAATGAGTGCCCTGCCAATGCTCCTCCAATTTTCCTAAGAGATCGGAGATGGCAGTCCGTGTGACTGGTGCGGTCGGAGGATTTACAACAGCATCGTGATTGAGGACAAGGCATGGGGTGTTATGCCAAGTTTCGAGCCAGAACGAATCAGCCCAGGTAGTATCCGGAGGATCCATTGACGCCGGGGCAATCTCCATCGCTCTTATACTGGGCCTCACCGACCTCTGATTGCCGACGTCTGGATATCCAATCCATTCTTCAGCCATTTCACGAGGGACATGAAGCTTGCCAGCAGCAAGCTGCGCCATCAATCGCAGCCACCGGCAATCCGTTGCTTCTTGCGACTGGTGCCACAAGTTTTGGCCTACGGCTGTCATCAGCAATTCAATGTCCGGAGCGAGTTCAGGAATACAGACCATCCAATTAGTAGCAGCTGGCAGATCGTTGAATAGCCTGAGAATTGTCAAGGCCTCAGCTATGGCTGGATGGTCGGTTATACACGCGATGAGCTCAGTTCGAAGTGCAACATCCATCTTTGAGATGCCAGTGTGGGTTAGGTCGGAGAGTTCCTCACTTCGCTCATGGTTCCCGATGAAATTAATGATCCGTCGAAACTGGAAAATGGCAAAGTCTTGATCGTCTATGGCCCGGACAGTGACGGCCCAAATCATTTCCGGCATTCGCTCGTTTGTCCATGAGGAAAACACAACTTTGCCCTCCATCTTTGCGAATGGCGGAAGTAGTTGTTTTCCGACGCGCGTATGACCGGAGATTGGTGTCCGGTTTTTACCACTGCGTGATTTCTTTCTACGGTTCTTGCTCTTGGGCATAGCACTAAGACTCCGAACGCCGCCATAATTTGCCGCTTGAAGCGCAGCGTAAGACGGTCAAATTGATGGCTTTGTGTACGCCCAGCATGGGCATGAACTGATGAGGTGAAAGTCCTCTGTAGGAAGATCACCGTTTGCCGCGCTGAATCAGCTTAGTAAACGACAACTACTAGCGAACGGCAAGGGCAAGGCCGTGAGGCCTTGTCGGGAGGAAGCCGCTAGCAAAACTGCGAGCTGATGAACAAGAACATCATATGAGGCGTAGGATGGAGGCGAGTTGGCACAAGACAACGAAGCCAGGTGATCTAACGGCCACCGTAAATGATGCAGTTGCGCAGTGAAAGTTCATGTCCTTATCTGGGGAGATCTGCTTAACCAGCGATCGGTCAGCTAACCAGTCAGGCTCTGGTCTATAAGTGCCTGGGCTTCTCAGTCTCATCAACTGAGAAGAGCAAACCGATGAAAACCGATAGCGCGAACTAGGGCAACCCTGCTCGTGATTAAGCAGAAGTCAGCAGAAGGCATAGTAGCCAAACGCCTGCCGTAATGGGCAGGACAGGGTGAAGGCCTGAACATTCAGAGAAAGGAGGAGCCTTGTCACACTTGAGTACGCGAATGCCGACCGGCAATGACACGACTCAGCGTGCTGAATCGAAGCCAGCCTTTAGCAACAGTCTATTCGAGCAGTTTCTATTGCCTGCTAATTTGCAGCTGGCATGGAAACAGGTTCGAGCCAATAAAGGAGCCGCTGGGGTGGACGGGATGACGATTGAGGCATTCCCGGCCTGGGTGAAATCCGATGAGTGGGACACGGTAAAAGACTAGCTTCTTAGCGGTCGCTACTACCCACAACCAGTTAGGCGTGTTGAGATCGATAAACCCGATGGCGGCAAGCGATTGCTGGGTATTCCAACGGTGATTGATCGAGTCTTACAACAAGCCATTGCTCAGGTGCTCCCTCCGGTCTTCGACCCGACCTTCTCACCCAATAGCTTTGGGTTCAGGCCGGGCAGAAATGGACACCAGGCGGTTAAGCAGGTGCAACAGATCATCAAGCAGAAACGGCGTATTGCCGTGGATGTCGATCTGTCCAAGTTCTTTGATCGAGGAATCATGATCTGTTGATGTCATTACTGAGCCGCAAGGTTCACGATAAGCGACTGAAGCAACTGATCGCTCGGTATCTTCGAGCTGGGGTTATCGATAACCAGCTCTTCCAGGAGACAAGAGAAGGTGTTCCTCAAGGCGGGCCTCTGTCCCCTTTGCTGGCCAACATCATGCTCGATCCTCTGGACAAAGAACTGGAAAAGCGCGGCCATCCCTTTGCACGCTATGCTGATGAGTTCATCATTCTGGTCAAAAGCCAACGTGCTGGGGAAAGGGTGCTGAAAAGCATTACCCGCTTTATTGAAAACCGCTTGTCGCTGGTGATCCACACCGACAAAAGCCAGGTGGTGAGTGTCAATGAAAGCAAGTTTCTGGGCTTCACGTTCAAGAACGGGCGAATCAAATGGCATCCGGAAACCCTGCTGAAATTTAAGCAGAGAATTCGGCAGCTCACCAACCGAAACTGGGGCGTCAGCATGAGATACCAGCTCTTTAAGACCAGCCAGTACATTGCAGGCTGGATCAATTACTTTGCCATCGCCAACTGTTATCAAGAGTGTTACGAGCTTGATCACTGGATACGCCGACGAGTCGGTATGGCCTACTGGCGGCAATGGCGGAAACCCCGCACCAAGGTAAGAAACTTAATCAGTCTGGGCGTTCGGGTGCAGGCCGCCGTTGCCTGTGGTATCACCAGTAAAGGCCCTTGGCGTAGCTCCAAAACACCGGGTATCAACCAAGCACTATCGGATGAATACCTGAAGAAAGCCGGTTTGGTGTCACTGCGCGATGGATGGATCAAGCTTCACTACTGAGTGAAACGCCCTGTGCGGATCCGCATGCAGGGTGTTGTGGGGGCTGGGGGCTAGAAACCCCCGGCTACCCGATTATGTGCTGCTCACTAATTCTGAAACTCCTGATTTTTGGAGAACATACTCAACACCGTCATTTACATCAATCGATTGAGCGCCAAACATCATATCTTGCCCTTCTAATGGGTAGTATCCTTCGTATTCATATCCATCATTGTTAGCGACAGCTCCACGAATGTGCATTTTGAGTTTTGAATTTAAATCATCTATACCTGGAAGATCACCCTGCGCCGCTGCATCAATGTATCTATTGATTTCGTTATTACATCTTTCGATTGCTTTGCCAACCAAAAAGGTGTTTGCCCCAAAATCTATAACCCAGCCATGATGTGATTCATATATGCGTTTTGCGTGATTTGGAGCACGAACAGGATTTCCTGACGAATGCGTATGCCACCAAGCGCTTTTTCTTACGAATTCTTTTGCATAATCTAGCGGAACTGTTTCAGTTCTAACTAGCCATGGTCTTACAGAGCGGATTCTTTGAGCAATAACCTGATGCTTCTTTGCCAATTTCTCTCTTAACTGAATCAATTCCTCTAATAACTTTTCATCAAGTTCGGCCGACAAAAATGTTTTTTTACAACTAACGCATGCTCTGGCCCGTCGAAACCACGAAATATCTTGATGATCAGTTCTATACCATCTCTGTGCTTTTGGCTCTCCGAGTGCGGTTGGAGACATTGCTTTGCAAACGCTGAACTCTTTGCAATTTGGGCAGTATATCTTGGTTCCACCTTTAGCCACTCAAGCCTCCCGTTTTATTGCACATAACGAGGCTGTAGAAAAACCCGTTTTCGAGCCGTTTCCACCGCCTGTTGTCCTTTTTCATTTACCCAGCCGGTCACCTGGCTGAGTAAGCTTAATATCGGCATTTAGCCACTTGAGCGCCC
>TARA_R110002051_G_scaffold123431_2_pt1 | contig 14025 bp, 10 predicted proteins | sample TARA_R110002051 | Tara Oceans TARA_R110002051 (sample SAMEA4397023) | marine metagenome | biome: Polar Biome; feature: [MES] marine water layer (ENVO:01000295) within the mesopelagic zone...; material: water (ENVO:00002006), including particulate matter (ENVO:01000060) such...
AATTTTAAATTTCTGATAATGTGCTCCCCCAATTTGTTTGTCCCAAACCTTACTCATAGTTTGTATCCTTTTCTTTTTATTTTTGCTTTTAGTTTATATAAATTATTTCTTGCTCTTGTGGTGCCCACGTACCATACTTTATGTTCTTCATCAGCTTTATCCGTGCTTTTTTTAATAGCTTTTAAAATTTTATCCCCCATATCTAAACATAGAATTACATTATCTTCTTCTCCTCCTTTAATAGAGTGAATAGTGGAAAGCCATATTCTTGGTTCCTCACTTAATTTTTCTCCCCCTTCTAACATTCTACTTATATAATTTTTTTCTTCCTCGTCAGCTTGGGTAAATACAGTGTACCATTCTTTTTTTACATTCCATGTTGTAATTCCTGTGAAGTCTCTCACAGCATTGATTTCTTTTTCCTCTAATATTTTTCCTATTTGCCAATCGGCATAATAAGTTGCAGCTTTATAAAGGGCTACCCTATAACTTTTTCCTTTTTTAGTCGCAAAGTATAAATGTCTAGACTTAAGTTCATCTTGCATTCTCATAAGACGTGAAATTGTCCTTGTTAAAATTAACCATTTTCCTTTTGTTAAATCTATTTGATCCAAATTATTTAGATGAAACGATTCTCCTTGATAATTTCTGGGATAATATTGTTTTTCTTTTCTTAGTCCAACTATTTGCCCTATAGGTATTTGTGATTCTTCTTGAACTGCTCTAGAAATTCTCTTTGAATATTTTAAAATTTTTTCTTTAGCGGGTTCAGTTATAAATCTTCTGACATCTGCTCCGGCCCATCCGAATATAGCTTGATCATCATCCCCAGCCAGATAAATATCCGTTTTGGGATTATATTCTTTAAGTTTATCATACAACATCCACTGAAGAGGGGATAAATCCTGCGCCTCATCTATAAATATTGCATCTAAAGAAGGAAATTCTTCGGCATCTAATGAAATTACTTTTTTAATCATGTCATTAAAATCTAATAATCTTTTTTTTGTCTTATAATTTTTTAAATTTCTTTCTATATCTTTTAATGTATTTCTTTGAAGACGGGTATCATGCTCATTTAAATCAAATTCTTCATCCACAGTTGTATTTCTATTAGCAGCTCTTTGAATGATTTGAAAATAAGGATTGTCACAAGTTAAATAATGTATCTCTTCTTTATTATATTTATCCATAAATTTTACTTTAATTCCTAATTCTTTTCCTAATTCCTCATAGTGATAAGGTTGCATAATATCTTCTTCTTTTAATCCTATTCGATGGTAGGCAAATGAGTGAAGTGTTTGAAAGTAGGGAAGTTTATTATCATCTGCGGGCATTCTGGTTCTGGCTTCAGCGGCAGCTTTTCTAGTAAAAGCAAAGTAGCCAATTTTATGAAGGGGAGTTCCTATTCTCACATATGCTTTGGCTCGGCTAATTAATTTATATGTCTTACCCGTACCAGGGGGGCCAAAGATTTTATGAATCATACTATATCATCTTGGTCTTCAAAGTTGAGAGTTTCCTCAACCTCTTTATCTGTTTCAAATATAAAAGTAGGAATTTTTAATATTCCTCTTATGGCAGGAAAATAATTTCCAGTATCATCTTTACCTGGAAATCTTTTTCTTATATCAAATTCAGCTTTGTCATTTTTTTTCTCACCATTAAATATTTGAGTAATAAAATAAGAAGTTCTTTGAGAGTCATATTTCCATTCTTTAGTTTTTAAATCATCATAAAAATGATCATAAGAAAAATATGCAAATTCTTTTTCTAATAAAACACTTCCTGTCATAAATGCTCTATGCCTTGTAGCAGCAGGTCCTTGTATATGGGCCTCTAGATGTTTTTTAAGAACTTCTATTGGACTGGTTCCTGGTGCCGGTTTTATGGTGTCCACTTTAGAAAATAAATTAGATTGAATTTCATGAAAATCATTTCCTTTAAGGATAGGAGCCACAATGTGTGCTTGTTCCATAAGTAGTGCTCTTAACTCTCTTTGATTTTCTATCTTAGTTATATTTTTTGCATGAACCTGAACAGTTTCTCCATTAGGTTTTTCTACTGTGAAATACCATTCTGGTGTAGGTTTATAATCTATTTTTTGTAAAGCAGATAAGGATGGGTACCTTACTTTTTTATCGGACGCTACTCCAAATTTTCTTTTTAAACATACTCCTTTAACACAAACATCATTAATAGGAGATTGTTTACATGTATGACTCGCAGTCGGTTTATCCCACGCCTTAATTTTAGTTTTAATATGATCATCCGTCCAGATCTGATCAAATTCAAAATAATTTCTACCGGCTTGTAGTACTTTAGTTCGCCAATTATCTGGATATTTCTTTTTCGCAAATACCATATAATTAAATAAAAACCTGTCTCTTCCATCCTTCATTTTTTGTTTAGTAAGAATAGCTAGACAGGGGGGACCATCATCAAATTCTTTATCTCCACCTGTTAATTCATCTTTAACTATTTTATCCATCTGATCTTTTAATTGTGATGGAGTAAGAGCATTAAGTTCTATAACCTTTATAAATCTTTCTAGATCCATTTGAGTGCCATCAGGATTTAATGCTTTTCGATCTTGGCCATGATATGGGAGATTAATAAAGTTTCCATTTATTTTTTGGCCCTCGGTGTTGGAACCAAGACTAGTTTGTTTAGGAAATACTTCTGTTGTAATGGGAAGTTTAAATAAAAATAATACTGATTCTAAAAATTCTTTTATTTGAATAGCCCTGACTGGTTCCGTGGTAAATACATATAAATGTAGACCTCCACTCTTTGATAATACGGGTATTATAGGTAAATTTTTATCTTGAATAATATCAAGATAAAATTTGTAATTCATTTCTTTATAGGCTTTTGAATCAATATCAATCGCTCCAAATTTAGCGGTTGCATTATCTGTACATGGTTGAATACCTATTGATTTTTTTCCATCTAAATGTTCTTGATAATCTTTTTCTTTTATTTCAGTTGACGACCATTCGTGCTTATATCTTTTTTTGCCTGATTCCTGATCAACAAAACCATTTTCCGTTTTGCAGACACCATAATTACGGGTTAAGCCACTAAAATATTTTATAAAATCTTTCATACAGTTAAAGGGCGCTTCCACTCTCGCTTCGGCGCCCCATGTTGCAACATTGTTCTATCAAGAACAATTATACAATATCAGTTGTCGCTGTTTTTTTCTCGTACTTAGGTTTTGCTGTACCTTTTACTACGGTCTTTTGTAACTGAGAGGCTGCCATATATAAATCTGCATCTTTTTTATTTGATACATCCAACATTCTAACTTTAGATGGTTTATATACATGCCAACTTTTACTACCAGCTGTTTTGCCAATTGTTTTTAAATTAAACAACGCTGAATAAGCGGCAGGTTGAAATGAACCTTTATCATCAGATATTCTGAGATTTGTAATAAGATTATTCAACTCTCTTGCCGGTGTAAGATTAGAAGATCTCATCGCAAGTACGGCGGGTCTATATTCATCCCCCATCATTAAGATGATATAGAAGTATGCAGTCTTTTCTACATAGTTTCCATTATCTAATCTATATCTGCCATTACGTTCTTCAATTGCATCTGATGGAATATTTAAATGTGTTCCAACAGGTGCGGACGCACTGTCACCTCTTTCTTGCCATTCTGGATATCTAGTTTGAGTATGAGATATAATTACATTAATCCCCTCCTTCTCACCATCTATCAGTTTGCCAAGTGACGCAGCATATATCATACCTGGTTTAGATCCTTTTACATACTTAGCATCTCTTTCATTACACTCTGGAGAAAGTTGATGAAGAATTTTCAAGATGGGTGTTGAAATATCATCTTGTTTAATTTCTTCTGCTCCTTTCCTAGAGTCCTCTCTTAAGTTTATGACAGCAAGAGAGCCACTGTTTTGTTTTTCGACTATATTATTCACTTTTCCTCCTTTACTAGGTTATTGATTTATTAGTCTATTGTTTACCTTTTAATTTTGTCTGAGCACCTTCAAAAGTATGAAAAAATTCTTCTGGAATATTTCCTCCTTCTTTATGTCTCTCTTCCAAAACTAATCGGAGGGTCGAGGCATGAACTGCAATTTTTTGTTGCGGCTCATAACCTTGACCTCGCGCAAGAACAGCATAATCAGCTGCCTTGTTATCTTCGTTACGACCAAAAGACACGAGTATCTCGTTTTTGATTATATCTCCTAGTCCATTATTACGAAGCCAGTCAATCGCTTCAGCTTTTTTATCAGCTTTTATTGAAGCGCCATAAATTTGTTTAACAGAAACTTCTGATCCATCTCTAAGTTTTAAAGTTGTGAGATTCATTCGTTCCATTATTTGTGGAATTATAATTCCTGATTGAACTTTTTCATCCTCTTTTAATTCTTTTATTTCTTTTTCTTTTTGAGAAATATGTGAATGTATGGTTTGAAGTTTTTCTAATTCAACAGAAAGTTCTTGGGGATTAATTACATCCGACTGTGCGGGTGCATCTTGTCTTAAATTAATTGTCATATTCTTTCCTATATAATTGTTATTAGTTTAATTATTAATATCAATTAACTATATAAGGAATAAAATTATGATGTCAACTTATTTTTGAAAAATATTTATGTTTAATGGATAATAGGTTTTTTCTTGACGATCCCATTTTAATACATTGGCTTTTCCATTATTAATATCTCCCACGACCATACCCATAGTAAAAATAATAGCGGGATCTCCTGATAATAAAAAATAATCCTCTGCAGTTGCGTCTTTTAAAAGAGTTCTAAGTTTGTGAATTAATGGGCCTGGAGATAAAACCATTTGTGAATACTCAGGGAGCATAGTCACAATGTCGCCATATTTTTGAGCCCCAATAATATTATATTTAGGCTCTCCTTTACTTGTTCCTGGAATTTCTTGAATTAAATAAACTTTAGTCATTGACTCTTTACCTTTTGTACTATATATACGTTTTTAGAAAGAAAAGTAAACAATGTTTTATAAATTTAAAACTAAGCCGTACGACCATCAATTAGATGCTTTAAAGATATCTTGGGATAAAGAGGTCTTTGCATACTTTATGGAAATGGGTACTGGTAAATCAAAAGTATTAATAGACAACGCTACTATGCTTTATGATAAAGGCCTTATTAATGGGCTGTTATTAATAGCTCCTAAAGGTGTTTATAAAACTTGGTATGAGAATGAAATTCCCATCCATATGGTAGATCATATTGAGAAAAAAGTTGTTTTATGGAAAACGTCTTGCACCGAACAAAAATACAAAAAAGAATTAAATAGTTTATTTGAAACTGGAACCGATTTTCACATTTTAATTATGAATGTAGAATCTTTTTCCAGAGGAAAAGGATTAGAGTTTGCTTTAAAATTTTTATCTTGTCATAAAGCTATGACTGCAGTCGATGAGTCCACGACTATTAAAACACATAATAGCAAGAGAACAAAGAATATTTTAAAACTTGCTCCTTATTCTAAATACAGAAGAATATTAACAGGATCTCCTGTTACTAAATCCCCTATTGATTTATTTTCTCAATGTTATTTTTTAGATCCTGAACTATTAGATCATCAATCTTTTTATACTTTTAGAGCACGCTATGCTGTTATGAGAAGTATTGATCTGGGAACCCATACCACTAATATTGTAGTAGGTTACCAAAATTTAGGAGAGCTATCTAAAAAAATAGAACCTTTTTCAAAAAGAGTTTTGAAAGATGACTGTTTGGATTTACCTAAAAAAACTTTTATGAAAAGAATGGTTCCATTAACACCAGATCAAAATAAAGTTTATTTACAAATGAAACAAAATGCGATTGCTTTTTTAAATGGAAAAATGGTTTCCACCAATACTGTTCTAGTTCAGCTTATGAGACTTCATCAAATTACTTGCGGTCATTTCACGGCAGATGATGGTACTATTCAAGAATTACCATCTAATAGAGTAAATGAATTAATCGATCTAACAGAGGAGATAGAAGGTAAAGTAGTTATTTGGTGTCATTATCAACGGGATGTGCAAAGAATTATAAAAGCATTAGTAAAAGAATATGGGGAGGGTTGTTTAGTAGATTATTATGGGTTGACTCCTGATGCCGAGAGGCAAGATAACATAAAAAAATTCCAAGAAGATCCTAAATGTAGATTTTTTGTGGGAACAACACAAACTGGAGGATATGGTATTACACTTACAGCTGCATCCACTATGATTTATTATTCTAATGGATATGACTTAGAGAAGCGCCAACAGTCAGAAGCAAGAATAGATAGAATAGGCCAAACTAAGCCAATGACTTATATTGATTTAATATCCGAAGATACTGTTGATGAGAGGATTGTAAAAGCTCTCCGTAAAAAAATTAATATTGCCACAGAAATTATGGGAGAAGAGTTAAAAGCTTGGATTTAAAAAATAAATCCTTTTATGTCCAGTATTCTTTCTAACAGAACTAAGGACACAGCCCCCACCGTGCCTAATAAAACCCAATAGATCTTGTCTATCTTGCCACCCAATTCGTGAATACCTTCATGCATATGAAATTGTGATTTCTTTAGCCCCTTTATATGACCATATAGGGATATAATCTGTTCTCGAGTAGTTTTGGGTTGCATGCCATTAGCCATTATGTCATCATCCCTCTGTTTTTAAGTCTCATCATTTTTTCTTCTTCACTTAAAAATTCATTTTCACTTGCTGTTAATCCATTTTGAGTAGCGGTGCCTGTATTCATAGCTTGATTTAATATGTTTTGCCCTTGAGTAATAGTTTGATTGTTGGGCATTGCTGACGTAACAGATTGAGGTAAAGGCGGTGTTTCTATATCTTCAATGTAATAATCAGACATATCAATTAAAAATTGTTCATCTAAGTTTAATTGTCTCATTTCAGATAACATTTGTTTTAAGACAGGACGTGCCTCATTGAAAGCATTTTCATCTCCTAAGTCTACAGCTATTTCTCTAAATCGGTCTTCAATATCTTTAGAAGGATAATAAGGTTCAAATCTTCCATTAATTAAACCTGTAAAAGCTCTACGATTAAGTTGTCTATCTTCAAATTGATTTCTTAATTGTCCTCTAGATAGTCCCAATACTTCTGCCGCACCAAGATCATTATACATTTCTTGCTGCACTTCAAATCTAGCTTTATTTGATTTAGCAAATCTTGAAATAATTTCATTAGGATGAACGGGTCCGCCTTTTAGTAAACCAAAAAAACCACCAGTAAATTCTCTTCTAGCATTTCTGATACCTGTTTGATATTGAGCAATTTTAAAACCCATTGATCTTTCGGGGTCAACTTTAATTGATCTTAGTCCCATCAATCCACCTAACTGTGGTCCAATTTCTAATACTTCTCCACGTCCAGTTGGAGTTTCAGTCATAGCTTGATAAACTCTTTCGTAGGGTTTTACGGGGGGTAGTAATGCTTTTGCTAGATGCATTACTTTGATTTTAGCTTTATCTCCTGCAGTAGTTTGATCAGTATATAATGGTCTACCTTCTTTTGTTCTTCCACCTCTTATTATTAAATCACTCGCTGCTTCTGTCCAAATAGATTCCGAAATAAATGGATTCATTATTTCTCCTCCAGCTTCCACAGCTCCATTAATAAAACTTTCTAGTAATACTTGATCATTCATTTCTCCATCTTGAATATTATTTAATAAAGTTTTTAAAGGCCTTGCTATAATATCATAAGCATTACTATGACTAAAATCTAAATACATTAACTCTCCGTCATCATTTCTAGTTGGAATTAATGTAGAATTTTTTGACCACTCCGGTACAAATCTTCTTAAGGCATCTAGCTCTTCTTGTGTTACATCATATAAAGCTTTTGCTCCTTCTGTTAAAGCAATCGGTGCTCCTGCTGTAAAAGTTGCCATTCCAAGTAATCTTTTAAAACCGGTTCCATAAGATAAATTATCATTTTTAACAAAAGCATTTTTTTCTATATCAAATACTACAGGTAGAACATTGCTACCTTTTGTGGGTCTACTATGTTTCATTTCTTTTATACCTAGTTCTGCAATATTACTTGTAGTTCTAATCATTTCAGATGGGAAAGACATGAAGTTACCAATGGGTAAAAGTCTTGCCGTTCTAACTGCTGATCCAACAAATGCATAATTAGGCACAGTATTTTTAACTATATCCGCTGCCTCTACTTTTAATGATCTAAGGACTGCCGGGTCAGCTACATCCAAACCTTTTTTAACTGCTACTCTTTTTAATCTATCTAATTCAACAACCCAGTTTGTAATTTTAAAAGTATCATCTTCAGCTACATATTTTCCTTGAAACCATTTACCAATGCTTTTCATTCTTGACATAAAAGGTCTTAAAACTGAATCTACATTAGCTGCTTGTTCACCAAATTTAATATCCCTAAAAAGATTTTTTATATCTCCTATTTGTACTTGTTGATTAACCAAACCTAGTTCCACCAATTCTCTATAGGCTTTTTGAGCTCTAGGAGAATTTGATCCTAATTTCATTAGACCTGATATATCAATTCCTTCTTTAAATGCTTTAGCTACCAGTTTTGGATTTTCAAATAAAATACCATTAGCACCTGAGAATCCTATGGCACTAAACATGTTACGTAAATGGGTTGGAATAGAAAATACAGTTTTTGTTAATTGAGAAATCCCTTTTGGAAATAATAAAAGATTTCTCCACATCCAGCTGGCTACAGCTTCCGCTCCTTCCGCTCCTTCTCCTCTTACAAATCCTTGAAGACCACCCGCTAAATGATTAGCATTTTTTATTCCATCTGCTATTTCTTTTGTAGTCCACATAGTTGCTAAAGGGTTAGAGGTTTTACCGGCACCGGGTAATTGTTTTACAAGAGCATCCATAGGTACTATATCAATATCAGTTTTTAGAGAATCCACTGCTTTTTCTCCAGCTTCTTTACTAGACCAAAAAAATCCTCTTTGACCTTTCGCTTGAACTTCTGCATTTTTAGCTGCTACTTCTGATAAGTAAGAAGCAGTTCTAGTTACTGAAGATAAATTAGTTATTGCATTAAAGATTGAGTATCTTGGGTCCTGAACCTCTCCTAATAACTCTCTAATTTCTCTAGGTACCATACCTGTATCATCAATAACTTGTTTAATAAAATCACCGCCAGGTTTCCCTTCCACAGTTTTAGAAATATAATTATTAAAGTCTAAAGGTTTAGGTTGTTTTTTCTTACTTACAGCATTAAGTAAACTTTCAACTTGCTGTCTTGCTTCCTGTGTATATTTATTTCCCGCAGGATTAAAATTTAAATCACCATTTTGTTTAGCAATTTGTGCTCTAAAAAAATTAATACCATTTGTATAGGCTTCATCAGTTGGGTTGTATCTTCTAAAAAATTTAAAAATACCTCCTCCTTGATTTTCAAATATTTTATAAGTTCCCCCAATCCAATTGGTAACTCTGTCGGATAATAACTCTTGTAATTCCTTGGCGCCTTTACCTAATTTTGCTCCTTTGTTGGAATCAGCTAAAATATCTAATAGCTTAGTAAATTCCTCTCGTGCATCATTTAAACCATTTACGATTAATCCTCGTGATTCTCCATCCACATTATTTTTTTTCATTAAATCTAAAAGGTCATCCAGCTTTTTAGGATTTACAGTTTTTTTTAAATCACCTTCAAATAGAATCTCATTTAATCCTTTCATGAATCTTTGTTTATCTGCTCGTGTAGATTTATCAAACATAGTTTGAGTTGACGGAAATATCCCATCTACTTGTTTAGTAATATTTTCTATAATTTCTTGAGCTCTATGAATATCATTTGCTTTTAAAGCTTCTTTTAATCTTTCCGACGAAAATAATTCATCGCTTAAATGACCTCTAGGACTCAGCGGTGCTCTTATATATTTATCTAACCATCTTCCAAATTTTGAATTACTATAAGCCAGATCTTTACTTTTATTAGCTAAAAGTTTTGCGCTTTTACCTGCCCCCATAACAAAGGGAGCCAGAAGTAGAGATTCTGAACCAAATTTAATTCTATTTAATAATTTTCTTGTGGCATCTTCTCTTCCACCAAATCTTTCGTCTCTATCAATTTGTGTGGGGCCACTTTCAAACATATCCCCAAAACTTCCAATTTGTTCTATATCAGCAACAAAAGCTTCACCTGCTGCTCCCCCCATAACACCAGCTGCAAATCTTCCATATTTAGCTTTTTCATTAAAGGCTTTGACTTTACCCATTGCTTGATGGACGCCTTTACCTTTTAAATTAGCATACGTACCAGCACGTTTTGCTCTTAATGCTTTAGCTGTAAGATTTCTAGCGGCTTTATTAGCCATCTTATAACCTATTCCCCCAGGTATACCTATTTGAACTAAAGCTTCTGTTAATTTACCTATTGCTCTTTCTTCTGCTACTTCTTCGAAAGGATTCCATTTATCAAAAAATGATTCAACGCTCGCTGCTGTATTTGTGTCAGCTCCAAGATCAATTAATTCTGCTGCTAAAGAAAACACACCTTCTGGAACTTTTAAAATACCTGATGCTATTCCCGCAGCTGCGGCCGTATACCAGGAAGTATCCTCATACTCTTCAGCCGGATTTAAAGGGAGAAATTCTTCTGCCATTTAACCTCCTATGCTTGATTTGGATCAAAAGGATCTGGTGCGTTCTCTTGAATTTCTTTTAATTTTTTCTGTTGATCAGGGCTTAAGATGTCAAATCTTTTATCTATCTCTGCATCTTTTTCTTTTTGTGTCTTACCTTTTGGTGCGTCAGTTTCAGATGCCTCATAAGTCTCTATGTCTATTGTTTCCCAACGATAACCATCTTCAGTTCTTCTTAATCTTTTGACTGTACCATCGGTGACGTCATAATAAACTTTACCAAGATTTTTCTTTTTTTCCTTTGATTTTAAAGCACCATGTTGGTCACCACCAATTAAGCCTCCAAACCGATCTGCAGTAAATTTTTCTTTCATCAGTGTATCATATCCATTGACTTCATATTTAGCTCTATTTCCTGCTTGTGTTTTATTTTCATATTCCTTCATGAAAGCGATTGTCATATTTTTTAAATTTAAAGGATCATTGGCTTCTACTTCCAGTTTTACCCGCTCCTTCATTTTTTCCATTTCCCATTCTCTTCCTTCATCAATCTGTTTCTGATCCCAAGCATGTTTTTCATCTAGTGTCAGTGCCGCATATTCTTTTGCCTGTTCTAAAAGTTTAGCATCATATTTTTGTTTTTCCACTGTTTGTAATTCGTCATACGCTCTTCCATCTAATATTCGTTCGTCTTGTTTCGTCCAAAGTTTTAAAAGATTACTATCTTCTCTTTCCCAAAGGGTTTTAGTTCTCTTATCTTGGTTTTTCCAGTAGTTTGATTGTGTTAGAGTGTCAAAGTCTCGGTTTAGCTGGGCTTGTTCTGCTGTAAATGCTTGGGCTCCCTCAGTTTTTAGTTTGTCAGCCTTATAATCCATAAATTTTCCTTCACGTATATCTTTTTGACCCATGGCTCGTTTAACACCCGCTAGTCTAAGACCTCTATCATATTTTCCTCTAGCAGCTGCATCTTCAATTAACCCTTTATTAGCTGGATCTAAGTTAGCAATAAGATCACCAAAATTTTTAGATTGTGCAATACTTGGACCTGCTCTTAATAAATAAGAAGTTAAAGGATCCATCCCTCCATATTCTCCAGCTCCTTCTTTAAGTTGAGCAATTGCCTCCTCAACACTTATCGAGTCTCCACCATATGGATTTACGTCAACCTCTTCTTTTATAATTTCTTCTGTTTGCAGTGGCATCCCTCTATGTCCAATGTCTGGACCAGGAAAACCATCAGCCGCATGGGTTCTATCAACAATACCCGACATAATTCCAGTACCGACGTTTCCACCTATTCTAAACATGGGTCTTTTAAAAGTTTTACTCATTATTTTTTACTCCATTTTATCCACCAGGAAATGCTCTATAAAGCCCTGCTAATGTTGTACCTGCTCCTAAAATTGATGCTAATGGATTTGGACCTGGAGCGGTAACGGATGTTGTTTGACCTGGATAACCTGCTATTAAACCTGTAACTCCTGCACCAAATTGATTGGCCGCTGTTAAAGGTTGACCTAATTGTTGTTGACCTAATTGTTGTTGAGCTTGTAATTTGGCTTGTACTTGTGCTTGATTCATGCCTCCAAAAGTTTGTAGTCCTGCTACATCTTTACCTAACATATTTGGATATGCCGATGCAAAATTCATTTGATTACCAACTCCTTGTTGAGCTAAATTTGAAGCCTCGCTAAAACCTCCTTGTAATAATTGTGCATGAAGTGCTGCCCGGTTCTTGTCACTTGCTGATTGGTATTCCGACATTTGAACACCTTCACGTCCTCCACCAAATGCACCACCAGCAATAGCTTTAGATTTTAAAGCGGGTATGCCTTTTTGAGACTGAAGATCATATTCAGTCATCGTTGCATCTATGACATCTTTTTTGTAAGGTGACATAAATTTTTCGTAGCCTGTGGGGGCTGCGTATGCCTCTGCTTGTGCCATATAAGGTTTATAGGCACCAATACCTGCTGTCGTTAATCCTTGAGCTTGTTGTGTTAAAGGATCCATACCGGCCACAAATTGTGGTCCAAATACTTTACTTAAATCTGCACCTTTATATTTACCTACTGCTTTTGTAAGATCATCTAAATATGTTTTACCACCTGCTTCTATAAACTCTGCGGGTAATACTCGTGTTTCGGTTACGTCAGCCATTATACAACTCTCTTTTCTAAATTTTTCATATTGTTATACATTAATTGTGCTCCTTTATCCATATTTCCTCCACCTGCGCCTCTGACAGCATCTGCTGTCATTACAAATTCATTTTTACTTAACATTGCCGGAACATCATCTGCTCTTTCTTTAATTCCTACTGGAACAAATCCACCTGTATCTCTATAATCTCTTTCCGTTACACCAGCTTGATTTGATCTCATAATACCTGTGGGCATTCCCTCTTTTAATCCAATTCTTCCACCATCAGCTCTTTGTGTCCAGGTTCCTTTAACACTATCATAGAACTGAGTTATTTCTTTAGGACTCATGTTTGCTAATTGATCTCCATAACCTTTATTGATTAGATAATTTTTTTGAAGGCTACTACCATACTCAAATCCAACTCTTCCGCCAGTAGCTAAAAAAGGTTCAGGTACATCACCTTCTTTCATTTCTCTTTGAGCTTGTGCCGCAGCTGCTCCCCAATCCATACCTTCATCCATTAACTGTTGCACTCTATTCTCTAACCATGCATCATTGCCTTCGTGAGACGCTACTCTCATATTTTCTTCTTCACTTATATTTGATGATATAAATTTATTTTTTAATCTCTCCATTTCGTTCCAAAACTCCTCAAGTTCATCAGGTGATAATACTTTAAAGGGTTTACCAAACAGTCTCATAGAATGTTCATCCGCATCTGATTCATTTCCATAAAGATCGGTTGATGCAACATTTTCTTCCGGCGGCATTCTATTTCCTGTATATGTAATTTCGGGTGCGCCTACTTGAAGTTTTTCTTCAATATCTATACTCTCGATTCCTTCTCCATTGCCTCCGGCATATAGACCTATTCTGCCACCATCTGCAGCATACTCACTGGTATTAGTTTCTACAAATTCGTTTACTTCTTCATCAGTAGCATCTTGATTTACGTTTTTATAATACATGCTTAAATAAGGTTTAAGTTTATTTGGATCTCTTACTGTAGCCTGCACTTCGTCGCCACTCATTCCTTGACCTAAAAGCCAAGTTGCTATTCCACCTACTCCCCATTTACCTGCAGTACTCATATTGGTGAAAGCATCTTTAGCTTTACCAAACATTCCCATGATTCCAGAACCCGATGTATTTAATGGACCGGATTGCATAGCAGATTTACCCAGAAGACCTGCCAAGCCACTGAAAGGACCCCCACCAGCTAATCCCCAACCACCTAAACCTATTAAAGCAGCTTTACCAAAAGGTGATTTAA
>TARA_R110002051_G_scaffold136488_1_pt1 | contig 14019 bp, 15 predicted proteins | sample TARA_R110002051 | Tara Oceans TARA_R110002051 (sample SAMEA4397023) | marine metagenome | biome: Polar Biome; feature: [MES] marine water layer (ENVO:01000295) within the mesopelagic zone...; material: water (ENVO:00002006), including particulate matter (ENVO:01000060) such...
TCGATGCGTCGCACCACTGCCCGAAAGATAAGCACCGCCATGAAAATATAAGATTACTTTTCGCGGACGCACGATCCCGATGCTGATCCAATGAACCGTCCGGCCTGCCACACTTTCGGTCAGGTGACACAAATATGCTGGGGTCCGAAACATCCACTTGGCCGCGCGCGTAAAACTCGCATCCGCCTGTTCGGGCGTACTTGCTTTGGCCAACATCGGGCGCACCAATCTACGTGCGCCCGATGTTGCAATCCGCAAGGCAAGGCTTTGGCCCATTTTAGGCGCGCCGTCGCTCAATTGCTTCCCATATTTTGGCAGTCACATTGGTGCCGTCGAACCGTTCCAATTCTTGCAGGCCGGTGGGCGAGGTCACATTAATTTCGGTCAGCCAATCGCCGATCACATCGATCCCGACGAAAACCTGACCCTTTTCGCGCAGCAATGGCCCGATAGCTGCGCAAATCTCGCGGTCGCGTTCGGTCAGATCAACCTTTTCAGGCCGCCCGCCGACATGCATGTTCGATCGGGTTTCACCCGCCGCAGGCACACGGTTGATCGCGCCGACGGGTTCTCCGTCAATCAAAATCACACGTTTATCACCTTTAGACACATCCGGCAGAAACTTTTGCATGATCAGCGGCTCGCGATTGATCCCCGAAAACAGCTCGTGCAAAGACGCTAAATTGCTGTCGCCCTTGGTCAACTTAAACACGCCCGCACCACCATTGCCATAAAGCGGCTTGAGGATCACATCCCCGTGGCGTTGACGAAACGCTTTCAGTGTCTCCAAATCGCGCGCAATCATCGTCGGCGGCGTCAGGTCAGGGAAACTTAGTACCAGCAGTTTTTCTGGGTAATTACGTACCCAAAACGGATCGTTCACGACCAACGTGTCGGGGTGGATCATATCCAGAATATGGGTCGTAGTGATATAACCCATATCAAACGGGGGATCTTGGCGTAACCACACAACGTCGAAATCAGCGAGATCGACCTCGATCTCATCGCCCAATGCAAAATGGTTGCCCTTGACCCGCTGCACCGTCAACGGCCACCCCCGTGCGGTAACGCGGCCCTCTTGATAGGCCAGTTTATCGGGCGTGTAGTAAAACAGGCTATGCCCGCGCGCTTGCGCCTCTTCGGCAATGCGGAACGTGCTGTCCCCGTCGATATTGATCGGACCGATCGGGTCCATTTGGATGGCAACTTTCAACGACATGACAGACCTTTAGAAATTATATGCTGGTGTGATACATGGCGCAGACGCGCGCCGTCTTCAACCGACGTTACGATTCTGCAAAAGCATTTTCGATAATTTCCACACGGCCCTGACCGTCGACCATCGCCAAATCAAAGCGCATATCGGTCAACTGACCGTTCGGCTCTTGCGCAATAAATTCCGACGCCGCCCCGACCAAGCGGTCCATCTGCCTACGCCCCAACCGTGTTGCTGCACGGGCAAAACTGCTGCTTTTCTTCACTTCGACAAACACCAATTGTGCGCCGTTTCGCAGGATCAAATCAATCTCGCCACTTGCCCCGCGCCACCGTGTGGCAGCAAGGGTGTGGTGCCTGTCGATATAATCACGTGCAACAACATCTTCGGCCACACGCCCTGCATGATAACTAGTTTGTCCGGTCAATCGTTATCTCCTAACCCCAACGCCACCTGATAAACCTGCCTGCGCGGCAAGCCCAGCGCACCCGCTACCAATGTGGCAGCATCTTTGACGCGCATTGTTTTCATCGCTTCGCGCAGTGCCTCAGTCACATCCATTTCGGCCACGTCTTTGGCCCCCTCGCGACCCACAAGCACAACCAATTCGCCTTTCACTGCGCGGCCATCAAAGGCCGTGCAAAGATCATCCAGTGAACCGCGTAGGGTCTCCTCGAATTTCTTGGTCAATTCACGGCAAACCACTGCCTGCCTTTCGCCACCTAAAACATCGCGCAGGCTGTTTAACATATCGCTAACACGCTTGGGGCTTTCATAAAATACCAACGTAAAGGGCGTATCGCGCAGCAGCGCAATTTCGGTTTCACGCTGTACTTTCGCACTTGGCAAAAACCCGACAAAGGCAAAGCGGTCGGTAGGTAGGCCCGATACCGTCAGCGCCGCCAAAACCGCCGATGCGCCCGGAGCAGTTGTCACTGGCAGCCCTGCGGCAATCACGGCACGGCCCATCTCATAGCCCGGATCAGCAACAAGCGGCGTGCCCGCTTCTGAAACATATGCCACCGATTGGCCTGCTTTAATCGCATCAACAAAACGCTTTGTCGCCCCGTCGCCAGTATGATCGTGAAACGCCACAACCTGCCTGCCATTCAGCGGAACGCCGTGAATTTCCATCAGCTTGCGCGCGGTGCGGGTGTCTTCTGCGGCGATCAAATCAGCAGAAGCAAGAATATCTAGCCCGCGCAATGTCATGTCGCGTGCCGACCCGATTGGGGTTGCGACGAAGTAAAGACCCGCAGTTAGTGGCTTGGTCATGAAATTCATTGCTGGACCCTTGTGGTTAAGACATTAGTATGGTCCCCAACTGATGACCCATGGACGGATGAACCGCCATCGGAAAAGGTTGCACCATAACTTTAGGGAGTTTTATTCATGTTTGCCCGTTTATCTAGTGCCCGCAAAGCGATCGCGCGCGTTTTTGTCTTTATGTCGGTGATCTTATTGGCAGCTTGTGAACCGGTTGGTGTGGTTGGCACCGCCGAAAATACCGGCCGACGCGTTGATCCCGAGGCGGCCGTTCAAGTCGCGTTGTTGATTCCGGGCGGATCAGGAACTGGCAGCGATAGCTTGCTTGCCTCTAATCTGGAGAACGCAGCCCGCTTGGCCATTTCCGATTTGAACGGTGTCAAGATTGATCTGCGTATCTATAACACAGGGGCCGATCCTGTGCAGGCGGCTGCGGTTGCCAGTCGCGCGGTTGATAATGGGGCCAAGATTATTCTCGGGCCACTTTTCGCTGAAGCCGCCAACGCCGCAGGTGTCGCTGTAGCATCGCGGAATGTGAACGTGCTGGCATTTTCAAACAACCCATCGATTGCGGGCGGCAACGTCTTTGTGCTTGGCGCGACATTCCAGAATACGGCCAACCGGTTGGTGCAATATTCCCGCCGTCAGGGCATTAGCCGCTATATGATCGTGCACGGCGAAGACCTGCAAGGTCAGGTCGGGCGCGATGCGATTGCAACGGCTGTGCGTTCGAACGGCGGACAGATCGCGGGCATCGAATCCTATCCGCTGTCCCAGCAGGGGATTGTTTCTGCAACTGCACGCATCGCGGCGGCAACACAAGCTGGCGGCGCAAACGCAGTATTCATGACAGCGGGTGTAAACGCGGACTTGCCCATTCTGGCGACAGCGCTTCCCGAAGCAGGTATCGACCCTGCTTCGACACGCTTTATCGGCTTGACCCGTTGGAACGCAGCACCTCAGGCCATGGCGCTTCCAGGCTTGCAAGGCGGCCTGTTTGCCCTTCCAGACCAGCGCATGGCCGGCCTGTTCGAGAGTAGATACACCACCGCTTACGGCGCACAGCCGCATCCAATTGCGGGCCTTGCCTATGATGGAATCGCCGCAATTGGCGCGCTGTTGGCCTCTGGCAACTCCAACGCGCTGACCAAACGGGCGCTCACCTCACCGCAAGGTTTCCAAGGCACGGCGGGTATCTTCCGCTTGTTGCCAAACGGGCTAAACGAGCGCGGCTTGTCGGTCGCTACAATCAGCAACAATCAGGTGGTTATCCTTGAACAAGCCCCAAGAAACTTCGGTGCCGCAGGTTTCTAAACCCGCGCAAACTGACACCAACATGACTGCGCCGGACGATTTGATTTGTCCGGCGTCGTCTATTTTTGACAACGCCCAAACGCGCAGCGCCATTGATGCGGCCATCGCAGGTGCCGTTGATCCGCGCGATATCCGGCGCGCGGCTGTGGATATCCTGAATGCCGCCCAGAAAGCTGGGCGCGATGCGATCCAGCAGGCCTTTGAAGCCGCCCCGTTTGACGCTCGCTCCACAACCCGCGCCTATAGCTATCTGACCGATATGCTGGTTGGCGAAACTCTGCATGTCGCAAAGACCTATTTGCATCCGCTGCCCAACCCCACCGAAAGCGAGCGGCTATCGCTGATTGCGGTTGGCGGCTACGGGCGCGGCGAAATGGCGCCGCAATCCGATGTCGATCTACTGTTTCTGACGCCTTATAAAATCACCCCTTGGGCCGAAAGCATGATCGAATCCATGCTCTATATCCTTTGGGACCTGAAATTAAAGATCGGGCACGCCAGCCGTACGGTCAAAGATTGCCTGCGCCTTGCCACCGACGATTACACAATCCGCACCAGCCTTGTTGAATACCGCCATCTTGCTGGTGACGCGGCCTTGGCGCGTGATCTGGGTAAAAAGCTGTGGAAGGACCTGTTCCAATCAACCGCTGCTGAATTTATCGAGGCCAAACTGGAGGAGCGCGCAGAGCGGCACCGCAAGCAAGGCGGCCAGCGCTACGTGGTTGAACCCAACGTCAAAGAAGGCAAAGGCGGGTTGCGCGATCTGCAATCGCTTTATTGGATCGGCAAATATGTGAACGGGGTCAAAGAGGCCTCTGAGTTGGTCAAGCGCAAGGTTTTCACCGCCGAGGAATACCAGACGTTTCGCACTGCCGAAGATTTCCTTTGGGCGGTACGCTGTCATCTGCACCTGCTGGCTCGCCGCCCGATGGACCAGCTCACCTTTGACATGCAGGTCGAGGTGGCCGCGCGTATGGGATATGCTGATGGTGGTGGGCGCCGTGCTGTTGAACATTTTATGCAAGACTACTTTCGCCGTGCTACACAAGTCGGCGAATTGACCCGCATCTTTTTAACCGCGCAAGAAGCAGCCTTTACGAAGTCAGAGCCAATGCTGACCCGCCTGTTCAAGCGGCGCAAAAAGGCAAAACCACCCTATGCGATTTTGCAGAACCGCTTGACCGTGGATGACACCAAGGCGTTCCTCAACGATCCAATCAACCTGCTGCGGATCTTTGAAGAGGCGCTGCGCACTGGCACCCTGCTGCACCCTGACGCGATGCGCCTGCTATCGGCAAACCTGCATCTGATCGACGAAAAGATGTGTAACAGCAAAGTAGCCAACAGGCTGTTCCTTGAGACGATGATCAAGCACGGCAACCCTGAACGGGGACTGCGGCGCATGAATGAACTGGGTATTTTGGGGGCGTTTATACCCGAATTCGCACCCATCGTGGCGATGATGCAATTCAATATGTACCACCATTACACCGTGGATGAACACACGATCCAATGCATCAGTCACCTTGCGCTCATTGAACGCGAAGAGCTGATCGAAGAACTGCCCGTCGCCTCGTCTATCTTGAAACGTGGGGTCAATCGGCGCGTGCTATATGTGGCCCTCCTCCTGCACGACATCGGCAAAGGTCGACCAGAAGACCATTCTATCCTTGGTGCCCAAATCGCCCGTCAGGTGGCTCCGCGTCTGGGCCTGTCCAAGAAAGATTGCGAAACCGTTGAATGGCTGATCCGCAATCACTTGCTTCTGTCCGATGTGGCCCAAAAACGCGATATCTCGGAACCGCGTACCGTGCGTGATTTTGCCAAAGCGGTGAAATCCGTGGAACGGCTAGATCTATTGACCGTTCTGACCGTCTGCGACATCCGTGGCGTCGGCCCAGACACGTGGAATAACTGGAAAGCGGTGTTAATCCGCAATCTGTATAATGCGACCCGCGACGCGCTGGAGAACGGGCTGGAAGCCATTAACCGTGACACCCGCGAGGCCGAGGCAAAACGCGCCCTGCGCGCGGCCTTGCCTGACTGGTCGGCCAAGGATATGCGCTTTGAGACTAGCCGCCACTACGGGCCCTATTGGCAAGGTTTACCCGTCGCCACCCACAAGGTTTTCGCGAATCTTTTGCGCAACGTGAACGACGATGAAATAAGCATCGACATCGTCCTCGACGAAGACCGAGATGCCACGCGCGCGTGCCTTGCGATGGTCGACCACCCGGGCCTGTTTAGCCGGATGACGGGGGCTTTGGCGTTGGTCGGGGCAAATGTGGTCGACGCACGCACCTATACATCAAAAGACGGCTATGCGACGGCCGCCTTTTGGTTGCAAGACGCGGACGGACACCCCTATGAAACCACGCGCCTGCCGCGTTTGCGCCAAATGATCAGCCGAACCCTGCGCGGTGAAATTGTGGCAGGCGAGGCGCTAAAAGACCGCGACAAGATTAAGAAACGCGAGCGTGCTTTCCGTGTGCCGACCCATATTACTTTCGATAACACAGGTTCCGAGATCTACACGATCATCGAGGTTGATACCCGCGACCGTCCCGGACTTCTGTTCGATCTCACACGGACCCTTGCGCATAACCATGTCTATATTGCCAGCGCGGTTATCGCTACATACGGCGAACAGGTTGTTGATACGTTTTACGTCAAAGACATGGTGGGGCTGAAATTCCACAGCCAAGACAAGCGCGACACACTGGAACGCAAATTGCGTGATGCGATCACCCAAGGGTCTGAAAGGGCTCATCAATGAAACCGATCCGCTTAATGGCAGGTTTTTTCACCGTTGGTATTTGGACGCTGCTTAGCCGCGTGATGGGTTTCGTGCGCGACATCATGATCGCCAGCTACTTAGGCACCGGCCCCATCGCCGAAGCATTTCTGGTGGCTTTTTCGTTGCCTAACCTGTTTCGCCGGTTCTTCGCCGAAGGTGCGTTCAACATGGCGTTTGTGCCGATGTTTTCCAAGAAATTGGAGGCCCGCGACGGAGCTTTAGAGTTCGCGCAAGACGCCTTTGTCGGGATGACATTTATCCTGACGATCTTCACCGTAGTGGGGATCATCTTTATGCCGCTGCTTGTGATGGCAATGGCCAGCGGGTTTATCGGCGATAGCCGCTTTGACCTTGCGGTTTACTATGGGCGCATTGCGTTTCCCTACATCTTGTTTATCTCACTATCCGCGTTGCTTTCGGGCGTATTAAACGCAACAGGCAGATTTGTTGCCGCCGCCGCCGCGCCGGTAATCCTGAACGTCATTTTTATCGGATTTATGGTCATTGCCGCGCTCGTCTGGGCATGGAGCGATACCGCAGCGCAAGGCATGGAGAAAGCATTGCGCCTGCATTTCGGCGATTGGCTCGCAATCGCGGTGCCGGTCGGTGGGGTGGCGCAATTGGCTCTGGTCTGGTTTGCTGCAAAACGTGCAGGCTTTGCTATGCGATTGAAATTGCCCAAGATGACACCTGACCTGAAACGGCTGGCACTGATCGCTGCCCCCGCGGCCCTTGCCGGTGGTGTTGTGCAAATCAACCTATTGGTTGGCCGCCAAGTTGCCAGTTATTTCGACGGCGCTGTCGCATGGCTCAATTACGCCGACCGCTTGTATCAATTGCCCTTGGGCGTTGTGGGCATCGCAATCGGGGTCGTATTGCTGCCAGACCTGTCGCGACGCCTGCGGGCGGGCGACGAGATGGGCGGAAAAGACGCGTTCAACCGCGCCAGCGAACTCAGCCTCGCACTGACCATTCCTGCGGCTGCGGCCTTGATGGTAATCCCCCTGCCGCTTGTGTCGGTGCTGTTCGAGCGTGGCGCGTTCACCGCAGACGATACTGCCAAGACCGCACTTGCCGTCGCGATTTACGGCTTGGGTCTACCTGCGTTCGTTTTACAAAAAACCCTGCAACCGCTGTATTTCGCGCGCGAAGACACCAAACGCCCGTTCTATTTCGCGCTGGCCGCGATGGTACTAAATGCGGCATTGGCCATCGGGTTGTCGCCTGTCATCGGCTTTACCGCCGCCGCCATCGGCACATCTCTGACGGGATGGGCAATGGTTGTCCTGCTCTATGCGGGGTCGCGTAACATGGGCGAGGCGGCCCGCTTTGACGCGCGGTTCTGGGTCCGGCTATGGCGGATCATCGCGGCCTCGGGGGGGATGGCGCTGTGCCTGCTTGTAGCCTCTGCTCTGCTCACACCGTTCTTGGGCATGACAACCATCAGGTATCTTGCGCTGCTGGTTTTGGTTGCCACAGGCATCATCAGCTATTTCGGCATTGGACACATTATTGGCGCGTTCCGCTTGAGCGACTTCAAACGGGCAATGCGGCGCTAGGACCGTTCACGCAACTTGGAAACCAGAGCAGTCCAGCCCCCCGGAGCCACGACCACCGAGATACCAAATCCAAACACAAACCCCGTCAACTCTGCGATCCACGCAGGGTTACTGCCGAAAATCAGCCCGAACAATAACTGTAGCCCCAATAATATTCCGATCAGTTTAAACGCCTGAACCTGGCTTTGCCCGTTCGCGCCCAAATGCATCCAAAGAATATAGGTATAGGCCCCGATCAACCCGTAGACCGCAGGATAAATCCCCAGCAGCGGCGTATTGCCATCGACAAAAAGACCGAACACCAACGCGCCAACAATTAACGAGCCAAAGAACACAATTAACACCGAGGTCGCCCGAAACACGTCGCCCACAAATTTGCCCAGCGCCAACAACAACGCCGCCGCAAACAACGCTTGGGTAAAACTGGCATGCACAAACCCGTAAGTCACAAAGCGTTTGAGCAGACCAAAACTGGTATCACCGATAGCGATCACACGGTCCAGCACCACAGGCGAAAACCCATAGTCCTGCATCGCCGCTATACGCCAGCCAATGCCCTGCGCTCCGCCAATCATGCCTGCACCCGCGGCGGTCAAAGCCAACTCCACGCCCACAACAATCAGGCACAATAAAACAATCACAGGTGGGATCGGGTTTACAGCGGCTTGGGATTGCATTGCGGTCATCCTTGGGGCGGTTGAAGTTGACGGACAGCTTAAGCATGGGTAAGCCGATACGACATGAATATCCAGACCGGACTGACCCATATGACACACACCACTTTCACGCCGCGCGTTTTCTCGGGGATTAAACCTTCAGGTGGCTTGCAGCTTGGCAACTATCTCGGCGCGATCAAACGCTTTGTCGGGATGCAGGGCCAAATGGAAACGATCTACTGCGTGGTGGATATGCATGCGATCACGGTTTGGCAGGACCCCGCTGAACTCGCCAATGCAACGCGTGAAGTGGCGGCAGGATATCTCGCAGCGGGCCTAGATCCGAGCCAATCGATCTTGTTCAACCAGTCCCAAGTCTCGGCCCATGCCGAGCTTAGCTGGATATTCAACTGCGTGGCGCGCGTTGGCTGGATGAACCGGATGACGCAGTTCAAAGATAAGGCAGGCGAAAACGCCGAAAAACATTCGCTCGGGCTCTACGCCTACCCCGCACTGATGGCCGCTGATATCTTGCTGTATCACGCGACCCATGTGCCGGTGGGCGAGGACCAAAAACAACATGTCGAGCTGACCCGCGACATCGCAAAGAAATTCAACCACGACTACAAAGTCGACTTCTTCCCCGAAACAACCCCTGTCATCGACGGCCCCGCTACACGTGTGATGAACCTGCGTGACGGCACCAAAAAGATGTCGAAATCCGGGGTCAGCGATATGGAACGTATCAACATGACCGATGATGCCTACAAAATCGCCAAGAAATTCAAAAAGGCAAAATCAGACGCCGAACCGCTACCTGAATCAGTCGATGGCTTGGCAGACCGCCCAGAGGCGCGCAATCTCGTAGACATCTATGCGGCCCTCAACGACGCGACCCCCGCAGACGTGATCTCCGAATATGCTGGCGCACAATGGGGCCGCTTCAAGCCCGCACTCGCAGATCTGGCCGTGGCCAAACTTGCGCCGATCTCGGGCGAAATGGCGCGCCTGATGTCTGATCCCGCCGAGATCGACCGGATCTTGGGCGACGGTGCGGCACGGGCGCGCGACATCGCAGAACCAATCCTGCGCAAAACCTATGACATCGTGGGGATGCTGCGCAGCTAGCGCCGCACAGATGCACATCATCTGTGAGCACGCGCCACTTAAGTGCGCACCTCTTTGTTGCTAGACTACGGTCATAGCGACAAAGGAGATCACCATGTCGGCACCAGCAACCGCGCGCATCGGGCACGTACACCTGAAGGTTTCTAACCTCGAAAAAGCCATCACATTCTATGCAGATGTATTGGGCTTTCACGTCACCCAGCGTTACGGCGCGCAAGCGGCCTTTCTGGCCGCTGGCGATTACCACCACCACATCGGATTAAACACATGGGAAAGCCTTGGCGCGACCCCGCCCCCGGCAGGGCATACAGGGTTGTATCATACTGCATTTCTGTTCCCTGACCGGGCCTCCTTGGGCGCGGTTATCAAACGGGTTCTGGATGCAGGCTATGTGCTTGACGGGGCCGCCGATCACGGTGTGTCAGAGGCCGTCTACTTGCGTGACCCCGACCAGAACGGCGTAGAGCTATACGTCGATAAACCCATGGCGCAGTGGCCGCGAAGCGCTGATGGTACGCTTGAAATGTCCAATACCCGCCTTGACGTGGCGGCCCTAATCGCATTGGCTTGACGAACAAGAGTTGCCAGCTTGCCTGCGTTCCTGCAATATCGGCCTGAAAATAAGGGGACGATGATGCGCAAGTTTTTGGTGGTACTGGACGACAGTCGGGAATGCCTGAACGCGATGCGTTTTGCGGCAATGCGGGCGGCACACTCTGGCGGCGGTGTCGCCGTGCTTTCCGTGATTCCGCCCGACGAATTCAACCATTGGATTGGCGTGTCCGAAATCATGCGCTCCGAAGCCCGTGAGAGGATCGAGGTCCATTTCGAAGTTTTTGCCAAATGGATGCGTGATAAGCAAAACGTCGACCCTGAGTTGGTGATCCGCGAAGGTGAACCACTCGCCGAAATCATCGCCCAAATCAACGAAGACCCCGATATCGGCGTGCTTGTCCTTGGCGCCGCCAGTGACAACAAAGGTCCCGGGCCGCTCGTCACCGCACTTTCGCGTCAGGCGGGCACACTTCCCGTTCCGGTGACCATCGTTCCCGAGGATCTGTCAAAAGAGCGCCTCGAAGCGATCACCTAAACAACATCAGATTCGGTAAAATTAAGCGGCGGCAACGCCGCTTTTTTTGTGCTTGCCGCTCCGTTTTTGCAGATCAGCGATCACAGACGCGGGACCCGTGCGAAATAAAGCAGCAAAATTCAAAAAAAATGTCCCCGAAGAAAGTCTAAATGTGAACGACGGAAATGAAATCCGTTTGACCGGACGATCAAAATCGGGAATTTCTTCCGACTTCTCACGCAGACGCGCAGGGGTTCTGTGCAGAGATAAACACAAGCCCATCCCGTTGTGCTGAGCACCAATTTCAAGGGGTAAATCCGATCACAAAGCACTCTCGTTTTCGTGTTAACGCCCCCCCTTTTCGTTTGCCCGTAGTTGGCACATCTCTCAACCACCGACAGCGGCAACCGTCGCAATCGCAAACAAATCAAAACCTTAGAAAGGTTACATCATGTCTATTAAGAACCTCACACTCATCGCTGCTACGCTTGCTACAACTGCTGCATTCGCATCTACCGCTTCCGCTGGAAGCTTCTTTGAGGCCGGTAACACGATCAACAATGGTCCCGTCCTTGAGGTTGGTTACGTTCAATCGGACAGCGACGGTGTGATCGCGGTCTACAACTACTCCGCGGGCGTTCAGGGCACTTTGGTTGGTAAGACTTCAGTAAACGCTGGCGCAAACCCAAGTGTCGAAATCGATGCTGACCGCCTTGTCGTAGGCGATGTCATCGCTGTTTTGGAAGTCGACGGTCAGGCCGTTGCAACCAAGAAGCTGATCATCAACCAGTAAGCAATCGTTTCGATCGCTCGACTGAAAATATCGCGTTGGCCTTCCTCCCAAGGCCAACGCGACTGCCGTTTAGAATCATTCCAAACCTTGACGCGACGCACCAGCGGGCGCATATCTAGTGTCTAGATAGAAAGGTTGATCCAATGTTCATCCAAACAGAATCCACGCCAAACCCGGCAACACTCAAATTCCTGCCCGGCCAAACCGTGCTAGAGATGGGCACCGCCGATTTTCCAACCGTTGAAGCAGGGCAAGCTTCGCCTCTGGCGACGCGCATCTTTGCGACCGGGAATGTGACGGGCGTGTTCTTTGGCAATGACTTTGTGACCGTGACCAAGGCCGACGCCGTCGACTGGGATCACATCAAACCTGCGATTCTTGGTGCGATCATGGAACACTACCAATCCGGCCAGCCCGTGATCGGCGAAAACCAAGCCCCCGCCTCTGGCCACGCCGAACACACTGGCGAAGACGGCGCAATCGTAGAACAGATCAAAGAATTGCTCGACACGCGGGTCCGCCCTGCGGTGGCGCAAGACGGCGGTGATATCACATTCCACGGCTTTGACCGCGGCGTTGTGTATCTGCACATGCAAGGCGCTTGTGCTGGCTGCCCATCCTCGACATTGACCCTGAAAATGGGCATTGAAAATCTGTTGCGGCACTACATTCCCGAAGTGGTCGAAGTGCGCCCCGTCGCGGCCTAAGCCATGGCAAAGATCGAAGTCGAAAACATCAACGCGCCTGATCACAAGGTCAAGCTGAACGCCGAGAAATACGGCGCGATGTATGACGCGATGATGGCCGTGATGTCGTCCGAGCCGATGACCTACGCCGAAATCAAAGAGGGCGTTTGGCCGATCCTGAGTGCGGACCATTTCCCCGACGGGAAGACATCGGGATGGTGGATCAAAGCCGTGCAGCTTGATTTGGAAGCCAAGGGAGTTTTGCTGCGGCATAAATCAAAACCGCTGACGTGGGCATTAAAGTGATCATAACTCACCCAAATGGGAACCGCCGTAGCGAACCTGTCGTGCTAGGCTTCGACACATCTCTGCCGCACTGCGATGCAGCGCTTTTCCACGATGCTGATTTCAATAATCTGACAGAACCGATGAAGCGCGGTCAAGGCGAACGGTTGATGCCACTCCTAGAAGAACTCCTCGCAAGTGAGGGTCTTACTTGGAAAGATATTGAACTTATTGCAGTTGGCATTGGACCAGGGAATTTCACGGGAATACGGATTGCGGTAGCGGCAGCGCGCGGTCTCGGGCTTGGACTAGGGATTCCTGTCCTTGGGGTTTCAAGCTTTGAGGCCATGCTCGATCCCGATGGTCAATCTGCAGGTCCATCCATTATGATGAGCTTACCAGCACCGCGCGATCATGCCTATGTTCAGCACTTTCGCTATGGCAAACCCACTTCCCCACCGGTCGACTATGACCTCGAAAACTTACCTGACGATTTGCAGTTTCCAATAAATACTGAAGTAATTGGCTATGAGGCCGAGAAGCTTTGCTTGGCGGGCCATGCGAGCAGTTGGGAAGCGAGAGACCTTCAGAAGGTAGCGGCACGTATCGCGAGAAGAGGCTATGTGCTTTTTAATTACGAACGAGACTGGATGCCAGAGCGCCCTTCCCCACTCTACATCCGCGCAGCAGACGCTGCCCCACCTCGTGACCCCGCCCCCGTCATCCTCCCTTGACCCCGGACGCTCTCGCTCAAACCCACGCTGCCGCCTTCACCGATCAGCGGCCTTGGTCGGCGTCCGAATTCGTCAGCCTCCTGTCCCAAACAGGTGTGATTCTCTGCGGTGACGCTAAGTCATTTTTGCTCGGACGCGTGATCGGAGACGAAGCCGAAGTGCTCACCCTCGCGACCCACCCCGATCTGATGCGACAAGGGCTTGCGCAGGTAGCTCTAAATGATTTCTTTCGCGCCGCACGCACGCAAGGTGCACTTTGGGTATTTCTCGAAGTGGCCGAAGACAATGTCGCGGCTAAATCATTGTATTTAATTAATAACTTCAAACCATCCGGACATAGGCCCGCCTACTACCACCGCCGCGACGGGACCAAAGTAGGCGCGGATGTTTTGCGCCGCGCACTTTGATCTCTTATGCAATCGGATAACCACCACATTAATTGACCAATAGGTCAAATTATTCGACCGCACGCAGAAAACTGGTTGACCCGCGCGCGCCATCAGGGCCTTATCTGTC
>TARA_R110002051_G_scaffold325002_1_pt1 | contig 14018 bp, 9 predicted proteins | sample TARA_R110002051 | Tara Oceans TARA_R110002051 (sample SAMEA4397023) | marine metagenome | biome: Polar Biome; feature: [MES] marine water layer (ENVO:01000295) within the mesopelagic zone...; material: water (ENVO:00002006), including particulate matter (ENVO:01000060) such as......
TGCTCCACGCCTTAATATTGTTGATTGAAGCTCAAAAGATAGGCACTCGAGCATCTGTGTTGTTATTGAGTGATGACGGTAAACGTCTACTATTCGGTGCGGCGCCAAATCTTCCAGAAGAATATAATAATGCTATTAACGGTGTTGAGATCGGCGCTGATGTCGGTTCTTGTGGAGCTGCGGCATATACCTGCGAAAGAGTGATTGTTGAAGATATTGAACATCATCCCAATTGGACAAAGTATAAAGAATTACCGCTTAAAGCGGGATTAAAATCGTGTTGGTCAGAACCGATAAAAGACAGCAATCAAAAAGTACTCGGCACGTTTGCCATGTATTATGACACGGTTAAATCGCCTTCAGAGCTAGATTTATATTTAATTCAAGAAGCGGCACGTTTGGCCAGTTTAGCCATTGAACGCAGTCGTGGCATGCATATTCAACGTTTAAGCAGCACAATATTTAACAGTTTGCCTATCTCGCTAGTGATCACCAGTGAAGATAATGTCGTTTTGTCTGCTAACCCTGTTTTTAAGTCGTTAACATCGACCTATTATGCCAATCTTAATTTATTCGATGTTCATCGCTTTTTAAGCCACTCCAAAGCGGAGGAGGTTGCAGATTTATTTGAACATTTAAAACGCGGGCATGCTTGGAAAGGGGAGTTAAAAGGACTTAAAACTGATAATGATATCATTGACATAGCGCTCAATGTGACGGTTATTAGAGATACTTTTACTCAACAAAATTGTTTTGCATGGCTAATTACTGATATTTCTGCACGTAAAAATGCTGAGAAAATAATAAGTTTCCAAACTAATTATGATCAATTAACCGGATTGTCAAACCGCAAGTACTTGTTTGAAACTCTGCAAGCAATGAAGTGCAAAAATAGTATTGATGGTAAAAGGCAAGAATTCAGTTTGATGCTGATGGACATTGATCACTTCAAACAAATTAATGATACGTTTGGCCATGATAACGGTGATCTGGTTCTCAAATTAGTCGCGCAACGTTTGTTAAATACAATTCCCGAGAATGTCCTTATTGCCCGTATTGCCGCTGACGAATTTGCCTTGGTCATACCGGGGAAAATGTGTACTGAGTCATTAATAAGTATGTTTAACAACATCACTGATGAGTTAAAAAAGCATTTTATTATTGCCGACCAAGATATGATGTTATCAATGAGTACCGGTCTTGCTCGTTATCCTTATGATGCCGATAATGTTGAACAAATATTAAATTGTGCCACTCAAGCTATGTACAGTGCCAAAGCGCATGGCCGTAATTGTATGCAGTTTTTTAATCAACAAATTCAAAAAGATGCCGAAAGAAATGCGGAACTGCATCTCTACCTCAAAACCGCATTAATCCAAAATGAATTTCAGTTGTATTATCAACCAATTGTTAATCCTTTTACCGCTCAAATTACCAAAGCTGAAGTCTTGTTACGCTGGATACATGATGACCAGTTTATTTCCCCAGATGAGTTCATTCCTATTGCAGAGGAGTCTGGGCTAATTGTCCAAATCGGTGAGTGGGTACGAATGCAAGCGTTAACAAGTATTGTCGCGATGCAAAAAAGTGATTTTACTATCCCGTTATCCATTAACGTGTCCACTATTGAGTTTTGGAATACTGATTTACAACATCGTTTTGCCGCTTACTTTGATGTGTTACAGCAACAGTTTGGGCTTGATGTTTTTCCTTATTCTCTGCTTACTCTTGAAATAACAGAGTCATTAATGATGACGCAACAAGACAGCATAAATCAGTTACTGACAGATCTAAGGCATCGCGGCATGCAGATTTCGGTAGACGATTTTGGTACCGGATACTCTTCTTTATCGTATTTAGTTAACTTCCCTGTTGATCAAATCAAAATTGATAAATCATTCATTCAACGAATTTCATCAGGTTCACGTCACAAATCCTTAATTGAAGCCATTGTTAGCATGAGTCGTGCATTAGACTTATCGATTGTTGCTGAAGGAGTGGAGACCGAAGCAGAGCTTGATTTTATTAAGCAGCAAAACATAGACGCTGTACAAGGTTACTACTTTCATAAACCGATGCCACAAGAGGCGTTTTTCGATTTGTTAGCTAAACAAGCCGAATCAATAGCAAGATTAAAATAGAACTGTAGAACGTCAATTACCCAGAATGATGAGTAGAATGGTGCCAGCAAGTTAATATATTCATATCCTGGTTGATAAGTTCATTTTCTTAATCTGAATAGTGAAGTAAAAAAAATGCCGCATCAATTAATGCGGCATTTTTATTTAGTAAGTCAATGTTAGGTCAAAATAAATTAAGCCAACATGCTCTTAGGTTCAGTAAATTCAAGGCTTAATGCTTCAGCCACTTCTTTACAGACTAATTTTCCGTGGATAACATTTAAGCCATTAAGTAAATGCTTGTCATTTAATAATGCTTGTTTGTAACCTTGGTTCGCCAACTTGATAATGTAAGGAAGCGTTGCATTGTTTAATGCAAACGTCGAAGTGCGGGCAACTGCACCTGGCATATTTGCCACACAGTAATGCACAACGTCGTCAACAATATACGTTGGGTCTTGGTGCGTCGTTGCGTGTGATGTTTCAACACAACCACCTTGGTCAATTGCTACGTCAACAATCGCGCTACCAGGCTTCATACGCTTAACCATATCTCTGGTAATCAATTTTGGTGCCGCTGCACCAGGAACCAATACACCACCAATCACAAGATCGGCTTCTAATACATGGCGTTCAATGGCATCCGCTGTTGAGTAAATCGCTTTTACAGCAGAACCAAACTGAATATTCAAGCGACGTAATGCATCGATACTACGATCTAATACAACAACGTCAGCACCCATACCTACAGCCATTTGTGCAGCATTAGTACCTACCATACCGCCGCCAATTATGACAACTTTAGCAGGCTCAACACCCGGTACACCACCAAGCAACATACCACGTCCGCCTAATGATTTCTCAAGAGCACGAGCACCAGCTTGGATTGACATGCGCCCAGCCACTTCTGACATAGGTGCAAGTAATGGTAATCCACCACGGTCATCTGTTACGGTTTCATAAGCAATACACACAGCACCGCTGGCGATTAGCTCATTTGTTTGTGTTAAATCTGGTGCAAGATGTAAATAAGTAAATAAAATCTGGTCGTGACGTAGCATTGCACGTTCAACGGTTAGCGGCTCTTTTACTTTTACAATCATCTCTGCTTTAGCAAAAACTTCAGCTGCAGTGGCTAAAATCGAGGCACCAGCGTCTATATAATCTTGATCGGTAAACCCAATCCCCACACCCGCTTCTGATTGTACAAAAACATCGTGACCTTTTAAGGTCAATTCACGTACGCTTGAAGGGACCATGCCTACACGGTATTCGTGGTTTTTGATTTCTGTTGGAACACCAATAATCATTTTTGAGCCTCGATTGACATAAAACCCACTTCAAATGGGTATAATTGTTATTAATTGTGACCTGAACGTGCTTATTTCAAGCCACTCTAGTATAGTGCTGCTTTAGCAGATTATGCTGCTGAAATTGCACTTTTTATAGACAAAAATATTGTTTTAAGTACAAAGCAAGGTTAAATATATGGCAAATAGTAAAAGCTTTTCAGTAAAAGATTTAGACCGTATAGATCGCAATATTTTAAATGAGCTTCAATTGGATGGTCGCATTTCGAATGTTGAACTATCAAAACGAGTGGGGTTGAGTCCAACTCCATGCTTAGAAAGAGTGAAAAGGCTTGAAAAACAAGGTTTTATAAGTGGCTACACTGCACTGGTTAATCCACATTTCCTTGGTGCTTCTTTATTAGTATTTGTTGAAATCACCCTTAATCGTGATACTCCTGATATTTTTGACCGCTTTAATCGTGCAGTACAATTACTCGATGATATCCAAGAATGCCATTTGGTCTCTGGTGATTTCGACTACCTATTAAAGACTCGAGTATCAGATATGTCTGCTTATAGGCGTTTATTAGGTGAAACATTGCTGAAACTGCCCTCAATTTCAGATACTCGTACTTACGTGGTAATGGAAGAGGTCAAACAGACGAATAAGGTCGCGTTATACAACTTAGGCTAATCCTACAGTTTAATCTCCCATCAAGTCTTTAGCCGCTGATTGATGAATATAGATGACCATTGTCCACTTATATTCATCATCTAATCAAATAGAACTAATCTTTGTATATAAAATCATCATCTTGAGAGTAATCGTTAAGGCTTTTTTGTTTCTGGATTAATTCGGTATAACAATCGATTGAGCTTGACTAATTCAAGGTGCATAATCACTGCAAATACAGTGATATTCTGTTATCTTAACCCTTATTTTTCACTTTTTATGGATTCTTTCGTTTGACTCAGGAAAATAGTCTAAAAACACTCAGTGGCCTTCAACGATTGCTTGAAGGTGGCCTTATTTTATGTTGCATGATCGCGACATACATTCTATTGGCATTATCCAGTTTTAATCCAAGTGATCCAGGCTGGAGTCAGTCGCATTTCCAAGGTGAAATTCACAACTGGACTGGTGCTGTTGGCGCTTGGACTGCAGATGTGCTGTTTTACTTCTTTGGTTTCATCGCCTTTTTAATTCCTATTATGATAGCCACCACGGGTTGGTTTATTTTTAATCGTGCACATCGTTTGTTTGAAATAGATTATTTTTCAGTCGGATTAAGAATTATTGGTTTTATTTTGATGTTGTTAGGCTTAGCTGCATTGGTCAGTATGAATGCCGACAATATGTACGTCTTTTCAGCCGGTGGGGTCGCTGGTGATGTGATTGGTCAGGCGATGCTGCCGTACTTTAATAAGCTAGGAACCACATTATTGCTAATGTGTTTTTTTGGCGCAGGCTTCACTTTAGCGACTGGGATTAGTTGGTTAACCATTATTGAATTAACCGGCTTAGGTTCTATCTGGTGTGCCAAGAAAATATGGCATTTACCTAAATTATTTAAACGTGAAACAGAAACCGAAGATACTAAAGGCTTCCTTTCATTAGTGGATAAATTTACCCAACGTCGTAACGAAATGGATGATCAACATGAGCCAACAAGAGCTCAATCTAACAAGCCAGTTAAAACGCCAATACATACTAAACAAGCAGTCGAGACACCGCCGGTTGTAGAAAAGAAACGTAGCTTCTTTAGTCGCAAGCCTAAACCCGCTGAAGATATTGCGGTTTCAGACATTGATGACCAACAGTTTGATAGTGACGATCGTCAAGAACCGTCAATACAATTTGATCATGAAGACACGCCATTTGCGCCTTGGGTCGCGACAAAAGACGACGTTGACTTCAATCTTGACGACGACAATGATGACCTCGATATTGCTCAGAGTATGAATCACTCTGATAGTGATGAACCATTTGAGGAAGCTTTTGCCAAACCTCATTCAAAGGGGGCATTAGTTGCACAACAAAAACCGAAAAAAGAAGCCAGAATTGTTGACGGCGTAGTGGTAATCGATGGTCAAACCACGCAACAAGCTCGCCAGAAAATGGATCCTTTACCAAGCATTACCTTGCTTGATGTGCCTGATCGCAAGAAAAACCCTATTAGTGAAGCCGAACTTCAGCAAGTCGCTCGATTAGTTGAAGCAAAGCTGGCGGATTTTAATATTATCGCCAACGTTGTTGGCGTGTATCCTGGCCCGGTGATTACTCGCTTTGAGCTTGAATTAGCCCCTGGGGTTAAAGCCTCTAAAATTACCAATCTCTCGAAAGACTTAGCCCGCTCATTATTATCTGAAAACGTGCGTGTCGTTGAAGTGATTCCTGGTAAAGCTTATGTCGGTTTAGAGTTGCCAAACAAATTCCGTGAAACCGTATTTATGCGTGATGTGCTCGATTCTGCCGCTTTTAAAGACAGCAAATCAACATTATCTATGGTACTGGGTCAAGACATCGCCGGTGAACCTGTGGTGGTTGATTTAGGTAAAATGCCTCATCTATTGGTTGCCGGTACGACAGGTTCTGGTAAGTCTGTGGGTGTTAACGCGATGATCACCAGCTTATTGTATAAATCAGGCCCGGATGATGTTCGCTTTATTATGATTGACCCTAAAATGCTAGAGTTATCTGTGTATGAGGGGATCCCACATTTACTCTGTGAAGTGGTTACCGACATGAAAGAAGCTGCTAATGCATTGCGTTGGTGTGTCGGTGAAATGGAGCGACGTTATAAATTAATGTCGGCATTAGGGGTACGTAACCTTAAAGGTTACAACATCAAAATTAAAGATGCTGCCGCCAAAGGGGAGTACATTCCCGATCCATTATGGAAGTCATCTGAAAGTATGTTAGATGATGCGCCGCCGCTTGAAAAGCTACCATCTATCGTGGTGGTGGTTGATGAGTTTGCTGACATGATTATGATTGTTGGTAAAAAAGTTGAAGAGTTAATTGCCCGTATAGCCCAAAAAGCTCGTGCTGCAGGGATCCACTTAATATTGGCCACTCAGCGGCCATCGGTTGATGTGATCACTGGTTTGATTAAAGCTAACATTCCAACCCGTATTGCGTTTCAAGTGTCATCACGTATTGATTCTCGTACCATTCTTGATCAGCAAGGTGCAGAAACCTTATTAGGTATGGGGGATATGTTGTATCTTCCACCTGGTACTGGTTTACCAAATCGTGTTCATGGAGCGTTTATTGATGATCACGAAGTTCATAAAGTGGTTGCCGATTGGTGTGCTCGAGGCAAACCGCAATACATTGACGACATTCTTAACGGCGCCACCGATGGCGAGCAAGTATTGTTACCCGGTGAAACCTCAGACAGTGAAGAAGAGTTAGATGCGTTATATGATGATGCCGTTGCGTTTGTTACCGAAACGCGCCGTGGCTCTATTTCTAGCGTACAGCGTAAATTTAAAATTGGTTATAACCGTGCCGCCCGTATTATTGAAATGATGGAAAGCCAAGGTATTGTGACAGCTCAAGGTCATAATGGTAATCGTGAAGTATTGGCTCCACCGCCACCGAGATCATAATAGGAATGATAATGAATAAACGTTTTGCTGTATTGAGCCTATTATTAACCACCAGCGTAACTTGCTTTGCCGCGATGGCCGATGACGCCACTGAGCTAAGAGCAAAACTGTCTAACATTGATAGTTTGCATGCGACATTTTCCCAGCAAGTTACCGACATTAATAATAAACCAATCCAAACTGGCAGCGGTGTATTTGCCCTGGCATATCCCAATCAATTTTACTGGCATTTAACTCAGCCAGATGAATCTTTGATTGTGGCCGATGGCGCTAATTTATGGATTTATAACCCCTTTGCTGAAGAAGTAACCGTAATGGATGTTGCTCAAGCGGTTGATGCATCGCCGATGGCTTTGTTAGTGCATCGAGATGAAGCCACATGGGCTAAATATTCAGTCACCAAACGAGTTATTAATGCGACATCTAGCTGTTTTGATATTCAGCCTAAGAAACTCAACAGTAACGTTATTGCTGTTAGTGTATGTTTTGACGCCAAGCAGTTAGTCAAATTTAACTTAACCGACGAGCAAGGTAATTTAAGCCAATTTTCGCTCACTGAGCAGCGCAGCGTAAAAGCAGACGAGACCAATATCTTTAATTTTGCGGTACCTGATAACGTCGATATAGACGATCAACGCTTAAAGCAAGCTCACTAAGCAGTTTATGGCTAATTTAGGTTTTGATTTCGCCCCAGACTTTCGCCCCTTGGCTGCGCGTATGCGCCCAAGGGATATTAGTGAGTACATAGGTCAGGCACACTTATTGGGTGAGGGCCAGCCACTGCGTAAGGCGCTAGAGGCAAATCGAGCCCACTCAATGTTACTGTGGGGCCCGCCCGGTACCGGGAAAACCACCTTAGCTGAGCTTATTGCCCATTATGCTAACGCCCATGTTGAGCGTATTTCTGCGGTGACTTCTGGGGTGAAAGAGATCCGTGCGGCGATTGAACAAGCCAAAGCCGTGGCTCAAAGTCGCGGTCAACGTACCTTATTATTTGTCGATGAAGTACACCGTTTTAATAAAAGCCAGCAAGACGCATTTTTACCCTTTATTGAAGATGGCACGGTTATCTTCATTGGTGCTACCACTGAATAATAGGAACCTGACTTTTAGTTCACAAAAATATTAGCAAATTTAAATATTCATTGACGAAAGGTTAAAAGGAACCTATGTTTAATTCATAAACATTTTTGATTGCTGGATATTCAATTTGTCAAATAGATTTGCTTTAATCAATTACAGCTTAAAAGGCAAAAAATGCTTTGCGGTGTTTGATCAATCCAATGGATTTACACCGATGTACGCAATTATATATTCGGCGTTAAGGCTTTCTAAGAGAGCACCGCAGACTCAACGCCGACACATGGAGGCAATTTGTCAGTTTCACGAATACATTCACCTAAAACACAATGAGTCATTTGATTCTTTCTTCAATTTAAATGGTCAACGAGGTCTAATCAGTGAGCTTGATGGATTCTCTACTTATTTGGATGCTGGCAGAAAAGGTATAAATATAATTTCTTTTTCTGGATCAAATGAAATCAGTGAAAGTACAGGACGCATTCGAATATCTGATGTATTTACCTTTCTCAAGTATTTAAACACTCGTTACACTACAGCAAAATATAACCGCTCATTTACTGTAAGCGCAATTACGAGAGAGCAGACAGCTATCAAGTTTTTGTTGATAGATAAAAAAGATGACCTAAATTCATCGAGCTCAAAACGAACCGTTAAACCTGTACAAAAAGAGTACGAAAGCTTAACTCCTTATCAGTGTGCCGCATTGTTGGAAATCATATACCCCTCAACACCGTCAAAAAAGAATGAAATGAATCCATTTTCCAGCACTGTGGTAAGTTTTAGAAATTATATTATTTGTATATTGGCTTTGGAATACGGGTTGCGTCGAGGTGAAATAAACTTGCTAGAAACTGATTCATTTAAGCCAAGTCTTTACAATATTGATGGAATAAAAAGTTATTACCTTGTCGTTACCAACTGTGTTGATGAAGAGCAAGTCGAAGCAAGCATAAAGACAGCTGAATCTCATCGGACGTTGAAGATAACAAAGACGCACTATGAGTATCTTTGTGCATATGTTAGCAACTTTCGTGGCGAATCTGATAGCTCAGTATTGTTTCTTTCTACACAGAAACCAAAGCCACTCACATTAAGAATGTTTAATAAAATATTCCAAAACATAACGAAGGTGTTGCATAAGAACTTTCCTGAGATAGCAAATCCCAAGTCTATGGAGAGCCTTCCATCGTGTCATCCGCACAAATTGCGCCATACATGGGCCGTAGGTCAGCTATACCACCTTGTTGATGAACAAGGAATGTCAATTACTGATGCAAAAGATTTGCTGCGGGTTAATGGGGGGTGGTCAATTACAAGTGAAATGCCTGATCATTATGGCCGCAGATTCCTTGCCGATAAGGCAAATGCCGCCAACCTCCGTCATATATTACAAAGGGGTAGTGATACTAGCAGTTAAATCTGACAAAAATCGCCAACTTGATGTCGCAGAAAATGAATGGGCAATATTTGCATCTGGCTTGGCTTATAAACGAATCATACATTTCCATTCAAGCATGCATGGTGATACTGAACGTGTAGATACTAATCTGGATGCTTGGGATATTTGTTATGGAGGATTGAATTTTATTTTAGACTTTCGTTATCTCGAAGACAACATTAGACCAATTGCTAAGTGGCTCGTCGTTAAAACTTTGTCAAGCTATTCGTTAAGGGCTAGTCAGCGAGTTCTTAAATTATTCTCACTTAACGAGTGGACCCTAAAAGACCTAATGCTGCCTGAGCTCTATCGAAAACTAGAGTTTTGCCGTAATTCAAGTAACGGCTATTATCCCACCGCTTTTCCTATCATTAAGCGAATGATTGACTTCTTAATAAGTGCTGGTTCACCAGGGACAGAGATAGAAGATCTTTTTGAGCTAGAAAAACAAGTGCTTGGCGGGAGTAATAATGTCTTAGGGTATTATGAAATGGAAGTGCGGTTAAGCCCATTGGAAGATCAATTTATTCGAACGCATTCAGCCCATGATGCTCAATATGTTGAGCAACTGACTTATACACAACTTCGAGATTTTATAGTCTTAAGGTTGTGTTATGAAATTGGGTTGCGTCCACTTCAGCTATTTAAGTTATCGAAAGATGATCTTAAAGTGGATGCTGGTAAATATTTCTCGTTACGACGCCCGTGGGCTAAAAAAGGTAGGGCTAATGATGGCATAACGGGAACGGATCTTTTAGCTATTAGCCCTGAACTAGGACGAACCATACAGAGGCTAATTGCACAACAAATTAATGATTCGACGCAATTACTACAAGATAGGGATGGTTCACCTTTCAGTATGGCGCGTGGAGTTTGGGGGATTCGTAATACCTTGGCTCGTTGGGGGGCTGAAAACCCAGACAAAACACCTTATGATTTTCGCCATAACATGGCTCATAGATTAGCATCGGTTAACAGTTCTGCATCGGAAATCGCCTATATGCTAGGACACACTTCACTTGACGCAGCCAAGCACTACATTGCAGCAAGCCCTTCAATCAGTTTATTGCGAGAGAAATCCTTGGGGCGAAATAACACTTATGGGACTATGGTAGCTCTGTTAACCGGTGAAATTGCTCTTCCAGAGGATTGGCAAGAAAAAGGCGTTATGGGACGTATAGGTGATGAATTAGTAACAGGGATTGGCGGATGTGATGCTAATGAGTGTGAATACGTGCCTGTCTACAACTGTTACGGCTGTCAGGATTTTCACCCCTTTGAGGATGGCCATCATGGTGATGTACTCACATCATTACAAGCTGAAGCATCAAAACAAATAGCAATTTCAGATATTACTAAGCAAACAGCAATGAACCCAGCGATAAGCCAGTTTGAAGGGATGATGGAGCAAGTCAAAGCGGTAATATCGAGATGTAGATCATGTAAAGGAGATCAGTGTGCACAATAGTACATTGGCTTTTAATGCGATGGTTGAGCAAGCGAAAGAAAAATACGCGACGCTTTCAGTAGTGCAAGAGTGGGATTCAGATATTTGGGAGGCCAAAGGTGATTTCGCAGAAGGGAACGGAAAAAGATCCTTACAATTTTCAACAACGCCGAAAACCACGCATTTTGATGCTTTTAAAGTCACAAATAGGAATTATATTGATTGGTGTAAGTCGTTTATTGTAAATAATTACTCAGGTAAAGCATTTGGCTCCTTGGGTAGATACGTCAATAATATGAAGCATCTGTATAAAGCCTTACTAAAAGTAAAAGGTTCAGGCAACCCTTGGCTTTTAGACGACGCGGTATTGGAAAAGTTAGAAGAAACCTTAATTGAAGTTGATTTTCGGGAGAGATACGCAGTTGTTAGTTATTGTATCGGATTGGTGAAGCAGCTTAAAGCTAAGGGTATTGTTCTCGTAGGCATTTCGTTCGAAAGTTCCCTAAAAAGGAAAAAAGATACTGCACAGAAAGAGCTGAATCGTAGACGCAGAAAAACAGCATCTATTGACGATAATGAGCGCGATGGGGAAAATAACTTAATCTCTATGAAAGCGTTACATTCGCTTGCTTGGTTGACTTGGAATGCTAATGAATGGGAGGGAGTCGCTCTCCGCCTTTATCATATTCTAATGGTGTCCGGGTTTAGGGTTGGTGAATTATTACGATTGCGCCATGATGCACTTGTTTCGGTAGCTGAAATTAATCAAGAGACAGGCAGACCTATATTTGTAGAGAGTAGGGATGAGAACGGAAACGTTTTGCTCTCTGAGGATGGTTCGCCTCAAATGGAACCTCAGATGATCTGGGGTATTCATTATTATCCCGAAAAAGGGCATGTTGCGGCGTACAAATGGCTAGATCCAACCAGTGCTCCGCTGGTTATTGCTGCATTTGATTTTATTAATAAAAAAACATCTGCATGCAGAGCGCAATTAATGCGCCTTGAACGGAATCCGTCAAAGCCCATTCAGTGGGAAAGCGAGACGATTACATTTAAAGAGTTTAATGAACACTTCATTATGGTGTCTACTGATCCTGATAGGGAGGTTGCTTCAAGATTTAAAGGTAAATTAAAAAAAGCAGGAGTCTTATCCGTTGACAACATTGCTGATACAGCAGAACTGGCTAGATTAGGGCCAACCTATAAGGGGAAAACACCTAAGCTTTTAGTCTATCGTGTTGCTGATCTAAATCGCTACTACCATCAGACTTTAGGTAGCGATTACACTCCTGATATTAGCTTCAAAGTTGGTGGTAAAGGAAAAAGAAAGAATACTGTCACTATAAGAAAGTCGGAATTACTATGCATAGTACCTGATGGAATATTGTCTTATCATAGAAAAGGTTCTCGTTCCATCGTTAACCACATGTATCCAACTGACCTACGTCCTCACAAATTGCAAGTATTCTTTGGTCTTCAAAAAGAAGGGGGACATCCAAAGTTTTCTATTTTTGCTAGATATGGTCTGACAGAAGAAGATGGCTCAGCGATACAGATTAGGTCACACATGCCAAGGCATCAGTTAAATACATTCTTAGCATTAGCCGATGTAGCTGAACATCAACAAGCGCTAATAGTTGGGCGTCATGATATTAACCAAAATCGGGATTATCAACATCTAAGCCTTAAAGATAAGACACGTTATCAAGGTTCATCAACTGAAAGCATGCGACAGCGTATCGAGCGCACCCAACAAACAATTGAAGTAACCGAAATATCACCTGAACCAGAAGACAGCCTATTAAGTGAATTAGGTGTGGTACCTATGGGACCAACACCAACCAAATTGGCAGTTCAGCAAAGCATGCATGCATTCAACAAACCGGCAGAGCATGTAGAGTTTATGCAAGAGGCGCTTAAAGAAAATAACCTGCTGGGTGAATTGCAAGAAACCTTTAACGAAATTCGTGAAAAATCTGGCTTGCAGGCAGCAAAAGACTTTATCGAAGTTCATGGGCGTAATTTCCATATTGTCGTTAATGGAAGCTGCACTCGAAACTTGTCACTTCATGGTTGTGACAAGCAGTTACGTTGTCTAGATGGTGAAGGTTGTTTTCATTTAATGATAACTGGCCGCCCAGGTGAATTTGAGAGCATACAAGCAACTCACCAAAACCTTTCGCTCAATGTCGAGAAAATGTCGCGTTTAGCACAAGCGGGCAAGTTAAGGTCTCGACGTGAGCGTGATGCTTTAGAAAAAGAAAAACACAATTTGGCACAGATGGACATTGTACTGCGCAAAGCAGAAAACTTTAACGGCTTTGTCCCGATCCGCGTCTTTGAAACGACCAAGCGGTTGAATCAAACTGGGCCGAAAAAGACTGTGGTTGAAAGTTTTGCACAAGATCAACTTAAATTTGAAGTAGAGAAAACTAATGGCTAAAAATGCACGCTCAATCAAACTCAATAAGGCTATAGAGGATGAATTAAAAATCATGCTGACACTTGGATTTGACAAAGCGCCTATTTCAGCGACCAAGTTGCATGAGCGATTATTAGCTAAGGGAGTTATCAAAGGTAAATTGAGTACCTTATCCTCAAGGGCGGGCATGATTGCAGAGTATCGTTATCAGCAGATGTCTTCCAATGAAATAAAGGAAGAGAAGCATGTTTACGGTTCTAAGGCTTATTACAAAGAGCGTAACCAAAAACTCATAGCAGAGGTAAGTGAATTAAATACTAAACTAAATAAAAATACCACGGCGTTAATAGAAATCATAAGGCGTGTAGAGTCTCAAACACCGGTTAAAGTCGAAGACCTAGTTCGACATATTCTTAATCCCATTGACGATGTACCATATTAGGAGTCCTTCATGCCTGAAAAAAAACTCTCCTATGAAGAGCTCGATAAAAAGGGTTTGCCTTGCATCGAAATTGACTGGGATAACAAACAAAAGCTTTCCGCTATGTTTCATCGTAACCGTCTAGCGAACCACACCTACTGTTTAAAATTCCAGGGT
>TARA_R110002051_G_scaffold213048_2_pt1 | contig 14017 bp, 12 predicted proteins | sample TARA_R110002051 | Tara Oceans TARA_R110002051 (sample SAMEA4397023) | marine metagenome | biome: Polar Biome; feature: [MES] marine water layer (ENVO:01000295) within the mesopelagic zone...; material: water (ENVO:00002006), including particulate matter (ENVO:01000060) such...
GATGTTCTAGACAACGGAGTATCAGCGGAAATAAAATTTCAAAAAGATAAGTTGCTTCTACAACCTATTTAAACGTTTCATTCAAAACTGCAGCAAGCCGTATGCCTCCTTTTTGTAATTGGACTGTAACAGTATTCCACCAGTCGTAACTATATCTATACCCTAATTTCTGACCAGGTTCAACAGAACTATATACCTTTTCTGCCAGTTGATGAGACTCCTCTACCCATTCTAATAAGCTTCCTTCTTGTAAATACTTCACTTGCTGTTTAGACATTTCTGGATATTCAAAAGCAAGCTCAGTAAAACTCATACCATTGTCATTTATCATATTTGAATCCCATAGCCTATGCAAGTTAGTACCGTCACCGAACCATTGTAATTGTATGTCATTTCCTCCCTTGTCCTCTGCCCTACCTACATGCATCGGTTGGTGTAAGTCACCGATGAGATGAACTAAAAATTTCAAGTAGAAAGCTTTATCCTCTTTAGAACTGGTTTCATCTTTAATAATTTCTATACAGGTATTTATACCTTGTACTAAATCTCCATATTCATTTGGCTCAATTTCTGCATAGGTTTTATCGAAAGGAATATTTACATAATGCCAAGCACTAAATTTACTATAAGCACGGTCTGCCTTTATCTCATCACCAAAATTAGCCACAGCGGCCAAACTTTTACCATCTAGCAAACTAGCAATAGCACGCTTTGCCTTTTTACTCAGATGTTGCTCCGCAACTTCACCCACAACCCTATGGCCTGTTTTAGACCAAACCATATCATTTGCAAAAGTTAGATTCGTTATAAGAAAAAATAAAACCAATACATTCTTCATCGCTAAAATTTTGCCCAAAAATAGGATTTCATACTTTAAGGTATTGTTAAAACTTCGATAAGGTTAAATTTATATTAGAACTTGCAAGCATGAAAAAAAAGAAAAGAAAATCATCAAAACAAAAACTTTCTATTCTAAAGGTAATAGGCTTTGGAATTCTGGGGCTATTTACTCTTTTTTTACTTTTCATAGCAAGTATCAATTTGGGCCTTTGGGGAAAAATCCCATCTAAAAAGGAACTTTCCAATTTTCAATATCAAATGGCATCTGAAGTATTTACTGCTGATAGTATTCTTATTGGCAAATATTACTTATATGACCGACAGCCTGTTGCTTTCGAAGAATTTCCTGAGCATTTGAAACAAGCCTTGATTTCAATTGAAGACGAACGTTTTTATGACCACTCAGGTATAGATTATAAAAGTTTGATTCGTGTGGGGTTAAAAACGATTCTTATGAATGATGATTCCGCTGGTGGAGGTAGCACATTGACTCAGCAGCTTGCTAAAAATCTTTATCCTAGAAAAGAACGGAACAAAACAAATATAGTAGTCGATAAGATTAAGGAAATGATTATCGCTAAAAGACTCGAGAAAATTTTCAATAAAGATGAAATATTAACCAATTACCTCAACACGGTATCTTTTGGCGATAATACGTTCGGTATTGAAAGTGCAGCCTTAAAATTCTATAATACACGCACTAAAGATATTTCAACAGCACAGGCCGCTACGCTTGTGGGTATGCTAAAGGCTACCTATGGCTACAACCCAAGATTGTTTCCAGAACGAAGTATTAGCAGACGTAATTTAGTTTTACGTGCTATGTATGGCAACAACTACATTTCAGAAGAACACGTATATCAGTTTACCCAAGAAGAACTTAACCTTGACTATCGAGAATTTGATTACAATGCAGGTATTGCTCCCTATTTCAGAGAAGAGGTGCGTAAAGAAATGTTACGATGGGTAGCCGACCAAAATAATAATGGTTCCGATTACAATCTTTATACTTCTGGCTTAAAAATCTATACTTCCCTAAATTATAAAATGCAGAAATTGGCCGAAGAGGTCATGGTTGAACATATGACCAAATTGCAAAACGATTTCGAAAAGAGTTATGGCAAAAATGCTCCATGGATTAAGGATGAAAAACTGATACAAAAAATCGCCAAGAGAACATCTTCTTATAAAAAACTACAAAAAGCGAACTTAACACATGAACAAATTATAGATAGTCTTTATAAGGATAATAGAAAAAGAAACTTCATAGATTGGCAAGGTGGCAATGAGGTAACGGCGAGTACCATAGATAGTATTCAACATTACACCAAATTTTTAAATACAGGTTCATTGACCATTGATTCCAATAATGGAGATATTTTGGTTTGGATTGGGGGTATAAATTTTAAACAGTACAAATACGACCATATATCACAAAGTAAACGTCAAGTAGGATCTACTTTTAAGCCTATTGTTTATACTGCCGCTTTAGAACAAGGAATAAAGCCTTGCTCATATTTCTCTGCAGAAGAGGTTGAATATGATAATTTAAAGGGATGGTCTCCCGGTAATTCAGGAGACAAAGATGAAGCTTACTTAAATTATTCAATGGAAGAAGGCCTGAGTAATTCAGTTAACACCATTGCCGTGAAAGTTTTGGAGAAGGCAGGTATTAACAATGTACTGAAGATGGCCAAAGATATGGGTATTGATGAAAAACTTCCCAATGAGGCGTCTATTGCTTTAGGAACAGGAGAAATAAAAATTCTAGACTTAGCGCAGGCATATACTAGTTATGTAAACAATGGTAAGCACATAACACCAAATTTAATCAAGCGTATTACGAACAACAAAGATTCAATATTAGTAGAATTCAAATCAGGTTTAAGTTCAAAAGCTGCCTTTTCGAAAGAAACCGGGCAAATTATGATAGAAATGATGAAGTCGACCGTTAATTCAGGCACGGCAACTAGATTACGAACTACATACGGACTCAAAAATGATATGGCCGGTAAAACGGGTACTACCCAAAACAATAAAGATGCTTGGTTCGTGGCACTTACACCTAGCCTCGTGCATTTAACTTGGGTGGGGCTTGACCAACATGAAATTGGTTTTAGCAATACCAGTATTGGTCAAGGTGCTAATGCGGCCTTACCCATGTTTGGACTTTGGATGAAAGAACTAAATCAGAATAAAGACTTTGATAAGTATACAAAAAGGAGTTTTCCAAAACCTTCAGCTTCCGTCATAGACGCTTTGAATTGCGACCCAATAAAACGAGACGGATTCTTTAAGCGATTGTTCAAGAATCCGAATAAAAAGAAGACTAAAAAGTTTAATGGATAATACCAAAATTTAAAAATAGAACGACAAATACGCCTATATTTAAATTATTTTGATATATTTATGATATCATTTTAATATCATAAATTATGAAAGTAGAAAAAACCCACAGTGCACAGAATGGCTATGTTATGCTTTTTGTTGCTTTAGTTTTATTAATTGGCGGAATTGCACTTTTACGAATTTACGTTGGTGCCTTTATGATAATTGCAGCATTAATTATGTGCGCAGGCTTTGTTCTAGTTAATCCAAATAGCTCACGGGTTTTACTTTTATTCGGAAAATATGTGGGCACCATTAAAGAGAACGGCCTTTTTTGGGTGAATCCTTTATATACCAAAAAGAGAATTTCTTTAAGGGCAAGTAATTTCGATAGCGAACGATTAAAGGTTAATGACAAATTAGGTAATCCTATCATGATTAGTACCATTTTAGTTTGGCGAGTGACCAATACCTATAAAGCGGCATTTGATGTTGATGATTATCAAAATTTTGTAAGGGTACAGACAGATGCTGCCGTTCGTAAACTAGCAAGTATGTATCCTTATGATAATTTTGCCGATGAGGGTCTAGTGGAAGACATCACTCTTAGATCAAGTGTTAATGAGGTAAGTGAAGCACTAGAACAAGAAGTTCAAGAACGCCTATCAATGGCCGGCATAGAAGTATTGGAAGCTCGTATCGGTTATTTAGCATATGCTCAAGAAATAGCAAACGCTATGTTGAAAAGACAGCAAGCTACTGCCATTGTAGCTGCAAGGCATAAAATAGTTGAAGGGGCCGTTAGCATGGTAGAAATGGCTTTAGAAGAATTAAGTAAAAAAGGTTTGGTAGCTTTAGACGATGAACGAAAATCTGCGATGGTAAGTAATCTTATGGTTGTGCTTTGTTCAGATAAAGATGTAACACCAATTGTAAATACAGGAACTTTGAACCATTAATATAGATCATAAATTTTGTCACTGTTCTTGAGTCTGAAAACAAAAACGCTTAATTTCTAAATGAGTAAGAAAAAACCATTTGCATTACGGGTTAATGAAGAAATGTTGCAAGCTATTGAAAAATGGGCTGCAGATGAGTTTCGTAGTACCAATGGTCAAATAGAGTGGATGCTTATGAAAAGTTTAAAAGAGGCAAAAAGAGAGCCTAAACCAGATAAACCTAAATGAGTTTGGCATTTATTTAACAAAACAAAATATTAAATTTGATCAACTACCAAACTATGATCAAAATGACTAAAACCTTAAGTGCTTTTGCACTTATTCTTTTTTACTTTTACTCAAATGCCCAAACTACCAATAAATCTTTTATTGTAAAGCAAATTAATGCTAACATTGTACCTGATGGTATTCTTGATGAACCAAACTGGGAAAATGCAGATAGCGCAAATAAATTCTGGCAGTATTTCCCCTTAGATTCTGTTCAATCTAAAAAGCAGACCGACATTAAAATGCTTTATGATGATGACAACCTCTATGTTGGCATCACAGTCTATACTGCTGGTAGCGATTATGCGATAGAATCATTAAAAAGAGATTTTAGAGCAGGTAATAGCGATAATATAACACTACTTTTCGACACTTTCAATGACGGTAACAATGCCTTTCTTTTCGGTATTAATCCTTACGGTGTAAGACGCGAAGGTTTAGTCTCTGCTGGTGGATTAAATTTAAATGGATTTACAATTTCATGGGAAGTAAAATGGAGGGGAGATTCTAAAATATATGATGGTTACTACACGGCCGAAATGGTGATTCCATTAACTGCATTCAAGTTTAAAGAAGGTGAAACTAAATGGAGGTTCAATAGCTATCGATTCGACACCCAATCTAATGAGAATAGTACTTGGATGAATATTCCTCAAAATCAAAATATATACGGTCTAACCTTTATGGGCGATATGGTTTTTGAAAAGCCATTAGGAAAATACAGGACTCCCCTAGCCATGATTCCTTATATCAATATGATAACTCAAAAGGACTTTGAATTAGATGACCCTAACTCTAATGTAAAGGTTGGCGGTGATGCAAAAGTAGCGATAGGCAATAGTATGAATTTGGACATAACGGTTAATCCAGATTTTTCTCAGGTTGAAGTCGACAACCAAATAACAAACTTAACGCGATTTGAAGTTTCACTTCCCGAGAAAAGACAATTCTTCATCGACAACAGTGACCTTTTTGGCAGTTTTGGTGGCGGCAGAGATGCCAACCCGTTTTTTTCAAGAAGAATAGGTATTGCCAAAGATACCGCAGATAATTCTATAGAAAATAAAATTATTGGCGGTGTACGGTTAAGCGGTAAATTGACCAAAGGGCTTAGATTAGGATTTTTAAACCTACAAACAGATGAAGATTTAGATGAGCGAATTGCCTCTAACAATAATACCATGTTAGCATTTCAGCAATCTGTGTTCGGTCGTTCAAATATTGGTATGTTCTTTATAAACCGACAAACTTTTAAGGATTATGAATTTCAAGATCCAAATGATCGATACAATAGGGTTGCAGGTGTTGACTATAATCTAATTTCCGATAATAATACATGGAACGGCAAATTCTACCTTCATAAATCTTTTGCCCATAACTCTGGAAGTCGAGATCTTTCATCAGGTACTTTTCTTCAATACAATTCTAGAAATTGGAACTTTTTCGAAGATGTAGTTTATGTAGGAGAAGATTTTAGGTCTGATCTAGGTTTTATTCGTAGAACCGATATTTTTAAAACTGCAACTATGTTCGAGCGTATTTTTTGGCCAGAAGATAGTGCCTTGCAAACCCATAGTTTTAAATTTTTCCCCATTCTAACATTTAGTCCAGATAATAATTTCTTGAATACTGATCATGAAGTAATGGGTTCTTGGGAATCAAAATTCAATGACCAATCAGAAATCAATGTTGAATATAATAATACCTACACCTATCTTTTCGAAGAATTTGACCCAACTGATAAAGATGAGGCAATACCGTTACCTGGCGAAATAGGATACCATTACAATAGTATTTCATTGGAATATAAGTCAGATAGTAGAAAAAGATTCGCTTATGCTATTCAACCTACTTTGGGTACTTTTTTTAATGGAGACCGTTATTCTATTCAGGGTGAAATGTTTTTAAGGTTTCAACCAAAAGTATTTCTATCCTTGGCCATGAACTATGATAAAATTTCATTACCTGACCCATATGCTAGCGCGGATATTTGGCTGATTAGCCCTAAAATAGATGTAACTTTTAGTAAATCAGTTTTTTGGTCTACTTTGGTTCAATACAGCAATCAACGAGATAATCTTGGTTTTAACTCAAGACTTCAATGGCGATTCGCTCCATTATCTGATTTGTTCATTGTATATAATGACAATTATTTCGTAAATACATTCGAACCAAAGTATAGGTCGTTAAATCTTAAATTCACGTATTGGTTAAATATATAATAATAGAACTACCCAAGAGAGTATGTTAATTTTAAAGAAAACTAAATTATGAAAAAAGGGACCCTTAGTTTTATATTCTCATTTTTCTCATTAACTATTTTTTGTCAAGAGGAGGTTAAATCTTTTACAGTTAAATTTATTGAAGAAAGTATTATTGCAGATGGTGCTTTAGATGAACCTATATGGGAATTTGCAGAAAGTGCTAATGAATTATGGGAATATTTCCCTTTAGATTCTATTCAAGCGAGAGAGCAATCAGAAATCAAGATGCTTTATGACGACAAAAACCTTTACATAGCTATTAAGGCAAGTTCTGTAGGCAAAAACTATTCACTCCAATCTTTAAAACGTGATTTTAGAGGAAGCGGAAGCGACAGTTTTTCATTGGTATTTGACACTTTTAATGATGGCACAAATGCATTTTTATTTGGTATAAATCCTTATGGGGTTCGTAGAGAGGCCCTAATTTCGAACGGTGGTGGAAATCGGAGCGATTTTAATCTTTCTTGGGATGTAAAATGGAAAGGTGATGCCAAGATGTATGATGGTTATTTTACCGCAGAAATGATTATCCCTTTTACCTCACTAAAATTTAAGGAAGGCTCCAAAACATGGCGGTTTAATAGTTATAGGGTAGATACACAGTCTAATGAACGCAGTACTTGGACAAGGATTCCACAAAACCAATTAATTTATAATTTGGCTTTTATGGGAGATATGCTTTTTGAAAAGCCTTTAGGCAAATCAAGAACTCCATTGGCTATTATACCCTACATCAACACACTTTCCCAAAAAGATTTTACGGATAACGAAAATTTAAACGATTTTAATTTTGGTGGAGATGTAAAGGTATCTGTAGGAAACAGTCTAAATCTTGACATTACGGTAAATCCAGATTTTTCACAAGTAGAAGCAGATGACCAAGTAACGAACCTAACCCGGTTTGAAGTTTCGCTACCCGAAAAAAGGCAATTTTTTATTGACAACAACGACCTTTTCGCAGGCTTTGGTGATCAACGGGATGCCAACCCGTTCTTTTCTAGGCGTATTGGAATTGCAGAAGACACCGCAGGTAACACCATTGAAAATAAAATTATCGGTGGTGTAAGACTAAGCGGTAAACTCACAAAAGATTTACGTGTAGGCCTACTGAATATTCAAACTGCTGAAGACCGCATAAATGAAATTGCATCTAACAACAATACCATGATCGCGTTGCAGCAAAGGGTCTTTTCTAGATCCAATATTGGTATGTTTTTCATTAACAAGCAATCCTTTAAAGAATATGACTTTGTTACTCGTGAAGATGAATTTAATCGAGTTTTAGGCCTTGACTATAATTTAGCCTCAAAACAAAATCGATGGAACGGTAAGTTCTTTGCCCATAAATCATTTAGCCCAGATGATAACGAAGGTAATATGGCAAGCGGAATGAATATGCGCTATAACGCTAGAAATTATAACTTTTATAGTAAAGCCGTTTATGTAAATGAGGATTTTTCATCTGATTTAGGTTTTGTACGAAGAACCGATATATTTAAAGGGATTTTAAGTGCACAACGTGTTTTTTGGCCAAAAAGTGGTCCTATTCAAAATCATGCTTTTGAAATATTCCCCATATTTATCTGGAGCCCAAAGAATAATTTCCAGAATACAGATTATGAATTTAGAAGTGCATGGTCCTTTAATTTTAACAACCAATCTCAGGCTGAAATAGGAATGTCCAATAACTACACCTTCTTATTCGATTCATTTGATCCTACTGATTCGGATGGAGCAACACCTATTCCAGGAAATGAAGGTTATCATTACAATAATATTAGAGCAAATTATCAATCTGACATGCGTAAAATTTTCTCCTACAGGGCAGAAACAACTTTAGGTCGTTTTTTTAACGGAGATAGAGTTTCAATAGAGACCAATATGACTTTACGAATTCAACCCAAAGCCTTCATATCCATATTATTGAATTATGACCAAATAACTTTACCTGACCCTTATCCTAGTGCAGACATATGGCTTATAAGTCCGAAAATAGACCTTACTTTTAGTAAATCTATATTTTGGTCGACTTTAATTCAATACAGTAACCAACGCGATAACCTTGGTTTCAACTCTAGACTTCAATGGCGTTTTGCACCTTTATCTGATTTGTTCATAGTGTATAATGACAATTATTTCGTGAATTCATTTGAACCAAAATATAGGTCCATAAATCTTAAATTCACGTATTGGTTAAATATTTAAAATGAAATATAAAATTCTATGTTCCGATTTAGATGGAACATTACTTTCCACTAAGAGCGATGTTTCAACATATGCCATCGAACAGATTAACAAGATTAAGAATGATATACGAATTATTTTAGTATCGGCCAGAATGCCAAGTGCAATGAGATATATTCAAGAAAGTTTAGGCATCACCAATCAAACTATCATATGCTATAATGGTGCTCTTGTCCTATCTGGTCATCAAGAATTAACCTCTGTAGTTATTCCTATTAATTTAGTAAAGGAAATTTATAGCATCTGTATTGATTTAGATGCTGATTTAGGTCTTTATTACTCTAATGAATGGTATGTGCCCAAAACTTCTATAAGGGTGGAAAAAGAAACTAAATACACCAAATCGATACCTACTTTTCAATCAACTTCTACAACTTTGTCGAATTGGGAACAAAGAAAAATTGGTGCGCATAAAATCATGTTAATGTGTACTAAAGTGACTGCAGATAAATTAATGCCCCAGCTTAAAGAAAAATTTAGCGATGAGCTAAATCTTTATCGTTCTAATGATACTCTAATCGAGATTGCTCCAAAATCTGTTTCAAAACTTTCGGCCATAAAATTAGTAATGGACAGCCATGATTCATTAGAAGATATTATAGCTTTTGGTGATAACTACAATGATATAGAAATGCTTAAAAATGTTGGTTTCGGTGTTGCTGTAGAAAATGCTAGAGAAGAAGTAAAAGCTATTTCTAATTATGTTACTTTAAAAAATACCGAAGACGGCGTTGCTCATTTTATTGAAGAACACTTGGTTAATTAACTATATTTGAAAATAGCAAATCACCAAAATATTTATGCACTACCTACTAGCTCAACCATTAATTAGCAATGATACCGTAGTCTTTGGATTGCTTGCACTTTGTTTAGGCTTTATTTTTTACACTTCTAGCTTAAAAACCGGTTTTTGGAGCAAGTTTTATTCTATAGTACCTGCAGTGCTTATGTGTTATCTATTACCTGCAATTCTTACCAGCACTGGAATAATTTCAGATGAAATTTCCAATTTGTATTTTATGGCAAGTAGATATTTACTGCCAGCCGCTTTGGTATTAATGACATTAAGCATAGATATAAAAGCGATATCCAATTTAGGTTCTAAAGCCATTATAATGTTCTTAACAGGTAGTGCCGGTATTATCATTGGCGGTCCTATTGCTATACTCATCGTTTCAATATTCTCCCCTGATACCGTTGGCGGTAATGATTTTGACGCTATTTGGAGAGGCCTTTCTACCATTGCCGGTAGTTGGATCGGTGGCGGAGCTAACCAAGCCGCAATGCTTGAAATATTTCAATACAATCCTGAAAAGTATGGAGGTATGGTATTGATAGATATCGTTGTGGCCAATGTATGGATGGCGATAGTTTTATTAGGAGTAGGTAAAACAAAACAAATCGATAAATGGTTAAAGGCCGATACATCAGCTATCGAAACGTTAAGAATAAAAGTAACCGAGTTTACTGAAAAAATAACACGAGTACCTACCTTGAACGATTATATGATAATGCTTTCTTTAGCATTTACAGCGGTTGGTATCGCTCATTTCTTTGGAGATGAAATCAGTACGTTTTTAACTAGTAATTTTGACGCTGTTAGCAACCAAAAAAGTTTCCTATCTTTCTTAGGCTCTAGCTTCTTTTGGATGGTAGTTATCGCTACTGTTATTGGTATTGCACTCTCTTTTACCAAAGCCAAAAATTATGAAGGTGCAGGCGCTAGTAAAATAGGTGGAATGTTCATTTATATTTTGGTTGCCACTATAGGCATGAAAATGGATTTAGGCAAGGTTCTTGAAAATCCTGGCCTAATTGTAGTTGGTTTTATTTGGATAAGCATACATGCCGCGCTCATGATTTTGGTAGCGAAATTGATTAAAGCACCTTATTTCTTTCTCGCAGTAGGCAGCCAGGCCAATGTTGGTGGCGCAGCTTCAGCACCTGTAGTGGCAGCTGAATTTCATCCGTCATTAACTTCTGTTGGTGTACTATTAGCCGTTTTAGGTTATGTTGTCGGTACTGGCGGAGCATTACTTTGCGCATATTTAATGGAGGTTGCCTCAAAATTATAATAACCACTTTTTTAATAACAAATTAATAGTAGCCAATAATTTCTATTAAAATTTATAGATATTTGCGACCTAAATTATACGAATGAAAAGATTAATAATTGTTTTAGTTTCTATGCTAGTATTAAGCTCTTGTGGTAATAACACAGAAGAAAACTTAATTGTAACAGGTAAAATAAAAGGACTAAAAAAAGGTATGCTTTATTTACAGCATGTACCTGATTCTGTTTTAGTTACCATTGACTCTTTGGCAATAAATGGTGATGGTAATTTTACTTTTAAAAGTAAATTAGAAAGTCCCGAGGTGTATTATCTATATTTAGTCAAGAAAGATAATAATGACATTAATGATCGAATTACTTTTTTTGCTGAACCTGGGACTATTACAATAAATACAGATTGGAATACTTTTGATACTACCGCAAAAATTACGGGTTCTAAAAGTCATGAAAAATTAGAGGAATATAGAATGACTATGTCTGGTATCAATAAGAGAAATATTGAAATAATGATGAACGCTGCACAACCTGAAAATCAATTATCTCAAGTAAGTATAGATTCTTTAGAAAATATCAGTAATAGAAATTTACAAAGAGGTTATGCATTTGCCATCAACTTTGCACTCAACAATAAAAATTCATTTATAGCACCGTATATTGCTTTAAAAGAAATACCAGATGCAAATGTCAAATATTTAGATTCTATTTATAGTGTTCTTTCACCCGAAGTTGCGAGCTCAAAATATGGCGCGGAGTTGGCCGTATTGTTGAAAAAGAAATAAAAGTATTCACAAAACAGTTTCAAACAAAAAAGCATCCTATAAAATAGGATGCTTTTTTGTTCGATTCAAAATAGAAATTTTAACTTAAGCTAACTTATTAAGTTTTTCTACTAATTTATTAGCTTTAATTTCCAAATCATTTCTTACTTCATTGAAATGAGCCTTCTTATTTTCAACTTTACTTTCGTTAACCTTAACGATAAGTTCATCAAAATTCGAAATAGCTTCATCTATAATAGCTGAACCTTCTTTAGAATTGTTCTTTCCGTTTGCAGCATCTACTATATAAACACCCTCGATAATGTCACCAAGAACATTATTAATATCTTTCTTTAAATTTTTTATACTTGCCATTACTAATTATTTTTTTTGCAAAAATACAATATTTGAGTTGCTGAATAGTAAATTATACTCTAAATAGTCACTTCTAGAAGTTTAGCTCCTTTAGATTGTAATGAAATCTTTTTGGTAATAGCAGGTAACAGTGCTGTTTCGCCCTTTTTGATAGATACTTCGCCTTCTGCAGTTTTTATTACCGCTTTGCCACCAACACACATAAATATGGTAAATGAATCACGCTTTGTAGTATCTAGAACAAGGTTTTCTGTTAGTTGAATGAAATTTGTTTTAAAATAAGGACAGTCAACCATTTCGCTGACTTTATTTAATTCTTGATTATAAGAAACCTTAAAATCATCTTTCTTTTTATAATCTACAGCATCAAGTGCTAGGTCTGTATGTAATTCGCGCAGATTACCTTCTTTGTCTTTACGATTAAAATCAAACACGCGGTAGGTTATATCTGAAGTCTGCTGGATTTCTGCCAACATTACTCCCGCGCCAATCGCATGAATTTTTCCGGTATTTATAAAAAATGTATCTCCTTCTTTAACCTGTTCATAATTAAGAAGATCCAGTAATGTATCATTATCAATACTTTCAGCATATTCTTCTTTTGTGACATCTTTATTGAACCCTACTATCAATTCTGCCTTTGGGTCAGCATCCATAATATACCACATTTCTGTTTTACCGAAAGAATCGTGACGTTCCTTGGCCAAATCATCATTAGGATGCAATTGTATGGACAAATCTTGCTTGGCGTCAATGAACTTAATTAATATTGGAAATTCTTTTCCAAACCTTTCTACGACACTTTTACCTAATAGCTCTTCACTATTAGATTCAATTAAGTCTTGTAGCGATTTACCTTCCAAACTGCCATTTGCAATCACAGAAATATCTCCTTTAACCGTAGATAACTCCCAACTCTCGCCAGTACTTTCGCTCTCAATCGGTTTACCTAGTACTTCTTTAAGTTTTGTGCCACCCCAGAGTTTTTCTTTTAGAATTGGTCTGAATTTAAGCGGATATAAGGTCATAATTTAAACTTTAAAAAATCTTAAAACAATAACGTTAAATAAAGAATTTTCTTACGTTATATTATGAAAAAAAATTAACCGGAAAATGTTACAAAATTTCTTGGTGTTTCATAAAGAACTATTTCCAAGTCACTTAAAGAAGAAATATGAGGTCTTAATTTTCTCCAAATAACTACTGCTATATTTTCGGCAGTTGGGTTTAAATTTTCAAACTCCTTAACTTCTATATTAAGATTTTTATGGTCAAGGTAATCTTCGATCTCTTTTTTGATTAAATCTTTTAATACCTTCATATCCATAACAAAACCTGTTTCTGAATCAATCTCCCCAGTAACACTTACTATTAATTCATAGTTGTGCCCATGGAAATTTGGATTGTTGCATTTACCAAAAATTTCGGTATTCTTTGCGTCATCCCATTCTTTTTTATATAATCGATGAGCCGCATTAAAATGTGCTTTCCTACTAACCTTAACTTTCATTGTTCGCTGTTGTATTAAATAAATGTTGGTAGAATTTTTCAAAAATAATTTTAAACCAGACCGTATATTCCTTAGGGTTATCGGTAATATCTTTTTTAACCAATTCTGGTGACATCCATTTCCAAGCCTCTACTTCTTCGGGATTAATCTTAGGCTCTTTATTAAAATTACCGATCATCACATGATCATACTCATGCTCGGTTAAGCCATTATCGAAAGGAGCTTTATAAATAAAGGAGAAAAGTTCTTTTAATTCTGCCTCAAAGCCCATTTCTTCTTGAAGTCTTCGCTTACCAGCATCTAAATTCGATTCACCTACCCTTTGGTGACTACAACACGTGTTAGTCCATAATAAAGGTGAATGATATTTTGATGCTGCACGTTGCTGTAACATTATT
>TARA_R110002051_G_scaffold36658_2_pt1 | contig 13985 bp, 13 predicted proteins | sample TARA_R110002051 | Tara Oceans TARA_R110002051 (sample SAMEA4397023) | marine metagenome | biome: Polar Biome; feature: [MES] marine water layer (ENVO:01000295) within the mesopelagic zone...; material: water (ENVO:00002006), including particulate matter (ENVO:01000060) such as......
CTAATGCGCATCCACTCGTCGCCGGGCTCGCCGTGCGGCGTCTTCCGATGCAATGGACGGGAGGCGCGAAACGGGTATGACCTTGATATTTTTAATACCCATGGGCTTTCGGTTATGCTCCAAGCCTTGTTGTATGCACCATGGTGGAGATTCAGGAGTGTTTCCAGTGAGGCAGCCGAAGAGGAAGACGGTATGATCGAAACCCTGTTCAGAAACCTCGAACGCCGCGACGTCCTGCCGGACAGCTATAGAACGAGGCTGAGTGAGATCGTAGTCCGCGAGCGCCGGTTTGCGAAAGGCGAGGATATTGTTGCTGACGGTTCGCGGCCGACCTATAGCACCCTGCTCGTGGAGGGATTTGCCGGCCGCTACAAGCTGACACATGAAGGTGCCCGCCAGATCACCTCGCTGCACGTCCCCGGCGATTTCGTCGACCTGCATGCCTTCCTGCTGAAGACCATGGATCACGGCATTTCCGCCCTCTCGCCCTGCACGGTGGTGTTGGTCGATCACGCCGGTCTCAAGAGAATCACCGAGCAGGTCCCGCATCTGACCCGCATGCTGTGGCTTGACACTTTGATCACCGGATCGATCCACCGGTCATGGATCGTCGCCATGGGGCGCCGCTCCAAGTCGTCCCACCTGGCTCATATTCTCTGCGAACTCTACGTCCGACTGCAGGCGATCGATCGGGTTGATGGCCGGAGCTTCGATTTCCCTCTGTCGCAGGGAGAAATGGCCGACGTGATGGGGCTGTCCCTCGTGCACATCAACCGTGTCATCCAGACGCTTCGACAGGAGAATGTCATCTCCTGGACCAATCAGACGATCACCGTCCTCGACTGGGACCGGCTTCAGGCCCTCGCAGAGTTCGACCCGACCTACCTCAACCTCTGGAGCGAGCCGCGGTAGCGTTCGAGGGCCAAAACTCGACCATGCCTGTGACGTCCCCCGCTCTGGGTAATCCGATCCTCCTGCGGTTGACGCTTTCCCACCCAGGCTGTACAGCCATTTCGGCCCGAGGAAGAGTGTCCGAGTGGTTTAAGGAACCGGTCTTGAAAACCGGCGTGCGGGAAACCGTACCGTGGGTTCGAATCCCACCTCTTCCGCCACCAGCACGGCCGCGTTGCGCGCCAGATCTCAAAGCATATCGCCGGAAGGACGCTTGAAGGTTTGCCCTTCCGGCCTTCGCGTCAGCAGGTGTTGACGCTTGCCGATCCTGTTCCCGTGCCGGCAGCGCCGATGTCCGCGATGCCGGTGCTTCCGGCGGTACCGGTGCCATGCATCGAGGTGTCAGCGCCGCAGTTCGAGATGCCGGTACCGGTTCCTGCGTCACCGGTTGCGATGCCGTTGCCTGTGCCCGGAGTGGCGCTACCTGCCGCGCCGGGCGTCAGCAAAGTTGTACCGGTAGCGCCGGCAGCGCCGGATGCTTCGGTCGTACCCGTCACGGCAGCGCCGCCGGATGTCTGGGCGACGGCCGCTGTGGCGAGCGTGAAGGCGACGGCAGTTGTGGTCAGCAGTCTTGCGAACATCGAATTCCTCCTTGTCTGTTCGGAGGAACTAACTGCGTGATGCGGTTAAAGGTTTCCTCGTGCACCAAGTTCGGCGCCGAAAGATCGGCCGCTCGTCATCCCTCACGAGCGGACCGCCAGCCGTCTCTCGACTGCGGAAAATCCGTCGTAGATCAGCACCGCCAGAGCCCCGACGATCAGGCCGCCCTGCACCACATAGGCCAGGTTGTTGGACTGCAGTCCGGCGATAATGACTTCACCGAGCGTTCGCGCCGCGACCGTCGAGCCGATGGTGGCGGTCGCCAGGCTGATGACGACGGAGAGACGGATGCCGGCGAGGATCACCGGCATGGCCAGCGGCAGCTCGATCTTCACCAGCCGCTGCCAGCCCGTCATGCCGGTGCCGCGCGCCGCTTCGACAACCGCGCGGGGCAGCGTCGTCAGGCCCGTCAGCGTGTTTTCGAAGATCGGCAGCAGCCCGTAGAGAAACAGGGCAATCAGCGTCGGCTTCTCCCCGAAACCGACCACCGGCACGGCCAGCGCCAGAACCGCCACCGGTGGAAAGGTCTGGCCGATGTTGACGAGGCTGCGCGACAGCGGCAGGAATTCCGCGCCGATCGGGCGGCTGACCAGCACCGCCAGACTGACCGCAACGATGGTTGCCGCCAGCGTCGCGGCAAACACCGTGGCCAGGTGCTGCAGGGTAAGCGACATCAGATTGCCCTGGGCATAGATCACCGGCGCGTTCTGCTGCACCAGCGGCCGCAGCAGCGGCTCGAAGGTCTCGGGCGCCAGCAGGAATGTCACGAGCAGGGCGAGCAGAAGCGCGCGCAGGAGCGTGGGGGTAACCCTGCTCATGGCGCGCCTCGGGCACGCTTCAGGAGGGCGTCCAGTGTCACGCGCCCGGTCATGGTGCCATCGGCGGAGACGACAGGGGCCGCAGGCCGGCCGGACCACATCAGTTCCGCCAGCGCATCCTGCTGGTTCATCGAGGCCGCCAGCGCCGGGCCACTCGCCTCACCCGCCTCGGCGGCATCGGCGACGCGGCGCATGGACAGCAAGCGGAAGGGCCTGTCCCCGGCACCGACCATGGCTTCGACGAAGCCCGTTGCCGGCCGGCGCACCAGCTCGTCCGGCGGGCCGAACTGCAGCAGGCGACCCCCATCCATGACGGCGATCTTGTCGGCGAGATGGAAGGCCTCGTTCATGTCGTGGGTGACGAGGATGATCGTGGTGCCGAAATGCTTCTGGATCGCCAGCAGGTCGTCCTGCGCCTTGGCGCGGATGATCGGGTCGAGCGCACCGAAGGGCTCGTCCATCAGCAGCACGTTGGGCTCGGCTGCAAGCGCCCTGGCCACCCCGACCCGCTGCTGTTCGCCGCCCGAAAGCTCATGGGGATAGCGGGGTCCGAACGCGTCCGGGTCAAGCTGGAAGAGCGAGAGAAGCTCCCTCACCTTCTCCGTCGTCCTGCGCCGGTCCCACCCGTTCAGGCGCGGAACCGTCGCGATGTTTTCCGCCACCGTCCGGTGCGGAAAGAGGCCGTGTCCCTGGATGGCATAGCCGATCCGGCGCCGCAGTTCGTAGCCCGGGATCGTCCGATTGTCTTCGCCGTCGAGCCGGACCATGCCGGCATCGAGCTCCACGAGCCGGTTGATCATGCGCAGGAGCGTCGTCTTGCCCGATCCGGAGGTGCCGACGATGACGGCGATCGTGTGCGGCTCGATCGTCAGCGAGATGTCGTCGACGACGGTCTTGCCGTCATAGACCTTGGACACATGGTCGATCTCGATCATCGGGTATCCTTCCTGGGCGGGGCAACGGCATTCATGTCGATCAATGCGTCGAGTACCACGGCCGACGCGAAGGCCAGCGCCACGGTCGGCAGCGCCCCGAGCAGCACGAGGTCCGTCGCCGTCTGGCCGAGCCCCTGGAAGACGAAGGTCCCGAACCCGCCACCGCCGATCAGGGCCGCGATGGTTGCCAGGCCGATATTCTGCACCAGCACGATGCGGATGCCGGTCAGGATCACCGGCAAGGCCAGCGGAAATTCGACCCTGATCAGCCGCTGCGCCGACGTCATCCCGAGACCTCGCGCCGCCTCGCGCGCCTGCCGCGGCACGCCGGAGAGACCTGCGACGGTATTGGCGACGATCGGCAGGAGCGAATAAAGAAACAGCGCCACGAACGCCGGCGCCACGCCTATGCCGCGCACGCCGATGGCATAGGCGCCGGGCACATTCGCGGCAATCCAGCCGAGCGGCGCGATCATGATTCCGAAGAGGGCGATCGAGGGTATGGTCTGGACCAGGTTCAGCGTGTTGAGCACGGCTGACCGGAGCGCGGGAACCCTTTCGCAGAAGATGCCGATCGGCAAGCCGACGACGGCGGCGGCAAGCAGGGACCCGAGCGCCAGCAACAGATGCCGCGACGCTTCCGTCCAGAACACGTCGGCGCGCGCAGCATATTCCTTCATCACCGAGAGATCGGTCCAGAGTCCCGACAGCAGGATGACCGAGACGATCGCGATGGCCAGGGCGAGAAAGAGGAGGCGCACGGATGGGCGCGGGTTCATCCGGCTGATGCCGTCCGTCGCCAGCAGGGAGAACGTGAAGAGCAGAATCCAGAAGCCGGAGGCCGGCGAAACTCGCGCATAGCTGTTGTCCGCCGGCGTCAGATAGGTTGCGGCAAGGCCGACACAGGCAAACAGCGCGGCCAGCACGACGGACGCCGACAGCAGCCGCCACAGGGCTTCCCGGCGCAGCAGCGCCATTGCGGCCCCGCCAACGACAGCCAACAGCATCAGCCGCCCGAAGCCGCCAGGCAGGGCTTCGAGGATGTCGAACCCCTCCCCCGGCACGATTCGGTTTGCCTTAAGCGTGGCGAAGGGAGACAGCACGCCGTAGATGGCAAGGACGACGATCAGGACGCCGAGCTTGTCGATGCGAAAGGTCAAGGGCATCCCTCAGTGCGGTTTCGCCGATTCCGGCATGTTGGCACCGGCGAAACCACCGGGCAACTACTTGAGGAAGCCGTTCTGGGTGAGAAACTCCTCGGCGACCGCCTTGGCGGGTTCGCCGCCGACCTGAACGCGACCGTTGAGATCCTGCAGCGTCTCGAGATCGAGTTTCTCGAAGACCGGCTTCAGCAGGGTCTCGATCTCGGGATGCTGCTTCAGAACCTCTTCGCGGATGATCGGCGCGGGCTGATAGACCGGCTGCACGCCCTTGTCGTCCTCAAGCACCACAAGATTCGACGGAGCGATGCCGCCGTCGGTGCCATATACCATCGCTGCATTGGCGCCATTGGTCTGATTGGCCGCGGCGGCGATGGTGGCCGCTGTATCGCCACCCGAGAGGGTGATCAACTGCTCCGGCGTCAGCGTGAAGCCGTAGGTCGTCTGGAAGGCCGGGAGTGCCGCGGCTGAATTGACGAATTCCGAAGACGCCGCCAGCACCACGTCGCCGCCCCCAGACACGTACTGCCCGAAGTCGGAGAGCGTGCTGAGGCTGTTTTCCTGTGCGACATCCTCACGAACAGCAATCGCCCAGGTGTTGTTGGCGGGCGACGGCGTCAGCCAGACGATCTTGTTGGCGTCGTAATCGAGCGTCTTTGCCTGCTGGTAGGCTTCGGCCGCATTCTTCCAGGCAGGGTCGTCCGCCTTCTCGAAGAAGAAGGCGGCATTGCCGGTGTATTCGGGATAGATGTCGATCTCGCCAGCGGTGATGGCGGCACGCACCACGGGCGTGGCGCCGAGCTGGATGCGATCGGTCGTCTCGATGCCGTTTGCATTCAGGACCGCCAGGATGATATTTCCCAGAACGCCGCCTTCGGTGTCGATCTTCGACGAGACGACCACCTGTGCGCTGGCCGCGCCGGCCGATACGGCGATCGCAAGCGCGACGCCTGCGGTTTTCCTCATGATGTGCATGGATGAACCCTCCGTAACTGAACCCCCGGCATGACCGGTTCTGTCATAGCTCTATGCCTCGATCGACAATATGGATCACCCGCCAAGGAAAGGGAGAGCGCCGACCCGAATTTTTCCGGCGCGCCGGATCGCTTCCCGCTGCCGCTTGGCGGAAACGGCAAAGAGCCCGGCGCAAATGGAACGGTGCGGCCCTGCAGGCCTGCAAAACTCCTGTGCGATGAGAAGGGGCAGAAGACCCCTCGCTTCAGGCATCTACCGGCGTGGAGGAAACGCCGGCGAACGTCCGTCCTGCGGCGGACATCAACCAGGGGAACGCCATAGATGAACAGATTGCTTGCCTCCACCTGCCTCGCCTTCGGTCTCTCTGTCACGGGGGCGAGCATTGCTGCCGCCGAATGCGGCGACGTCACCATCGCCAGCATGAACTGGCAGAGCGCCGAGGTTCTCGCCGCACTCGACCAGCTCATTCTCAACGAAGGCTTCGGCTGTAATGCCGAGATCATCGTCGGGGATACCGTCCCCACTCTTACGTCCATGGTCGAAAAAGGCGAACCGGATCTCGCACCGGAAGGCTGGGTCGATCTTCTTCCGGAAGTCGTCGGCCGAGGCGTCTCGGAAGGAAAGCTCGTCGGAGCCGCAGTCGCCCTGTCCGATGGCGCCGTTCAGGGCTGGTGGATCCCAAAGTACATCGCCGACGCCAACCCGCAGATCCAGACGATTGAGGATGTTCTGAAGCATCCGGAACTCTTCCCGGATCCGGAAGATGCCAGCAAGGGTGCGATCCACAACGGACCTGCCGGCTGGGGCGGCACCGTCGCAACCACGCAGCTCTACAAGGCCTACGGCGCCGAAGACGCAGGCTTCACGCTCGTCGATACCGGCTCCGCTGCAGGTCTCGATGGCTCCATTGCCAAGGCCTACGAAGGCGGCAAGGGCTGGGTCGGATACTATTGGGCGCCGACCGCTCTTCTCGGCAAGTACGAGATGGTCAAGCTCGGCCACGGCGTGCCGTATGACGACGCGGAGTGGAAGCGCTGCAACACCGTGGCGGACTGCCCCGACCCGAAGATGAACGACTGGCCGAAGGACACGGTCCAGACGATGCTGACGACGAACTTTGCCGAGCGCGCCGGTCCCGACGTCATGGACTACCTGAACAAGCGCGCCTGGAGCAACGCCACGGTCAACGCCCTGATGGCGTGGATGACCGACAACCAGGCGACCGGAGAGGACGGCGCCAGGCACTTCCTGAAGGAGAACGAGGATCTCTGGACCACCTGGGTCTCGCCAGAGGTGGCGGAAAAGGTGAAGTCGTCGCTGTGATCTCCCGCTGACGGCGCCGGCGGTCTGCCCCGCGCAGATCGCCGGCGCAGCGTCGCCGTTGGCGCGGCCGACGGCCTTCCTCTAACATCTGGAGACGTGTCGATGGAGTGGCTGTCCAGCTTCCCGCATATGGACGACGACATGCTGCGGGGCCTCAAGAAGACGATCGACGAGGGATTCCGCGCGTTCACCCGGGCCTATGGCGACAGCATCGAATCCTTCTTCGATCCGCTGCAGTTCTTCCTGATCGAGTCCGAGCGGTTCCTGACGCGGACGCCCTGGCCGCTGATCATCCTGCTGATCGGCGCCATCGCGTGGCTGGCCAGCCGCAACTGGAAGATCGTCGGAGGCTGCGTCGCAACCCTCCTCGTGATCGGCTACTTCGACATGTGGGAAGACACGATGAAGACGGTCTCGATGATCTTCGTCTGCACTGTGATCTCCATCATTGTCGGCATCCCGATCGGAATCGCCATGTCCCGGTCCGACCGGCTGCAGAGCATGGTCAACCCGGTGCTCGACGTGATGCAGACGATGCCGAGCTTCGTCTATCTGATTCCGGTGGTGATGCTGCTGGGGATCGGCAAGGTGCCGGGCCTGATCGCCGTGGTGATCTATGCGCTTCCGCCGATGATCCGGCTCACCAATCTGGGCATCCGGCTCGTGGACAGGGATGTGCTGGAGGCTGCGGACGCCTTCGGCTCCTCGAGCTGGCAGAAGCTCCGGAACGTGCAGATGCCGCTCGCCCTCCCGACGATCATGGCCGGCATCAACCAGACGATCATGATGGCGCTTGCCATGGTGGTGATCGCCTCGATGATCGGCGTCCAGGGTCTTGGGCAGCCGGTGCTGCGGGCGATCTCGAACCAGTATTTCACGCTGGGGCTCTTCAACGGCCTGGCGATCGTCGGCATCGCCATCATCTTCGACCGCATCAGCCAGGCCTATGGCCAGCGGCTGCAGCGGCACCGGGAGACGCTGCACGGATAGTCAGTCGACACGGTCGTCGATTTCGACCTGCACATAGGCGGTGCGCCCCGCGCGCCAGCCGCACCAGGCCGCGCCCAGACCCAGCGCGACGAAGAGCAGGCCGCAGCTCGCAAAACTGCCGGTCCAGCCTCGGATGAGGCCGACGATCAGCGGCCCGATCGAGGCCAGCAGATAACCGACGCACTGCGCCATGCCCGAAAGATGCGAGGCGATCAGCGGATCTGGCGACCGGAGCACGATGGTGGTCATGGCCGCCGCAATCAGTCCGCCCTGCCCGATCCCCTGCAGCACGGCCCAGATCCAGACCGAAGACAGCGGTGCAAACAGCAGGCCGAGGAGTGCGCCGACCGAAAACAGGCAAAGCACCGCGTTGATCACGCGCTGGTCCCTGCCCCGCACGGCAATGTGGGGCACCACCAGGCAGGCGGCCGCCTGCACCATCACCGAGACCGAAACGATACCGCCCGCAGCAACGCCGTCGAGCCCCCGTTCGCGCAGGATCGGCACGAGCCAGCCGAAGACGCAGTAGGCCAGGGCGGACTGAAGGCCCATGAACAATGTCACCTGCCAGGCAAGCCTGTCCGTCCAAAGCCCCCGCACCCGCACCCTGCCTGCCGTGACGACGGTCTTCGCCATCAGGACCTGCGGCAACCAGACCGCTGCGGCAATGGCCGGCGGCAGCGCCCAGACGGCGAGTGCTGCGCCGAGGGAATTGCCGAGGGCATGCTCGATCGGCAACGTCAGCCCCGCGGCCCCTGCCGCGCCGCCGCACAACGCCATCGTATAGAGGCCGGTCATCAGCGCCGTCCGGTCCGGGAAGTCCCGCTTGACCAGGCCGGGCAGCAGCACATTGCCGACAGCGATGCAGGCGCCGGCTATCGCGGTGCCGAGGAAGAGTAAAGTCAACGACGGCACGCCGCGCATGGCGGTCCCGAGGGCGAGCATCAAAACCACTGCCAGCAGGGTCCGCTCTGTTCCCAGCCGCTGGGCAAGACGCGGCGCAAGCGGCGAAAAGGCGCCGAGGCAGACGACCGGCAGCGTTGTCAGGAGGCCGGCACCGACGGCGCCAAGCCCCAATTCCGAGCGAATTTCTGGCAGCAGCGCGGAAGCGCTCGAGAAAAGCGGCCGGAGATTGAAAGCGATCAGGACAAGGCTCGCCCCCAGCAGCAGACGTCTCGAGGCGCCGCCGGCGTCGGATCGCGCAGCTCCGGAGGTATCGGCCGACTGCACATGGGAAGAGGTTTCATTCACGGCGGGGTCCATTCGCAATCGGTCGCCGGCAGATTGGTACCGATCGTCTGCATGCTGATCCGCCCTCCTATCAGCTGCCGGAAGGGGCGCCAATGTCAGAACCGGTGCCTGCGGTACGGCGGCAACAAGCGCCGGACCAGCCTCGCCCCTTGCCCGACTCATCGGAACATGGTTGCGCTTGCGCACATCATCAGCGGATACCTGTCCCCATGTCCTCCACTGCCGTCCCGTTCGTCACCATTGGTCTTCTGGTCCTTTCGAACGTCTTCATGACCTTCGCCTGGTACGGGCATCTGAAGTTCAATACGGAGGCGCTTTATCTGGTGATCCTCGTCAGCTGGGGGATCGCCTTCTTCGAATACTGCTTCCAGGTTCCTGCCAACCGCATCGGCTACGGCTATTTCAATGCCGCGCAGTTGAAGACCATCCAGGAAATCATCACGCTTTCCGTCTTCGTCCTCTTCTCCGTCTTCTATCTTGGCGAGGCGTTCCACTGGAAACAGGGCGTCGGCTTTGCCTTCATCGCCCTCGGCGCCTTCTTCATCTTCACCAAATAGGCGCCGGGAACATAGCCGCGCAGACGACGTTTGATTGACCCGAACGACGTCGGGGGATCCGGCTGCTTTTGTGGTGAGACGTGGGGCGGCATGAGCACGGCAGGCGCTATTCGCATCGGCATCTCCGGCTGGACCTACAAGCCCTGGCGGGGCGTCTTCTATCCGAAGGGCCTGCCCCAGAAGCGGGAGCTCGCCTATGCCGCATCGAGTTTTCCGAGCATCGAGATCAACGGCACCTTCTACGGGCTGCAGATGCCCCAGAACTTCGATACCTGGCGGGAAACGACGCCGGACGACTTCGTGTTTGCCGTCAAGGGATCCCGCTACATCACCCATATGAAGCGCTTGCGGGATGTCGAGATCCCGCTTGCCAACTACCTTGCCTCTGGCCTCCTCAACCTGCGTCACAAGCTCGGTCCTGTCCTCTGGCAGTTTCCGCCGCGCATGCGGTTCGACCCGGCTCGATTCGAGACCTTTCTCAAGCTGCTTCCAAAGGATACGGAGGAAGCCGCATCTCTTGCCCGCAAGCACGACGCGCGGCTCGACGGCCGCTCCGCGACCGAGACCGACACCAGCCGCCCTCTGCGGCATGCCTTCGAGATCCGACACGAGAGCTTTGCCTGTGCGGAGTTCATCGAGATGCTGCGCCATTACGGTGCCGCTCTTGTCGTTGCAGATACGGTGGAATGGCCGCTGCTGATGGATCTCACTGCCGACTTCGTCTACTGCCGGCTGCACGGTGCGCAGGAGCTTTATGTCAGCGGATACGACGACGGTGCGCTGGACAACTGGGCCGCGCTGGTAAGGGCATGGGCGCGAGGCGAGGACCCAAGCCAGGCAAAGCGCGTGCTACAGGGCTCATCCCCACGGCCTGGAGGCCGTGACGTCTATGTGTATTTCGACAACGATGCCAAGGTGCGGGCGCCGGCCGATGCGGCCTCGCTGATCCGGCGTCTCGGCTTAAATCCTCTGCTACCGGCAAAGTGCCCGCTTCACCCGCTTTTGCATTCGCATGCCTTCAATTCTGCCATGGATTGTTCTAGAGACAGTCGATCATCCCGCCTGATCCGGCGGTCGGACATGTTGTAAGGTACGTAGGCAATGCTCAATTCCCTCCGAAATGCTTCCCGCACCTGGGTCGCCAAGGCTCTTCTTCTGCTCTTGGTCGCATCCTTTGCCGTCTGGGGTATTTCCACATCGCTCGTCGCCACCGACGCCAACACCGTCATGACGGTCGGCGACCAGGAGGTCTCGACGCAGGAATTCGCGATTGCCTATCAGCGGCAGGTTGCCGGCATCAGCCGCCAGTTCGGCATGCAGCTGACGCCGGACCAGGTGCGTGCCTTCGGGATCGACCAGCAGGTCTACTCGCAGCTCGCCGCCGGCGCCGCTCTCGACCAGCTGTCGGAAGACATGGGGCTCGGCCTGTCGCAGGACCGGCTGGCGATGCTGATCGCGGAAGACCCCGCGTTCCAGGGCAGCAATGGCCAGTTCGACCGCAATCTCTTCAGGTCGCGGCTGAACAATGCCGGCCTTCGTGAAGACGACTACATCATGGAGCGCAGCAAGGTGGCGGTCCGCAGCCAGGTCGTAGAGGCCGTCTCGGACGGCTTCCAGCCGCCACAGGTCATGCTCGAGGCGCTGAAGCAGTACCGCGACGAGACCCGCAGCGTAGATTACCTGCTTCTGTCGAACGCCAATATCGATCCGGTGAAGATGCCCACCGACGACGTTCTCGCCGCCTGGTTCGAGGGGGTGAAGGCACGCTACCGCGCGCCGGATTACCGCACCTTCACCTATGTGACCCTGGAGCCGTCGGATCTGGCCGACGCCTCTTCGATCACGGAGGAGGAAGCCCGTGCGGAATATGAGCGCCGGAAAGACAGCTTCACCACCCGTGGCACGCGCACGATTGAACAACTGAACTATCCGAACCGCGAGATGGCCGAAGCCGCTGCAGAACAGTTGCGCGACAGCAGCAGGACGTTCGATCAATTGGTCGCCGATCAGGGCAAGACTGCAAGCGACGTGCTCCTCGGCGACTTCAGCCGGGAAAACATGCCCGACCCTGCCCTCGCCGAGGCCGCATTTGCAGTGTCTACCGAAGGCGGCACCACCGATGTCATCGACGGCGCCTTCGGTCCGGTCATCCTGCGCGTCACCAACATCACGTCGGAGACGACCAGCTCGTTCGAGGATGTCGAAGGCGACATCCGCGAACAGATGGCACTGTCCGCGGCGTCACAGGAAGTCATGAATGCCCATGATCGCTTCGAGGACGTCCGCGCCACGGGTGCCACTCTCGAGGAAGCCGCGAAGGAACTGAACCTCAACGTCGCGACAGTGACGGTCGACGCATCGGGCAACGACCAGCAGGGCGACAGGCTGGAGACCCTGCCGGCTGCGGACACGCTTCTGACTGAAGTTTTCCGGACGGAACCGGGCGCGCAGCCGCTCCCGGTCTCGCTCGGCAATAACGGCTACGTCTGGTTTGAAGTCAAAGAAGTGCTTCCGGAGCGCGACCGCACGCTTGACGAAGTTCGCGAGCAGGTGGTCACCGACTGGACGGCGGAACAGCAGAGCGAAGCGCTTGGCGCCCGCGCCACCCAGCTGAAGGAGCGGGTCGAGGGCGGCGAGACGCTTGCAGCCGTCGCGGAAGATCTCGGCATTGTCGTCGAGACGAAGCAGGGCCTGCGCCGCAACGGCCAGGACGCCATCTTCGGTCCGGAAGCCGTCTCGGCCGTATTTGCCGGCCCGGTCGGACTGGTGACGACAGCGGTGGGTGCCGATGGTGCAAGCCGGCTGCTGATCACCGTGACAGACGCGCAGCAGTCACCGGCAGAAGCCGGTGCCGATGACCAGGCACTGCAGCAACTGGCGGAAGCCGCCGGCGACGACATGCTCGATCAGATGGTCAACCGTCTTCAGAACGACTACGGCGTGTCGATCAACCAGGCGGTCGCCGATCAGGTGACGAGCACGATCCGCTGAGGAAGGTGAGGACGACATGGCCGAACTGAAGCCACTGATCGCCAAGGTCGCCGACGGCCACAGCCTCACCCGCGACGAGGCACGCCAGGCCTTCGAGATCCTGATGTCCGGCGAAGCGACGCCCGCACAGATCGGCGCGTTCCTGATGGCGCTGCGCGTGCGCGGCGAAACGGTCGACGAGATCGCCGGCGCCGTCACCACCATGCGTGCCAAGATGCTTCCAGTGAAGGCACCGGCACATGCGGTCGACATCGTCGGCACGGGCGGCGACGGCACGGGCACCTACAACATCTCGACATTGGCATCGCTGATCGTCGCCGGCTGCGACGTCCCCGTCGCCAAGCACGGCAATCGGGCCCTGAGCTCCAAGTCAGGCGCCGCCGATGCGCTCTCGGCGCTCGGCGTCAACCTCGAAATCGGCGCCGACAGGATCGGCCGCTGCATCGCCGAGGCCGGGATCGGCTTCATGTTCGCCTCGATGCATCATTCGGCCATGCGCCACGTCGGCCCCACACGTGTCGAACTCGGCACGAGGACGATCTTCAATATTCTGGGGCCCCTCTCCAACCCGGCCGGCGCCAAGCGCCAGCTGCTCGGCGTCTTTTCGCCACGCTGGCTGATGCCGATCGCCGAAGTGCTGCGCGACCTGGGCTCCGAGCGCGTGTGGGTCGTCTATGGCGACGGCATGGACGAGATCACCACCACCGGCACCACCAATGTCGTGGCCCTGGAGGATGGTCAGATCCGAAGCTTTGACCTGACACCGGCGGACTTCGGTGTTCCTCCCGCGGCACTGGCAGATCTTAAAGGCGGTGATGGCATCGCCAACGCCGCAGCACTCCGCGCCGTGCTCGGCGGCGCCCGCAACGCCTACCGCGACATATCGCTGTGCAATGCCGCAGCAGCACTTGTCGTGGCCGGCAAGGTGGCTGACATCGGCGAAGGCATGCAGGTTGCCACCCGCGCCCTCGACAGCGGCGACGCTGCCGCAGCGCTAGACAGGCTGGTGGCCGTTTCCAACGAAAAACACTGAGGTCGGTCGATGACGGACATCCTGAAGAAGATCGAAATCTACAAGCGCCAGGAAATCGAGGCCGCAAAAGCTAAGACGTCGCTTGCCGACCTGAAGGCCATGGCCGCGAACCAGACGGGGTCGCGCGGCTTTTACCGGGCGCTGAAGGCCAGGCAGGCAGACGGTTCCTTCGGCCTCATCGCCGAGATCAAGAAGGCCAGCCCGTCCAAGGGATTGATCCGCCCGGACTTCGATCCCCCGGCACTGGCGGCAGCCTATGCCGAGGGCGGCGCGACCTGCCTTTCCGTCCTGACCGATGCCCCGAGCTTCCAGGGCGCGCCGGAGTTTCTTGGCGCCGCGCGCGACGCCTGCTCCCTGCCGGCTCTGCGCAAGGATTTCATGTTCGACACCTATCAGGTCCA
>TARA_R110002051_G_scaffold8774_2_pt1 | contig 13981 bp, 6 predicted proteins | sample TARA_R110002051 | Tara Oceans TARA_R110002051 (sample SAMEA4397023) | marine metagenome | biome: Polar Biome; feature: [MES] marine water layer (ENVO:01000295) within the mesopelagic zone...; material: water (ENVO:00002006), including particulate matter (ENVO:01000060) such as......
TGTTCCTTTAGACACAGCATAGCTAGGGTTAAGGATGAATTGGATAAGGCTAAAATAAGTTCTGAATGCATACAGGGAAATGTATCTATGGGGAGAAGGTCAGAAATATTTGATGACTTTCAAAAAACCCCCAACCCGCAAGTCTTAATAATACAACCCCAAGCGGCTTCTCACGGAATAACCCTTCACGCAGCTAACGTAGTAGTATTCTGGTCCCCTGTCATGTCAGTAGAAACCTACATTCAATGTTGTGCCAGAGTAGATAGAGCCGGGCAACGTAACCCTATGACTGTAGTTAACCTTCAGGGGAGCCCAGTGGAGGAGAAAATGTATAAAATGTTACAGGGTAAAATAGATTTACATACGGAATTAGTTAACCTATATAAAGAGGAGATTGGCTGTTGACAATGTACGTAGGTATGCTACGATTGTCTTTTAATTAAAACGAGGTGAATAAAGGTGAATGCAATACTGACCAGCACTAGCGGTTTAAAAACTGAAATCAGAGACGTAGGCGCCATGACAGGTGAAGACCTTGAAAGGCTTATGAAAGCCGACATTAAAATGCGTGAGAAAATAGCAGAGCTTGAACACGAAATAAAAGACATCAAAGAGAAGCGACGTAAAGTACAAGACCTGCTAATAGAAACTTGTCGTATTTTAAAAGTAGAGAGCTTAAAAACAAAAATTGGTACCCTCACTAGAAGTGTAAAAGAACGGTACTGGACTACAGATTGGCCTAGCATGTATAAATTTATTAAAGATAAAGAACTACTAGAGTTTATGGAAAAAAGATTGAATCAAACAAACGTAAAAGAATACATAGCAAATAATCCAGACGACTCACCCCCAGGACTACAAGTAACTGCTCAATACACAGTGTCTATACGTAAAAATAAAAGCTACGAGGAGGTAGAATAATGACAAAAGATCTAGACATTTTTCAAGACCAATCCACACAAATGACTAAAAACAATAGGGATGATGGGTTTTCTCATACAATTTCTGGTAGTTCTTTTACTAGCAAACGTATTTCTATACGCAATAACTTATTTAGATTACTCATTAACGGTGAAGAAATTAGTAAAAGCAACCAACGACATTTAGATGTAGTTATTGTTAATGCTTCTCTGTCTCCGCACAGGATGTTTTATCCTGAGATGTACAAACCAGGAGTAAAATTAGCTCCTCCTGTATGTTGGAGTTCCGATAGCACTGTTCCAGATACAGATGTGCCAGAACCACAACATAAAGATTGCTCAGGCTGTCCTCAAAATATAAAAGGCTCAGGAGCCAACAACACTAAAGCGTGTAGATTTAGTAGACGTATAGCTGTTGTTATGGCTGATAATATAGAGGGTGATATTTATCAAATGACTTTACCGGCGCAGTCTATATTTGGCGTTGGAGATGATACTGGTAAACCTCTAAATCAATACGCTGATTATGTAAGAGCAAATGGTGAGGCCGTAGGCTCAGTGGTTACTCGTTTATCTTTTGATGAAAATTCTTCTAGCACCAAAGTTAAATTTTCTCCTATATCTAAATTATCGGATGAACAATTTGAAATATCTAAAGAACAAGGCGCTACTGAAGATTCTAAAAGAGCTGTAACTTTAACAGTAGCTAAAAGAGAACCTGAAGTTAAACCGACAGAAGATATGGATGAAAGCGATATAATTGAAGCTGAGAAAAAAGCTGCTATCGCAGAACCTGTGAAAAGAAAAACAAAAAACAAAAAACCAACCGAAGTTCAAGGGTCTCAAGGGGATTTATTTAAGCAACAACCTGCTACTGAAGAGCCTCCTGTTCAGGATATAGGTGAAGTAAGTCTTGATGATTTAGTATCTGATTGGGAAGATAAGGAGGACGCATGAGAGGTTATTCACAAATAGTTATAAAAAACAATAAAAAAGCTAAGCCTATTACCTCTGGAGTTGAGCTAGGCAAATTATGTATTAAACTTATGTACCCCGCTGCTAAGGTAGCTCAAAAACTTAACACTTCAAGACAATGTGTTTACGATTGGTTTTGTGGTCGGTCTAAGCCTACCGAAGAAAGTACAGAAAAAATAAAGAGGCTAATAAAAGAATTAACTACTCAACATAAATAATGCTCCATCATGCATATAAAAGAATTTTTACGACATGTGTGGTCGGAGCAGGGATTCTATTGCGTTGTAGGTAAAGATCAACAAAATATTATTCACCCTAAATTCGTCAAAACTATTGACGAAGTAGAACGACAGGCACTAAAACTACTAAAAGATAGACAAGATGTTTATTTTGCTTGCTCTACCTGGGTGGAACCCACGGACAGAAAAAAACCTAACGCTAAAGAACAACGCGTTTTATGGTTAGATATTGATTGTGGCTATGACGAAAAGAAACGCAAGTGGAAAGACTACCGCACAAAAGAAGATGCTTTAGTAGCTCTAAAAAAGTTTACTGAGGAATCTAAATTACCCGCCCCTACATTAGTTGATTCCGGGAGAGGTATTCATTGCTATTGGTCGTTTACTGAACCTGTAGATAAAGTAGTTTGGCTTCCTGTGGCTCAAGGGCTTAAATTTTTATGCGTTAAGCATGATTTCTATGCTGACCCCATGTGTACTGCTGATGTAACTCGTATCTTAAGAATACCTAACACCAAAAATTTTAAGGACATAGATAATCCTCAGGATGTTAAAGTTATAAAAATCGGTAAACCAACTCCATTTGAAGACCTCGCATCTATAATCCCTGTTCAGGTAGTAAAAGAGTTTACACCTAGAAGGGAAGCTGACGCTGCTACAAAAGCATTATTGGGGAACCACTCATCTAGATTTAGAAAAATTATTGAACGATGCAAAATAGATGATGGATGTGCGCAGTTAGAACATATAATGACTAAACAACAAGAGATAGAGGAGCCACTATGGAGATCCGGTTTATCAGTAGCAGTGCACTGTGAGGATAAATCAATAGCTATACATAGTATTTCTAAACTCCATTCGGATTATGATTTTGAAAAAACAGAAGAGAAAGCTTATCAAATACCCGCACCTCACACATGTAAACAATTTGAATCCTTAAGGCCTGCTGGTTGTAAAAACTGCTCACATAAGGGAAAGATTACTTCTCCTATACAACTAGGGAGAGTAATAGCTAGAGCTCGTGGAGCTGATAACATTATTGAAGCTAAGAGTGAAGCTTTAGACAAGATGGTCACTTATCAAGTACCTGAATACCCATACCCTTATTTTAGAGGCAAAAGTGGAGGGGTATACAGAGTAATGCCTGATGATGATGAAGACGGTATTAAAATTTATGACTATGATTTTTACCTAGTAGAAAGGCTACACGATTCTAACCTAGGGGAGTGTGCGTGGTTTAAGCTTCATCTGCCTAAAGATGCTGTACGAGAATTTATAGGAAGAACTTCTGAGCTTATGACTAAAGATAAAGCACGGCAGATTTTAGTTGACGTAGGAGTTATAGCTCACGGAAAACAAATGGATAGTGTAATAAATTACATTGTTACCGCTATCCAAACTCAACAACGTGCAAAAGAAGCATCACCCATGCATAAACAATATGGATGGAACCCAGGCCCCATTGAATCTAAAAATAAGATATTGATAGGTAACAGAGAGATAAGTGCTTTCGGCATAAAGTATGTGCCCGTAGCTGATGAGTTGAACGAAGTTAACCCAACTCTACAAAAGCAAGGGAGCTATGAGGAGTGGAAGAAAGCAATAAGTATCTATGAGCGCCCAGGAATGGAACTACGCGCATTCGGTTTCTTTTGTGCATTTGGTTCATTACTTATGCCGTTTTTTGACTCTAGAGAGAAGTCAGCAGTTATTAACTTATATCATCCAGAAACAGGTCAAGGGAAGACTACTATACTTCAGGCCATGACAAGTGTTTACGGCAACCCGGATCTATCAGCCAAACTTATTCAATTATGGGGAGATACTGCTAACTCTATCGTGCATAGAATGGGGTACATGAATAATTTACCTGCCGCTGTTGATGAGTTTACAGATGTTAAACCAGGAGAGCTCCATACTTTTCTCAAATTTATAGCTACAGGACGTGGTAAAAATAGATTGACCAGTGGAAGTGTAAATAGAGAAAGAGCTAATGATACGGTGTTTAACTTGATATGTTTAGTCTCCAGCAATACCGATTTTAGAAGTGTTATGTTTTCAGATAGGGCTAAGTCTAGTGGAGAAATGGCTAGATTTATTCAACTACGTATAGAAAAAGATACTACACTCACTAAAGAAAAAGCTGATGAGCATTTCGGTAAACTTTTTGATAACTATGGTCATGCTGGGGAAATATACGCACAATATCTAATAGCTAATATAGACAAGGTTAAAAAAGAACTTCAACAAACACAGAAAAAAATAGATAAAGAACTAAATATTAAAAGTGAAGACAGAAAATACTCGGCTACCTTAGCGGCTGTATTTTTGGGAGCTATTATTTCTAAGAGCTTAGGTATACATAACATACCAATAACCCCAGTTTATAAGGCTATAGCTAAAGAATTAAAGAAGTCTAAAATAGATTTAAAAGAAAGAGATTTTGACGCCCTGCAAGCGCTGGGTAATTTTTTGAATGAGTGCAAAAGTAATACGCTTGTTATAAATAGTAAAATTGATTCAAGGGCCGGAGTTTCAGAAGCGCCCATATTAAGACCAGTACTTGATTTAAAAGTTCGTGTTGAACCTGACACTAATACTATTTATATACCTGCTTCTATTATGAGAGAGTACACTAACAGTATTAAAGTAGACTATAATGATTTTATTAGGGGGCTGAAAAAAGAAAACGTATTAAAAAGAGCCTCACAAAATAAGACGCTACATAAAGGATTAGATATTAGCGCCCCGGCTGTCAGATGTTTATGGATTGATAACTCCACATTTGAGGATATACAAACTGAAAACCTAGACTTAGATATTCCCAAAAATGTTAACTAATGGTGTTGACTACCAAATCATGTGGCCTGATTTTAAACCAGGCTCTTCTATTTTTATACCCGCTATAGATGTAAAAGCAGCTATTAATGCATTAAAAAAAGAAAGCGAACGTTTAGAGTTTAAGTTTGCTCATAAAATAGTGGTAGAAAATGGAGTGAAAGGCGTAAGAGCTTGGCGACTTAGCTAATCACCATAGAACCAGTCATCGTCATCATAGTAGTCAGTTTCTTCCATTAAACGATCTCTCATTTTTGGATTTAAAGTTACCCCATGTACAGCTTCCTGAGCTTTTCTTCGATAAGTTTTACGTGAGTTCGTTAATGTTTTTCCGCTGATTGCAACCTCTGGATTTTTCATATTGAAACTATTTATTCGTTTTTGTATTTTATTTATTCCATTACCATCACCTGCTACAGTAGCAAGGTAATAATTTAATAATAACCTAGACCTTAGACCTTCTATTTTGCCTTCTTTAAATTTCATAGTAGACACACGTTCATAAGCCGCGCTTAAATCAGCATCACTAAAACCAAAAGCTTGCATAAATAAATTATACGCATTTGGGTCATCCACTATCTTAAGGCCTTTTCTAGTGGTAGCTCCCTCAGTTGCGAAGCGAAATGTTTTAACTCCATTTCTAGCCCATGTAGGAATCATTTGTTCTATCCCTCTTATAATGTTTCCATTATTTATATCTTCCGCGCCCCTATCAATGCCAGTTAATATTGACCAGCTTGGGCCTAAGAAATGTTCTCCTATGTATACAGCTTCACCTACTTCTTCTCTTCGTCTTCTATCCGCCCGCCACATTAGTCCTCTAAATCCAGTTCTTGAACCTATATCAACATTAAAAGCATAGCTTAGAGGTCCTTTATAACCTATCTGACCCACAGATTGTTTAACCCAATCATCTAATAAAAAGGGATCTTCATCATCGTCTATTATTAACGAAGCTAACGCATCTGCTAGACCATAAAAAGGTAGCCCTTGAACTCCAGCAAACATATAAGCAGCACCAGATATACCTAGTAATTGTTTTCTGGCAATATTCTTTTCCTTGTTGGTTAATTTTCTTCTTTTATCACCGGTAATATGGTAAGCCAGGTTAAATGATCTTCCAAGCAGCTGAGATACTAAATATATTTGAGCTTGAGCAAATCGTTTAAAGGTAAAAGCTACTTTACCTATACCAGATTGAAATATTAATGGACCTACTTCAGGTAGTGCATGTGAATGAGCTTTAACTGTTAGCTTTATAGCTTTATCTATAGCTATTTGTTCAGAGTCACCAGCTTCTCTGGCTAAATCAAATGCAGCTACTAAAGTAAGTTCTCGGTTAGCTCGCTCTGAGTTTTTAAAAGTCCAACCCAATGCCTGGTTAACTAAATTAGTAGTCCGTCCTAATTTAGTGTCAGTATTGAAATCTATATTTTCATGTATTAACCCACGAGTTAATGTCATAGTTTGATCAGCTCTTTTAAATAAACCGCCATACTTTTCTTTTTGTTCTGCATTAAATCCTTCCACCATTGTGTAGTCAGGCATATCATCAGTTCTCCAGCTTTCTTTTTTACGTAGACTGGCTTTACTCTCCATGTCGCCGTTAAAATAAAGTTTACGTGCGTTATCTAATGCAGAAACAGATTTCCCCATTCCATACTCAAGCCCTAACATAGGCGCTACCACAATAGGCATCTGCGTTAAGTTAACAAAAGCCGAAGATAAGTTACCTCCGATATACCATGCGTAGCTTAAAAACCCGGCTGTAGAAGCCCATTTCTGAGCAGTTGGGTTTAAATAGAAAGAAGCTCTATTATTTATAGCTTCATATACACCTTTAGCATATTTTTTAGATGTACCTCCTTTATCTACATTCGATTTTATTTCATTTAAAGAAGACTTAATATCAGGAAGATAAGTTAAGTCATTTATATTTTTTAAAGCTCTATAAGATGCATTACCATAAGCGTATTCTAAATCTTTTATAAAACCAGAAAACCCATGTCTATGCTTACTAGCTGCTTGGACACCATCTGCTCTAAACAAACTTAAAAAATGTTCATGTAATTTATCTTGTAAATCTTCTTTTATCTCTTTAGATATGTCAGCCTTACCCAATGCTTCTTGAACAAAATTATACAACTCTTTATCAGGCGCAGAATCTTTTGTTGGAGAAGGTCTTGAATATGCCTCGTTAGTAAACCTAATAAAATCTTTTTTAGACTTCGCTTCTTCCTTTAAACGCTCTCTTTCTGCTGGTGTTTGCGCTGCTATTACTACAGTATCTGTGCCTTCTTCTGTTTGTATTTCATAGTCAAACCAATAGTCTCCCTGACGCATAAATGGCTGGTAAAACTCTAATTTTCTTCTTTTAAATTGTCTTCTTAAATACTCTACATCTTTACCAGTTATTTTCTCTAGCGCGTCTAAAGTATCTTTGGCACGTAGCATATAATTTCTATGCATACCTAACGCTAAGCCCTGAAGTTCTCTAGGTAATTTTTTAAACTCTATTACAAGTCCATGATCTTTATTTTTAGCGAGAGCTGGGTTTACATTTTGTCTAGATAGTTCAAAAGTTATTTCATTCCATTTCTCTTTTACTTCCTTGCTGTATTTATTTGTTATCGTCTTTATTATTTTCATTTGCTCATTTAAGTTTTCTGATTTTTTCCATAAATCATTAGACCTTTTTTCTAAGTTATCCTGTAATAATTTAACCCCTGGTAGGTCAGGAAATAACTCTTGTATCTGAGGCAGTGAAAGAAACGTGATGTAATATTTTTGCGCCCATGAAGTTAATTTAGATAGCGTATCTCTTATCCCCTGCATTAACCCTTTACTATAGACAGGTTGAGACTGAACAACTTGCCCTGAAAGGTCTAGTAATTCTTTAATATTTTGAGGGTTAACTTTTGATGTGGACCTTCTATTAGCTTCTGCAATATCATCAGTTGTTGTAGGACCATCAGGTATCTTACCTGCTTGTTTAATAACGTTAGCTTCTGTATGTGGTCCTGGTGGAGTAGCCGCAAATAATCCTAACTGTGTATCTCCGCTTAAAAATTCACTCGTAATAGGGGCTTCTGTTTTGTCAGTACGTTTAAATCTTTTTGGGATTTCCTTTCTATCTACCCTTGTATTATAAAATGCATATAATTCTTTTAGTGTAGCGTCAAATATAAGCGCGTCTTCTGGGCTCATTGTAATTGAGTTTTCAGTTACCTTTAATGTTGGCATATATGGCATAGGGTTCAGCTTCATTCCAGCGGAAATATCTTTTATATCTATAGGTGTCTCATTCACAAAAAACCAATCAAAGTTATTTGGGTATCTACCTTTTAACCAATTATATTCTGCTTTTGTTATAGGTTTTGTTACAGGCTCCATAAATGTTTCACCGGTAAGCTCTGGTATATACCCCATCCAAATATCACTATGCATACTATTTTTTATCTCTTCTATATTTGGTTTAACTGTGTTTATAGATATTAAACGTTCTTCCAAATCTTTTATTTTTTTATTAATTTCTCGTGTTTTTCTTTGGTAATTTTCTCGATCAGTTCTGGCTGTTTCATATTTCATATTTTTGTTATAATCTGATCTAACCGCACTTTGATAATCTTCTTCGGCCTGGCGAAGATCGCCTTTAAGGTCTTTTATTTCTTTCTCATAAAAGTAATTATCAGCTTCAAGACGATATAGTTTCCACGCTTGCTCTTTTAACCTTTCTTTTGAATATTCAACCGAGACCCCCGTTGGTGTAGCCGCAAATTGAGGTTGTGTGGGTAAGTCTTCTCCTCTAATTGCTTCCTGTTGTCTACCACGAGCCTTATCTAAATTTCTTCTGACTTTTTCTTTTGCTCTTTGCTCCATAGCTACAGCCTGTCCTGGTAATTCTCCTCTTTCTAACGCTTCCACCATTTCTGGGTCTGTCTCCTGAAGAGTATTAACTGGACCGAGAGAAGAACCGTACCTATCAGTTGCCACCTTTCGTGTAACTTCTTCGACTTCTGTTTCATAAGCCGCATCTACATCAAAAGTTTCTATTCCTAGTTCAACTTTAGGAGAAAGAGCTAAAAAATCTGCAAACAATGTATCAGAAGTTTTAAGACCTAAAAGGCGTTTAAGCACAAATATAAAATTATCTAATAAAGATTTACTTGTTTTTTGTCTTTTAATAACAGATGGAAGTGAATTTAATTGCGCCATAATCGCAGGACTAGCTGTAGCTTCAGCAAAAAAATCATAAATATTAGTACTTGCATAAGTGTGAGGGTAAGCTCGTCTATAAGCAGCAAATATACTGATCGCATCTTTACCAATTTGAGAACCATCTCTAGCTTCTAGTGGGCTGTCTAGATTTTCAGGATTTTGAATTACATGTTTCTCTAGGCCTTCTACTGTAAGCGCATGTCTTACTTCATGTAAGATTGTACCTGCTAAATCCGGCAACGCGTCTAACTCTATCGAGCTTATAGTATTTTTTGAACCTACAGGGTTTAGATAAAAATCCACTTCAGATAAGCTACTTACATCTATATCTCCTTTACTAACTCCTATAAATTTACCCAACCATAGTTCAATATCAGCCGCATTCCACGTAGATTCGTTACCATTTATAATAATAAATTTATTTTGGGGGTCATAATAACCCGCTGCGTTTTCTTTGTATGGTATACGACCAAAAGTGAAAGGCACCTCTTGAATATTTTTAGCATTTCTAAACGCGGTAACTAATTCTAATGTAGCTGGGTCTAATAATGGTCTGTTTTTATTAAGTAATTTTAGAGCTTCGCCTATTGTACTAGGATTTTCAGCTTGAAAAACTCTAAATAATTTTAGATTATTTTCATATGCGTTAATTAATCTATATTCAGTTGTGCCATATATGTTTTTTTGACGTAATAAACCTGGATTACTTAAAAGATTTCTTATTCTTTGTCCAAAAGCCTTAAGCTGCTTTTCAAGTTCTTCTCCTCTTAATGGAGTTGCGAGTTCTCTTGCTCTTCCTGCAGTTGCAGGCAAATAAGATGTACGCCCATCCACTCCAGCTCTGTCAAACTTTTTAGTTCCTTCGGTAGTGGGGTCACTTTCGGGCTTGCGAGATATAGCAGAGCCTTCTCCAGTTGTTCCAACGTAAGGTTGTGGAACTCTGGCGTTAAATGCACTGCGGCGTTGTTCTCTAGCATCATGTTTTTCTCCCTCCTGTTGTTCTATCGCTTCTCTCGATACCTCAGGTTCGTTTCCAATTCTGTAGTCTATTATAGCATCGGTGGGTCTTTCAACAGAATTTAATGTTTTATTAGAGGCATCTATTACGTTGTTCAATCTTTGCTCTTGGACAGCATCAATGTCACTTATGTTAACCTGTTTATTAGCAAGCTTTTCATAATATAAATAATTTTGAGGATCACTTAATAATCCTACAGGCGCTGATTTGTATTCAGGCCACCCTTTTTTAAAACCATTTTCAAGTAAAGACTTTTTTGTTATTGGTTCGTCAATAGCAGTACGTAAAGTTTCAGCAGTTCCCGCTAAAGCTTCATTATCTTCCCTATCTTGAGCGTCATACTCAGCTATAGTACGTTGAACTTCTTCGTTAGGAATATCACGCATAGAACTATCTGCTGGAATTGTTTGTTTAGGTCCCGTTTCAGCATCTTCTTGTTTTATAATTTCTGCATCTTGCTCAACAAGTTGTCTATCAGCTAGCTCTTGTTCTAATTCTTCAATGTAATCAGTTAATACTGGATCTTCGACATTACCAAAATCATCAGGCACATCTCTAGCAAGCATTGCATTGTTAAGCTCAGCTTGAATATCTTCCTGCGTCCTACCTTCAAATTCAGGATTTACAAAAGTTGGAGTCTCAACAGCTTCTTCAACAACAGGTGTCTCAGGACGAGGTGTCTCAACAGACGTTGGTAAAGGCTGAGGTTCATAGTCATCATAGAGATCAAGATCCGCAGCACGTCTTGCTTGTTCTGCTTCATTTACAACTATAAGCTCTTCAATACCAGCTATTATTTCTGGGTTACCTGTAGTTTCAAGTGAACTATTAAGCTCATCTATTTCAGTTTGTAGCTCTGGATTACTTAAAATCTGAGCATTTATTTCAGCTTGGCTCTCAGAAGGGCGTTGACCCTCATCAGCAGTAGTTTTGTCCGTAATTTTAGCATCATCAGTTTTAGTAGTTTCATCTTTTGTCTCCTTCGGTGCTCGACCTGAACGTATAGCACCTATTGTTGCAGGGGCTAATGGCATAAAAAATCCAGCACCCGATGCGTTTATATACTCTTTAATAGCCGCCGCGTCGTCTAATGGTAAGTCAGCAGCATATAACTCTAAAGCAGTTTGAAGCGCTTCAACAGGGGCTTCTTGTATACCTGCTATGCCCCATCTTTTTGCTATATTTAAAAGATAGCTACGCGTAGGTTTAGCTAAACCCTCCATAGCTCTTCCAAATATTTTATACCCAATCATATTAGCTACAGCGTGTGCACCACTTACCATAGCTAATTTAGAACCGCTTTTTTCTTGTAGTAGTCTTAATTGTTCTTCGGGGTCATCTGTTTGTGTGCCAATTTCCTCCACAACTCTTCCCATAGTTTCTCCAGCACCCCAGGAAGAATAAACACCACCACGAATCGTTGGCACAACAAATTTACGCAGCTCGTGATTTATTATTTTCCTACCTTCTTTTGTCCCTTGGAGTTTAGTGATTTCAGTTGTTAATTCTTTGGCAACATATTCTTTAGTCGCTTCTATCCCTCTTTCTTTAGCCATCCTTTTTATTTTTTCTTTTGCGCCTTTTCTAAGAAGTTTTTTACCAAAAACAGCTAGGGCTCCAGTAAAAGCCCCCACAGGTCCCGCTGTAACGGCTCCAGCAACAGAGGCTGCTTTCATTTCAAGCATCATACCTGTTACCTGACCAGCTAAAAGAGGGAGCCAATCAGTAACGAAAGCTACAGGATCTTTAACAGCTTCTAAAAAAGTGTCGGATTCTTTAGCACCTAATTTAGCTACTCTTTTCTCAGCTGCCTCCATCTTTCCCAGACCAGATCGCATGGATTCTTCATCATCTGTTACATGCCCTTTTAAATATTGTAGAGCACCAACATCTCCAGGAATACCATATATATGTTGTTTTGTACCTCTAACATAATCACTGCCGGGAGGTTCAGGAGGAGTAAGTTTGCCAAGAGCTATATTTTGATTAGCTTCTATCTTAGCTGCGGTTTGAAATATGGATTCTTGAGGAGTGCCTTCTGGGGCTTCCACAGGTATTATGGCCCCTCTTTTAGTTCTGACGTTGTATACAGGCATTTAATAGCCGCCTATTATTGGTTGGGTACTAAACTAAATTCATCTACAGGTAATTTAACTTCTTTCCCCTCTATATTTTGAAGAACTCTTAGCCACGCTGCATTTTTAGCTTCCAGATATTCTGGGGTTCCTTTTGCATGATCTTTATAAGCTGAATCCCAAGTCATTTCCCATTCAGGGTAAATAGATTTTCCAGAGGTAATCATAGCGGCCTTTGTTCTAGCGTCATAATTTTTATTAGCTACCCATTCCTTTGTTAGGTTATTAGCATTGGCTATAGAAGCTTTACTTTGCAGTTCAGCTGCAGCAGTTAACTGTGCAGAAATATTAGATTGCTCACTTTTAAACAAATCAACAGCAAAAGTAAGAGATTGTATTTTCTTCTCACGCTCTCTAGTGGCTTTCTTCTCTTCGAGTTCTAATTTTTTATCTTCAAGGTCAGCTATCTTTTGCTCTGATTTTTCATACGCGCCTATACCATCTTCAATACCTTTACCGATATTAGTCAGAGCAAATTGAGAATCACCCTGCATCATTGAAAGTCCAGCCATAGTCACAGCATTCCATCCTGCTCTAGTTTGTTCGTTTTGAATACGGGCAGCTACTTTAGCGGCACGTTCATCTGCTTTGCTATCATATATGTTCATGTCATGCAGCATTTTTTCCACCTCTGCAGCGCTTCCTTTAATACCTTCTAGACCAGAGCCACCACTATCAGCTATGGTTTTTTCTAACAACTTCTGATAGCTACCTTTTTCAATCCCGAATCTAGTTTCGGCTTCCCGGTCTAATTTATCTTGTTTTATTTTAGTGTTTCTCCAATGCTCAGCATCTTTGTCTTCAGCTTTACCTTTACCTTTATCTTCTTTTTTCTTACCGTCGTCTTTTTTATCTATAGTTTTATCCCCCCAATCCCAATCGCCAAACCAACCAGATCCTGCTTTTGCCTTCTCCCAAACTTTATCCATAAATGGACGTTCGTCTTCTCTACCTTCTGTTCCTTTAGGCGCAACTTGAAGTCCCCTACCTGTAGCTTCAAAAGTTTCATCAAGTGCACGTGCGTCTACTCCTGGAATATCATAAAGAGAATAACCAGGGATTTTGTCAAGTAATGACCCAATACCTTTCATTGGTGTATCTATACCAGGTATTCCCCTAGACTCTACGGTAACAGATGGGTCTGCATATTGATCACTTGTTACACCAGTTCCTTCACCAGCAACGTCTTGTCCGTATGTCATTTCTTCACCGGCTTCTTGAAAATCTCTAGGGTATGGCCAAGCTTCATAGATTTCTCCAGCAGCTTCAGCTTGCTCTTTAGCTACTCGTGGAATATCCCCAACGGTTTGTCCTACAGGTGATTCCACAACAGCTTCAAGTTGCTCTCTAGCTACTTGTGGAACACCCTCAATGGTTTGTCGTAGTGATTCTGGCACCTTTTCTTCATACACATCACGCCAATACTTAGGTACTTCCTCTGTAAGATACTGTTTCCAATATCCTTGACCTAGTTCTTCAGGTTCTTGACCTGGGTCACTAAACTTAGTTTGCCCACCAGGCGCAAACCCAACAACGCCACCTTGAGCGTAGTCCAAATCTTCTCCTGACCTCGTCCAATCTAAGTCTAGGCCGCTAAGAAGTCTCATAAGCCCAGCTTTTTTAGGATTTTCTTTACCC
>TARA_R110002051_G_scaffold53299_3_pt1 | contig 13980 bp, 11 predicted proteins | sample TARA_R110002051 | Tara Oceans TARA_R110002051 (sample SAMEA4397023) | marine metagenome | biome: Polar Biome; feature: [MES] marine water layer (ENVO:01000295) within the mesopelagic zone...; material: water (ENVO:00002006), including particulate matter (ENVO:01000060) such as......
ATTTTAGAATTAAAAGCACAAGAAGGTGGTGAGCTTATGGTAAATGCAGAAGTTGAACAAATGTTAATCAAGTCAGTTTCTGGCGGGATTATTAGAACAACAGGTTCTTCTAATTTACAGGATGTTCAAATCAATACTGGTGGTGTATATGAAGGTAAAGATTTTAGTACAAATTTTTGCACAATAAATGTAAATGCTGGTTCTAGGGCGGAGATCAATGCAAAGGATTATGTAAAGGCAACTGTTAAGGCTGGTGGTGAAGTTTTGGTTTATGGTAATCCAAAAAAATTAGAAGAAAAAACTGTCTTTGGCGGTACAATAAAAAGAATGTAAAATTTCATGTTAGAAGATATACAAGCGGCGATTCCTTTAGGCTTTTTTTTAAGTTTTATGGTGGGTCCTGTTTTTTTTGTTCTTTTACAAACAAGTGCGGTTAAGGGTTTTCGGGCGGCAATAACCTTTGATTTTGGTGTTTTATTGGCTGACATTTTATTTATTCTTCTTGCTTATTTTAGTAGTTTTCAGTTACTGGAGAATTTAAGCAATCAACCTGGGTTATATGTTTTTGGTGGGGTTATACTTTTAATTTATGGATTAGTTACTTTTTTTAAGGTAGATAGTAGTAAGGAAATACCAGAAGTATCCAAAAAAATTAAAAAATCAGATTTCTTAAGCCTATTTATAAAAGGGTTCTTGTTGAATTTTATAAATATTGGGGTTCTTGTATTCTGGTTAGGTATTATTATTATTGTTGGACCCAATTTAGATAATCAACCGAATCGTTTTTTTACGTTTTTCGCTACTGTACTTCTCTCCTATTTTATAACAGATATATTTAAAATTTTATTAGCGAAACAGTTAAAGAAAAAGTTAACTGTTAAGAGAATTTTTTTAGTGAAAAAGGTTATAGGTATTATACTTATTATTTGTGGTATAGTACTAATTGTTAAAGGCTTCCTTCCTAAGGACCAGTTTAACATTGAACATGAACTAGAAAGATTTGAACAAAATATTATAGAATAAAAAAAGCCGGCTTTTAACCGGCTTTTTTTATTTAAATTTAAAAAGTATTATTTTTTATATTTTTCATTAAGTAACTTAACTATTTCATCGGTTAAATTATTTTTTTCAATACCATAGAGAACACTACCACCATCGCCACCACCTAATATGTATGAATAACCGTTGGCCTCACCATAAGATTTAATTTCTTCTTTAACTTTAGAAACGATGCTATCCATTTCAGTTTGTCCGGCTAATTGAAGTTGCTGATCTTGTTGTTGTAATTGTTGTCCAATTATTTGACCCTTTTGTTGCATAGCGGCATATTCCTCCTGTGCCTTAGTTTGAGACATTGATTGTGCCTTAGCTTGAAAAGCTTGTGCTTCCATTTGAAAGGCTTGTGAAATACTATCTCTTTTGGAAGCTAGTGCATCAGCTTGAATTTTAAATTTTGATTCAACATCAATTTTTTGTTGGTACTCATCCATCAACTTTACATTATCTACATATCCGATCTTTTCTTGTTGACACGAAGCCAATAATGCAATAGCTAATAGTACTATTAGATTTTTCATTTTTTTCATTTTTAAGTTTTGCAAAAGTAGTAAAGCTTTTTTACATGAAATTGTTTTTAAAAACTATTATGAAAGCGATTTTCCCTAGTATTGATTTTTATTATGTTTTTTTATTATTTTATAGACAACCCTTATTTTATAATCTTATTATAAGCCGTTTTAAAGAATTATCTTTTATTTAGTGACTTGTTTATAAGGAGGACGATAAAAACGCATTAAACAGTCTTAATTAGGTTTTTATACTCTTTTTAGCACATATGTGAGTGAAGAATACTCACTAGTTCTATTTGCTTTATAATTTGATAGCCATCCTTGGTAAATCGCTCTAAAATAATTTTGTTTTCCATTCTTATATTTTTCCGATAATAGAGAAACATAATATGAGTCTAATGGCATTGGTATGGTATTAATTATTTTGAAATTTTGTTCTTTAAATAATTCGGAAATAGCATGTTGAGAAAAGTGCCATAAGTGTCGAGGAGTGTCATATGCTGCCCAATATTCTTTGTAATGTATAGCATCATTTGATTTAAAATTAGGAACTGCAATAATTAAGGTACCTTCTTCAGTTAATAGATTCGTAATTTTTTTTATTTGATCTTTTAAATCTGGAAGGTGTTCCATTACATGCCACAAAGAAATAATATTGAATTTTTGTAGTCCTAAATTTTCTAATTTTTCTACTACATTCAATTTTTTTGACACTGCTTTTGTACGGGCTTGTTCATTTGGTTCAACTCCAAATATCGTCCAGTTTTCTTTTTTAGCAGAGGCTAAAAATTCACCTGTTCCACATCCAATGTCAAGTAATGTTTTTCCGTTTTTTGAAAATTGATTTATCAATTTTGTTTTTTTATGTAAGGTATATTTTTTAGCTATCAAATATATTTTTTCAAAAAAATTAGTAGATGAATCGTTGTGTGAAATGTAATTTGTTGTTTGATAATATTTATCTAAATTTTTTGGTTGTGGTTTGGTAATAAGCATATCATAGTGGGTATCTAATTCAAGTGAAAATTCTTCTTTTGTTAAAAGGTAATCTTTAGTTTTTAGATGTATAATATTTTCTGACATGCTTAATTTCAATATTTTGATATAATTGATTTTCATTGTTCCACGTGGAACAATTTCTCCTAACGGCCAAGGAAAACTAAAAGAACACTAATATCGCTTGGCGTAACACCACTAATTCTTGATGCTTGTGAAATGGTTACAGGTTGTATTTTGGTCAACTTTTCTCTAGCTTCGAAGGAAAGTGATTTTAGTTTTGAGTAGTCAAAGTTTGTTGGAATTTTTACAGCTTCAAGTCTGTGAAGCTTATCGGCATTTACTTTTTCTTTTGCTATATATCCTGAATATTTTATTTGAACCTCTGCTTGTTCTAGAACTTCACCATCAAAATTATTTTCTTTTATGAAACTGGAAACTTTATCAAGTTGTAACATGTGATCCATAGTTACATTAGGTCTTGAAAATGCTTTATACATTTTATCCGATTGTTTGACTAAAGCAGAATCAACACTTTCTAATATTGGATTTATTTCATTTGGCAGTACACTGGTTTCCTTAAAGAAGTTTATTAAAGAATCTGATTGTTCCAGTTTTTCTTCCATTCTTTTCATACGTCCCTCACTTGCTAAACCTATAGAATAACTAAGAGGTGTTAATCTTAAGTCTGCGTTATCTTGTCTTAATAACGTTCTATATTCTGCTCTTGAAGTGAACATTCTATAAGGTTCTTCTGTACCTTTTGTTATAAGGTCATCTATTAATACGCCAATGTAGGCTTCGTCCCTTTTAAGAATTAATGGTTCTTTTTCATTTAATTTTAAATGTGCATTGATACCGGCCATTAAACCTTGGGAGGCCGCTTCCTCATAACCTGTGGTGCCATTTATTTGACCAGCGAAATATAAATTTTCTATTAGTTTTGTTTCTAAGGTGTGTTTCAATTGTGTTGGTGGAAAATAGTCATATTCAATAGCATATCCTGGTCTAAAAAATTTAACTTTTTCAAAACCAACAACTGAACGGAGTGCTTTAAATTGGATATCTTCAGGCAATGAAGTTGAGAAACCGTTTACGTAAACCTCAACAGTTTCCCATCCTTCAGGTTCAATAAACATTTGGTGACTGTCTTTGTCGGCGAATCTATTTATTTTATCCTCTATAGATGGGCAGTATCTTGGACCTGTACTTTTAATTCTACCATTGAACATTGGTGATCTATCGAAACCCTCTCTTAGTAAATCATGAACCAATTCACTTGTGTGTGTCATATGACAATCACGTTGCTGTAATAAAGGTTTAGTGTTCGTATAAGAAAACTTTTCTGGTATTGTATCACCTGGTTGAACTATCATTTTAGAATAATCTAGCGATCTGCCATCTACTCTTGGTGGTGTACCGGTTTTCATTCTACCACTTTGAAAACCTAAATTAAGTAGTTGTTCCGTTATTCCGGTTGCTGCTTTTTCACCAGCTCTGCCTCCTCCAAATTGTTTTTCTCCAATATGAATTAATCCATTCAAAAATGTGCCGTTCGTTAAAACAACGGATTTTGATTTTATATCAATTCCTAAAGATGTTTTCACTCCAACAATTTTATTGTTTTCAACCAAAAGACCTGAGACCATTTCCTGATAAAAATCTACGTTTAGCGTTCGCTCAAGCATTAATCTCCATTCTTCGGCAAAACGCATTCTATCGTTTTGTGTTCTTGGACTCCACATTGCAGGCCCTTTAGATTTGTTCAGCATTTTAAATTGAATTGCTGATTTGTCCGACACTATACCACTATATCCGCCAAGGGCATCTATCTCTCTTACAATTTGTCCTTTTGCAATTCCACCCATGGCAGGATTACAGGACATTTGCCCTATGGTTTGTAAATTCATGGTAATCAAAAGTGTTTTTGAACCCAAATTTGCAGCAGCGGCTGCAGCTTCTGCACCCGCGTGACCTGCACCAACTACGATAACATCATATTCTTCTCCAAACATATCTTCTATTGTTCCACGTGGAACAGCTTTATTTTTTCTTCTTCTTTTGCGCGCATTTCGGCAGTAGCTGCATCCGTTTTATCCGAATAACCCATTAGATGTAATACCCCATGAATCATTACGCGTTTTAATTCATTGTCAAAGGAAACATTAAATTCCTTTGCATTCTCTTTTACACGATCAATTGAAATGTATATGTCTCCAGAAACATTTTTTCCTGACACATAATCAAATGTTATGATATCAGTCAAGTAATCATGTTGAAGATAATCTTGGTTGATTTTTAGCAAATAATCATCATCACAGAAAATGTAGTTTAATTCATGTATCGAAAAACCTTCTGTCTTACAGGTTTCTGTTATCCACGATTCATAGGTTGTTTCTGCGGTTAATTTGAAATCAATTAGGTAATTGTAGTTAATCATTAGCTTTAAAATACTCTTTAACCTTGTTTTGAAAATTTTGGCGCAAAGGTAAGCTTTGCCTATTTAAAATTTCAACTTCATTACGATAATTATCTAATAATGAGGGTTTAGTAGTAATTGGATTGAAAAAATCCTTTTGATTTGCCTTACTTTCTCTTTCAGATTTCTTGCCTTGTTTTAATGCTGCGTTCTCTAATTTTAATAATTCGTATTGTATAGTGTTGGCTTTGTTGATAGTACGTTGTGTGATTCCGTTTTCTAATAAGTCGTTTTCAAAATCTTCCATCTGATTAATCAACTTTTGACCTAGTTTTTGGTCGCCTGAATTAATCATATTTTGAAGTTGATTTTCTAGCTCTTGGCGAATTTTCTGTTGACTCTGGTAAATTTCGTAGATTTCTTTTAGCTCTGCTTCGCTCATGTTCCCTTGTCCTTCTCCATTAGTGCCAGATTCACCTGTTTTGCCATTTTTGCCACCAGTACCCTTACCTCCTTCTCCGTTCTCGCCATTTTGACCATTTTTCCCTTCCGAACCTTGTTTTCCACCTTCCCCTTTCTCTCCTTTTTTGTCATTTTTTCCTTGACCGCTCTCTCCCTCTTGCCCTTCTTTACCTTCATTTCCGGTTTTTCCTTCGCTACCCATTTTTTCACCTAATTGTTGTTGCCCCTTAATAATATCAGGTAATTGAAAACCGCCTTCACTTTGTCCAGAACCTTTTCCCATTTGCATACTTTGCTGCATATTGTCCATAACTTCGGCTAAAAAATCTGCTAAACTATTGGCGGCGGTTAGTACATATTTTTGATGTGAAATACCTTGATATATTTGGCCATCGGCCATAGTTTCTAATGACTTATCAATGTTATAATAAACCTCTGTTATTTGCTCATTAACGAATTCAGATAGTTCAGCTTGTCTTAATGATAATGCAAATAGACTATCATCTACATGTTCAAAAAGACCCCTTAATTCATTCTGATCACGAACTGTTTCAGAGTATTGAGTAGCGTCTTGATCTTCTTTCTGTGCTAGCCTATCAAAAAGCGATTCTTGTTTAAACGAAAATATGATAAGATTATCCAATATCTGTCTTAACATTTCTGCATCCTCGGCAACCGAAGAACCACCACCACTACTTGAAGAAGATTCACTCAATTGTTTACTCAGTTCCTTCATTTTATCTGCTGCAGATTTTTGTTTTTTGTTTGCTTTGGTGTTGGAGTCAGTTTTTTCATCATCTTCTTTTTTCTTTAGCTCCTCTAAAGCGTCTTGTTGGTCTTCCTTAACACCTTCTTTTTTGGTATTGTCCAATTTTAAATCAATTGGTTTTTTTAGCTTTTCATTGTCCTTTTTTAAAGCATCGAGTTCACTTGATATCTCATTGAATTTGTTATTCAATTCTTTTTGTTTTTCCGGGCTATTTTCTGTTTTGTTTTTCTTAGAAAGAATTTCTTGTTTTTTAGCTAATTCTTCTAAATCCTTAGATAATTGAGAAGCCTTTTCTGTTACATAATACCGTTTGGTCAATTCTAAAAGTTGTTCTAAGCTTCGCTCACTGTTTTGCTGCTTTTTGCCAAGCTCCTCTAGGCGTTTAGTCAAATCTTCCTTGTTTATTTTATCCGCTATTTTATTCAGTTCTTCCAGTAGTTTTTCGTTTTTCTTGGCGATTAACTCTTGTCGTTCTAATCGTTCTTGTAACAATTGGTTTAATTTGTTATCACTTGCATCTTTTGCTAAATTTTCTTTAAGCTCTTTGCTAAATTTTTGCATGAACTGTTCTTGGCGCTCTTGCTTCTGTAGAAAGTTTTTTATTTGATTTTGATCATTGAAGTTTAAGCTACTTTTTTCTTTTTGATTTTGATTTAATTCTTCTAGAGATTCTTTCTGTTCTTTAGTTCTTACTAAAGACTTGTCTAAATCTTTAATTAAGGATTGTTGTGATTCTAAATCTTTATTTTTTAACTGATTCTCATCTAGTACTATTTGTTGAAATACCTGACTTTTTACACTTTTGCCATTGTGGATAGCATCGTTGTCGGTTATTTTAAAATAAAAGCCATAATCCTTACCTGTTTCTAGATTTAAACCAGAAGGAAATGTATAATAGAACTGTTCATAATTTGATGATGGCTTTACCAATGAAACAATGCGCTCTTCTTTTTCATTTCCTACTTCAAAATAGACAATGTCTATTTTTCGTAGGCCGTAATCATCTGAAGCACTTCCACTGAAATAGGAAATGTTAGGATTAATAGTATCCAGTACTTGATTTACTTTGACTGTAGGATATTCATCTTTTATTACTTTAAAATCATACGTTAATCTTTCATAATTGGTCACATTTTTATTTGTGGTAGTTAATTGATAGTTCAAATCAGTATAAATTTTCTTCTCTAATTTAAATTCATTTTTTTCCTTTGAAAATGGTAATGAAGTGTCTTTTTGAACGAGATTAATCTTATCGGTATGTTTTCCTTCAATCTTCCAGATTACTTGAGTTCCTTCTGGAATTACAGCATTCCCTGTACTTTTCATGATTTCATTTCGCTTATTTAAGTAACTAGGATAATTTAAGTTCATAGTAAAATCAACTATGGACGGAGTTTCTAATGCTACCAAGGCGTAATTTCGAGAATTGACTTCGTTTGCACTAAATCTAAATTGTGTTGTTTTTATAGGAGGCGTAAAAGTGTGGACGTAAAAGCCATTTTCTTGTTGAAGTAAAATAGTTTGGCCATTTATTTCGATGTATACATTTTCTGGTTTAATAGAGCCTTTTGTAGCTACTTGAACAGTAAAAGATTCATCTTGAAGAATATTGAGATTCGAGGACAATAATTCGAAATGGAATGGGGCGGGTTTCTCAAAAGCCATTTCATAATTAACTACGCGTTCATAGGTGCCGAAAAAAGATTTCGAATTCCCTGTAAAGTAAAGCGTTGTAATTATTAATAATGGGATGAGTACATATTTTAAATATTTTGCTGCATCTTTATAATTAATTGCATTCGAAAATGGAATGGAATCCATTTGCTTTGAACGTTGTGTGATACTAGCCAGCAAAAGCTCTGATCGTTGTGTGTCTTCAGCTAAATCTAACAGATTGGTAAGTTTATCTCCTACTTCAGGGAAATGTTTTCCAATCATTGAAGCTGCAACTTTTCGGCTTATTCCTTTTTTTAGTTTTAAGAGATAAAAAATCGGAACCAAAATATAGCGGAAGAGTAGAAAAAGCTCTGTTGCTATAAATACACCAAACAGTATCATTCTGCCCATGGTATTAAGCCAAAAAAAGTATTCTACACCCAATACAATTAAGAAAAATAGTAGTCCAAAGGCAAAAAACAACAAAATACCCTTAAGTAAAACTTGAGAGTAATGCTTTTGAATGAATTTATTCAAACGGTTTAAAATGTGGTTGAAGTCTTCCAAGGATTGAATTTTATACCAAGATAATGGTTATCACGAATGAATAATGGGAATAATTTGTTAAAACAAGACGGTATTCATTTGATATAACCGTTACCATCACTTAATTATTATAGTAAAAGATACAAATTCACGTTTCAGATTTTCTCTATAAAAACAGTTGGTTGTGTATCTTTGTTACTTCATAAAAAGAATATGTCAAAAAAAGTACGCGTTCGTTTTGCTCCTAGTCCTACTGGGCCTTTACATATCGGTGGTGTTCGTACCGCTTTATTTAATTATTTATTTGCTAAAAAACACGGTGGTGATTTTATTCTTCGAATAGAAGATACCGACCAAAATAGATATGTTGAAGGCGCAGAGCAATATATAATCGATTCGTTGAATTGGTGTGGAATTCCCTTTGACGAAGGTATAGGTAAAGATGGCGGTTATGGTCCTTATAGACAGAGCGAACGTAAATCTATATATAAAGAATATGCCGATGAACTTATAAAAAACGGAAAGGCATATTATGCTTTCGATACCTCTGAAAGTCTTGATGGACATCGAAAAAATCATGAGGAAAAAGGTAAAACGTTTATTTATAACTGGCATAATCGCCTTAAGCTCGACAATTCGCTGTCTTTAATGCCAGAAGAGATTCAACAAATGCTGGATAATGGCGATGAATATGTCATTCGATTTTTAACCCCACCGGACGAAACATTAGAGTTGACCGATATCATTCGTGGTCCAATGCAAATTGATACTAACGTTCTGGATGATAAGGTTTTATTTAAGAGTGATGGTATGCCTACGTATCACCTAGCAAATATTGTTGATGATCATTTAATGGAAATTACACATGTAATTCGTGGAGAAGAATGGCTTCCTTCTTTAGCATTACATAAGCAGCTTTATGATGCTTTTGGATGGGATACCCCCGAGTTCGCTCATCTACCGCTGATTATGAAACCTGTTGGAAAAGGAAAATTAAGTAAGCGTGACGGAGAAAAATTAGGCTTTCCTGTTTTTCCACTTTCTTGGAATGAGTCAGTCGGGTATAAAGAAGCAGGATATTTTCCTGAAGCGGTTATTAATTTCTTGGCCCTTTTAGGGTGGAATCCAGGAACGGAACAAGAATTCTTTACTTTGGATGAATTGGTTGCCGCCTTTAGTTTAGAGCGTGTAAATAAATCAGGCGCACGTTTTGATCCAGAAAAAACCAAATGGTACAACCAATATTATTTGCAACAAACCCCAGATGTTGAGTTAGCAAAAAGTTTCTTACCTATGGTCAAAGAACGAACCACTAACGAATCATATGTGAACTTAGAGTATGTAACCAAGGTTGTTGCTCTTATAAAAGAACGTGCGGTATTCGTTTCTGATTTCTGGGAGTTAAGTGACTATTTTTTCGTAGCTCCTAAAGAGTATAATGAAAAGGCAGCTAAAAAGCTGTGGAAAGAGGATACTGCTGACATCATGAATGACTTAATCAATACGATAAAACCTATAGATGATTTTTCATCAGAGAGTACCGAAACACAAGTTAAAGCATGGATTGCCGAAAAGGAATTATCTTTTGGTAAGGTTATGCCTCCACTTCGTTTGTTTTTAGTGGGTGACATGAAAGGTCCTCATATTTTCGATATTATGGCTATGATCGGTAAAGAGGAAAGTATCTCTCGTATTGAAACTGCCTTAAATAAATTGGGTTAAATCTAAATTTTCAGGATAATGATTTAAGCTTTATTTTCCTGAGAATTCACCCAATACCTGCATTGCCCTATCCGTATCTTTTGTTGATACGAAAATATGATCATGAAAGTAGGCGGCTACTACATTGCAACTAATATTATATTTTGTTAAGGCGTTAGCTACTGCCGATGTTAAACCAACAGCATCTAATGCTGAATGAACGGTTAGGGTAATCCAAGAAGAAATGTATTCATACCTAAAATTAAACTCATCTGCTTTCTCCTTGGTTAAGATAACCGTAATACCTTCTGCCTCTTTAAATTCGAACAATATATCTTTTCTAGGAATTTGGTCGATGTCCTTTAGGGATATGAAAACATAACAACCCGCATTTAAACTTGGTCTTAAAGACTTTAATAATAGGTTAAGATCGGTTTCTCCTGCCATTTGGGGTTGCCTATGGGTTTTAAAAATAAAAATCGACCCTCCGGGCCAATAAATTGTGTTACGCGGCTTAAAACACCTTTAATTTAAATCTGTTAATTATATAATTTATTCGCTTTTCCATCTGTCATTTGCCCAATCTTTCATTTCTGTATCGGTTAAAAAAGTCCAGGCAATTATTCTACTCATTTTATTGCCTTGCCCCATGGGTGTGGTTGTGTGTTTAATTGCCCCAATTTTTTCCAATCTATCATAGAACGAGCGTAAATTAGATTGTTTGGATACTAAGGTTGAATACCAAGCTGAATTTTTTGGAAATTGGGCACTTTCATTGATCATATTTAAAACAAAACGCTTTTCACCACCATCCGTCCATAGTTCACCACCTTGTCCGCTGAAATTAAGTTCAGCTTTTTTAACTCTTTTTTTCTTAAGATTGCTCAACTTTCTTAAAGTACCAGCCTCTGCTTCTGCTTGGGTAGCATGAAATGGTGGGTTGCATATTGTAAAATCTACTTTTTCTTCAACTTTTAAAATTCCAGAGAATATCTGCTCAGGTTTTTGCTGTAGTCTAAATTCTACTTTACCATGAAGTGAAGGATTTGAAGTAACAATTTTTTGTGCAGCTTCAATTCCTTTTGAGTCGATATCTGTACCAATAAATGACCATCCATAGGTACTATTTCCAATTATCGGGTAAACACAATTGGCGCCAACGCCAATATCCAAACAAGTAATCCGCTCCCCTTTAACGAAAGCCCCATCATTACTTGCGGCTAAAATATCTGCAATGTGGTGAATATAATCTGCTCGACCAGGTATGGGAGGACATAAAAAACCATCTGGTATATCCCAATAATCCAATCCGTAATGTGAGATTAATAACGCTTTATTCAAGGCCTTAACCGCTTTAGGGTTAAAAAAATCAATGGAAAGATTACCATATTTGTTTTTGGCTACAAATTCTTTAAGGTCAGGGTTTACAAGGCGTAGCGCCCTTAAATCGTAACGTCCGTTATGTTTGTTGCGTGCGTGTAAACTTGGCTTTTCTAAATGTTCCTTTTTCTTAGGGTCTGGCATAATGTGGAATTGAATACTATAGGGCCCAAAGCTAAAGCTAATTTTTAAGTGGCGCTATTATTTCTTCGCATGCGTTTAGGGCCATACCAAAGCCAAAAACCGGTAATCGTAAAAACCAGAAGAGCAACACCCATAACCGAAGTATAAAAAACCTTAATCTGATTGTCACTTGTGCCCAGATATTTATCTAAAATTGAACCATCATGTATGTTTTCAATCAAATCAGAATAACGACGGTCGATATGTAATAATTTTCCTGTTGCACCATCAAGTTGAAGTCCCCATAGATGATTGGCGTATATAAATTTCACCATTCCCTTGTCTTTTCTAATGTCGATACGATCGATGTCGGTTGAAAGTTTCGGTGAAATTGTTTTCAAAAGATAAGAGTTTGCCAAAACGCTAAGACTGTCAATAGGAAGCCATTCTTTTAGTTCGGTAGAAGTACCTCGATAAGATTTGGATAAAATGACACCTCCACTATTCTTTTTCCACCCTAGAAGTAATCCGGTTATAGCGATGAAAAAGAAAAATATAAACAATGCAGCCCCAGTAACTCTGTGTATTTTTCTAAAAATGCGTAATAATTTAGCCTGTCTCTGTCTTTTGGTGTCCTTACGCATTGGTTTCTTTCAGTTGTTTTGCAATATAGTCAGTTTTGAAAAAGACATACTAGAAGAAATTGTTAAAAGAAAATGACTAAACACAATATTTTATATGCTATTAAATAGTAACCTTTTATATTTTTCGTTTAAATAGCTACTTAACGTCCTGTTTAGGAATAGTATATTCACAATGCCTTCAGAAAGCAAAAAATTTGCTATTCAAAATGTCTATATCTAAAAGTGTTATTTAAGATATAATGATAGGGCGAATAGTGAAAATTAAACTATAGATTTTATCTATTAAATTTTAATTCTTAATAAACGAATTATTGATAATTTTACTAGAGTAGATAGAAAACAACTTTTAAAACTAATATAATCATGAGTAGTACTAATGGAAAAGGCGAAGCTTGGGATGTGAATGATTCCTCAGCAGCAGATTGCCCATTTTTAAATGGTGAATTAAATCAAGCAGCAGGTGGTGGCACAACCAATAAAGATTGGTGGCCCAATATGTTGAACTTAAATATTTTAAGGCTGCATTCTAAGTTGGCCGACCCGATGGATGATGACTTTAATTATGCGGAAGAGTTTAAGTCTTTAGATCTTGCCGCTATTAAAAAGGATTTAACCGATTTAATGACAGCGAGCCAAGATTGGTGGCCAGCTGATTATGGTCATTACGGACCTTTCTTTATACGTATGGCTTGGCATAGTGCAGGTACGTATCGTATTGCTGACGGTAGAGGAGGTGCTGGTGCAGGAAACCAAAGATTTGCACCATTAAATAGTTGGCCAGATAATGCAAACCTAGATAAGGCACGTCTATTGTTATGGCCTATTAAGCAGAAATATGGAAAAAAGATTTCTTGGGCAGATTTGATGATATTGACAGGCAATGTGGCTCATGAAAGCATGGGTTTACCAATGTTTGGTTTTGGGGGAGGCCGAGAAGATATATGGCAACCTCAAGAAGATATTTATTGGGGTTCTGAAACGGAATGGTTAGGAAATAAACAGCGATATGATGAAGATGGAAACGAATTAGAAAATCCTCTTGGCGCTGCGCATATGGGGTTGATTTATGTGAATCCGGAAGGGCACAATGCAAACCCTGATCCTTTAGAAGCAGCACATTATATTAGGCAGACATTCAAAAGAATGGCCATGGATGATTATGAGACCGTTGCCTTAATAGCGGGCGGCCATACGTTCGGAAAAACACATGGTGCTGCAGACCCTGAGGAATATGTTGGTGCAGAACCTGCTGCTGCCGATATTACAGAACAAGGTCTTGGGTGGAAGAGTAGCTACGGATCAGGTTCTGGTGCCGATACTATAACTAGTGGGCTAGAGGGTGCATGGACTCAGACTCCAACCAAATGGAGTCATAAATATTTTGAAAACCTATTTGGTTTTGAATGGGAATTAACAAAAAGTCCCGCTGGAGCTTGGCAGTTTAAACCAGTTGGTGATGCTGGCTCAGGAACTGTGCCAGATGCGCATATTGCAGGTAAAACACACCAGCCTTTTATGTTGGTTACAGATATGTCTTTACGAATGGATCCTGCTTATGAAAAGATTTCAAGAAACTTTTTAGAAAATCCTGACGAGTTTAAAGATGCATATGCGCGTGCTTGGTTTAAATTAACGCATCGTGATATGGGGCCTGTAGATCGTTACTTGGGGCCAGAAGTACCACAAGAGGAATTAATATGGCAAGACCCTGTACCT
>TARA_R110002051_G_scaffold57077_1_pt1 | contig 13976 bp, 14 predicted proteins | sample TARA_R110002051 | Tara Oceans TARA_R110002051 (sample SAMEA4397023) | marine metagenome | biome: Polar Biome; feature: [MES] marine water layer (ENVO:01000295) within the mesopelagic zone...; material: water (ENVO:00002006), including particulate matter (ENVO:01000060) such as......
AAACCTAACGTCTACAGACATTATGAAATACACTATGCATCGCGCCAAGCGTATAGATGACACCTCAACATGCTTGCCACAGTATGCAAGCACAGCTAAAGTTCATCATGTTATTGTTTTACCATGAGTGGTTCGATTGATTTCTAGCGTATTTTATCTGAAGGGTTAAATTTTTTATGGAAAAAGTGTTTGAAAGATTGATGTATGCATCGCGCTGGATCATGGCGCCTATTTATTTAGGATTAAGCTTAGTCTTACTCGCCTTAGGCATAAAGTTCTTTCAAGAGATCTTTCACATCATACCCATTATTTTCACCATCGCAGAAGTTGACTTGGTGTTGATCACCCTATCACTCATCGACATCACCTTAGTCGGAGGCCTGCTCATCATGGTGATGTTTTCAGGTTATGAAAACTTCGTATCACAGCTTGATGTGGGCGAAAACAGTGAAAAGCTCAGCTGGCTAGGCAAGATGGATTCTGGTTCACTTAAAAACAAAGTGGCCGCCTCTATTGTGGCGATTTCATCGATTCACCTACTCAAAGTATTTATGAATGCCGAAAACATCGAAAACGACAAGATCATGTGGTATCTACTCATCCACATCACCTTCGTGTTATCGGCCTTCGCCATGGGATATCTGGATAAGATTACGCGGAAATAACCATCCATCTCCAAATAAAAAGCCCTGATACATAACAGCATCAGGGCTTTTTATTTACTATCGATTAGTACCACACTTTAGGATCAGCATTATGATTCTGCGCTATATCAATACTAATCCCCAGACCATTAAGAATTTTGAACACTGTCGAAATATAAACATCATTGCCTTTCTCAACACGGATCAAGGTCTTTTTGGTCACGCCACACAGCATCGCCGCCACATCTTGAGTCAGTGCTGCATTTTTTCTGGTTTCTTTAATGAGTAAACCCAAGGATTGTTGATTGAGTGCAGGTGTCATAACGTTAGTTCAAAGTGTACTTTGCTACATTTTAGCTCTCAATGCTTGATATTTCAACAGTAAAGTGTAACAACATACACTTTATTGTGATCTCCTCTGTCAAGATCAACAAAAGTATAGTTAAGTACACTTTTTAATTATCTAAGTCGCCAAACGAATTATAAGTGTAGGTTGTTACACTATCGAATCGATTACGCCCTACGTTTAAAATTAACACTGGCTTTTTTATCAGCATCATAGATATTATGAGCTTGATTATTATCAAGTTATGAATGGATGCTGTTGGTAAATGATTCTTAAAACTAAAACACTACAAATGACCAAAACGCCGCAAACGATTGCCGGTCAAAAACAGGAACAGGATGTAGCTTTCTTCTTACGCCGTGCGTTTAAAGATCATCCTGAAGTACTGGTTATTAACGACTTCAAATTTAGCTTTAATGATGAAACTGCTCAAATCGATCACTTGATCGTGTATACCTATGGCTTTGTGCTAATTGAATCAAAAAGCATTAAAGGTCACGTTAAAGTGAACAACCAAGGCGAGTGGACACGCAGCTATAACAGCCAATGGTCTGGTATGTCTTCGCCCATCAAGCAAGTTGAGCTGCAACAAGCCTTGCTGCAAGAAATGCTCATGCATCATAAGAGTGAAATATTAAGCAAGTTACTGGGTATAAAACAACAAGGCTTCAGTGGACGCTGCTGGCACTATTTATGTGCGGTATCCAGTAATGCTGTGATCGACCGGAAAACCATGCCCAAAGAGATTTCGGACAAACTGTATAAAACCGAATTTTTGGTCGATGAACTCAAAAACATCATGAAGCTTAAACACAAACTGATCCGCTTGGTCAGCGTAGCAGACACCCGTCCAGACTTTAGTCAGCAAGAACTCAATTCAATAGGCCAATTTCTTATTAGCCAACATATCGACTCAAATATTCAGCAAGCTAATAATGCTCCGGTGGAACTAAAGCAAACCCAACCAAGACCATATGCACCAAAGCTTAAGCCAGAACTTGAACTAACGTTAGAGCCAGCATCTGCGGCCACGAATCATCTAGCCCAATCTAATGCCACAACACTTGCACCTGTAGCCACATTAGCGCATGAGCAACACCCCATAATAAGCTGCAAACATTGCGGTGAATCAACACAATACACCCCGATGTATGGCAAATTCGGTTACTACATCAACTGTAACCAATGCAGCAAAAATACATCGATGAAATTACCATGCCCACAGTGCATGAGTAAAAACACCAAAGTCACTAAGCGCAAAGAAACCTACACATTGAATTGTGCGGACTGTGGATTTGAAAAGCAGATTATTTAATCATTAACAGCACTTATAGGCATAAACTGTAATGATCTGACTAGGACGTCAATATGAAAGATAAAGATAAAATCGCAGTATTTATTGATGCTGATAATGCACCAGCTAAGAAAATTGATAAAGTACTAGCGGAGCTTGCTCGCTATGGTGTGGTAAACATACGTAAAGCATACGGCAATTGGAAAAACGCTAATCTAAAAGCTTGGGAAGATGTATTACATGAGTATGCGATTCAGCCCATACAGCAATTCGATTTAACTAAAGGCAAAAATGCCACAGATATGGCACTTGTTATCGATGTGATGGATGTTTTATATACAAAAAATGTTGATATTATTTGTTTAGTCTCATCAGATTGCGATTTTACCCCCTTAGTCACGAGAGCTCTCGCCGATGGTAAAACCATCATAGGATTTGGTGAACGCAAAGCTCCGATGCCATTTGTTAATAGCTGTTCTCGCTTTTTATTTCTAGATGACGACAAAGGCACAGAGGCTCCATTGCCAACAGCCACTAAAAGCTTAAACAAAAATACAAAACTCATCAGTTTATTAAGGCAAGCTATTGAGGCTGTAGAGGATGATGACGGATGGGCAATGTTGGGACCTATCGGTACTCATATTTCTAACCATGCCTCGTTTGATCAGCGTAATTATGGCTTCAAAAAATTAAGTGACTTATTCACATCGATAGATCTTTTTGAAATGAAGAAAACCAATGGTTCTGTCATTTGGATAAGAGACAAGAAAAGGAACAAAACGTTAAACGGCAAGGGGAAATAACGATTATCTTTTCCTTTGGCACCTTTATATGTGCTTACTTTCATTGTTTTTTAAAATCTTCAATAAATCAGAAGCACCTTTCCTATAACGATTAGACGATGAACTGCTTTTAAGTGAGCTACAACCAAAAACACTGGAATTCATCAAGATAAAAAACTTTTCAACTGCATCAAATAAAGCAAAAATCTCACCTTCTACAGGATCGACAATACTCGAACTCATCATCGTTGGATAATCTGCATGAGCACCTAATTTATGTCTAAACGCTTTTAGAGGTTTACGTAAATGGGTAATTCTATTTTCATATAAACCTCTTATTTCTTGATATTTACCACTTTTTTCAACCACGTCAGATTTTAATAAATATTCCAAAGTCAGATTTAAATGGCTATTATTCCCGCGCCCTTGCTCCTTGGGATCCGTCAGCTTACACAATTGCAGTATCATTGAGTCACGGAATGACCAATGTACTAATCTAAAAAACTCGAGTGAAGCCTCTAAAATAATCTGTCGATTTTCTGCATCACTATAGAGCTGTTCATACGTGAGCTTAAGATGCTTAATCTCGTAAAATATCTCTCTAGCCTTAATAAACTCACTCCTAAACTGCTCCATAATTTGCCCTTTAATAATTGTTTGAAATCTAGGTAATCCGGTATTCATCAAGTTATACCCCCAATGAGGCATAAGAGGATGCTTAAATTGATGAAGTGGCATTACTCAATATTTGATTTAATGATCTCAGGTCGCCTAAATACCCTTGAATGTTTGCATTTACCCATTCATCTTTCGAAATATCAGGCCAATTAACATTCAAACCAAAATTGAAAAAGAGTTCTTCAAAGAAAAAACGTTGTGTTCGACCATTACCCTCCCTAAAAGGGTGAATAATGTTCAATTCACAAAAAATATCGGTAATCTCTGTAACTAACTCACCTTTTGAATCGCATCGTTCCAATAATACGATTCGAGAAAATTGCTTATTCGCTTCAGCTTCAATTCTTGAGCAAGTACAAAACCGTGTATTTCCCTTAGAAATATCAACAGTTCTTATTTCACCAGCCCAATGATAGATATCTTGAAATAATTGCCTGTGCAGGCTTTGGAGATGCTTTAAGTTAAAGTCTTGTATCGAGGTAATTGTTGATGAGTATTCGCTGTATCGAATCGCAGTAAAAGCCAGTTCGGCTTCTGCGAGGTTGCCATAATCTTGAATATTAAGTTTATTTTGCAGTACTTCAGAAGCGGGATAACAGTAACTGTCGTGACTTACCCCGTATTTATCGCGCATATTCTAGTTTCAAATCATCGATCGATTTTCCGGCATTTTCTTTCTTCATAGATAAGCCTTCATAACGAGAGCTCATTTCAAAATTGCTCATTTTCGGAGTGAAAGTTTGAGTATTCTTCGGTGCTTTATTGGTTGCTGAATTTGCCATATACCCTCCTCGATAACGACTATATTATAGCCTAGTCTAGCCTACTCTTCTATATAGCCCAGTCTTTATCCATGAGATAAACGCCCTTCCCCAGAATAACAAAAAGCCCCGATACTGTTAGGTATCGAGGCTTTCTCTTTTCTTTTACAAGAAATTTGGTTTTAAGCTTTTAGGCTTGAAACAACATTTGATCTAACGCAGGAAAAATCAGCTTAGAGCAAGGCTTTTTGTCACGAAGCGTAGTGTTTTTCTACGTGAGTGGCAAAGTAACGCCGCTATAACTGATTTTAACCAGTTAGATTACATCATGCCGCCCATTCCGCCCATACCACCCATTCCGCCCATATCTGGCGCAGAATCTTGTGGTACTTCAGCAATCATCGCTTCTGTTGTGATCATAAGACCAGCAATAGACGCGGCGAACTGTAGCGCGCTACGAGTCACTTTAGTTGGGTCTAGGATACCCATTTCTAACATGTCACCGTAGGTGTCGTTACCCGCGTTGTAACCGAAGTTACCTTCACCGTTTTTAACAGTGTTAGCAACAACTGATGCTTCTTGACCAGCGTTAGTTGCGATTTGACGTAAAGGCGCTTCCATAGCACGTAGTGCAATCACTACACCGTGTTTTTGGTCTTCGTTCAATACTTCAACATCTTTAATTTTGCTTGCTACGCGAACAAGGGCAACACCACCACCGGCGACCACACCTTCTTCAACCGCTGCGCGAGTTGCATGTAATGCATCTTCTACGCGCGCTTTTTTCTCTTTCATTTCAACTTCGGTTGCTGCGCCAACTTTGATGACTGCAACACCGCCAGCTAACTTAGCCATACGCTCTTGAAGCTTTTCTTTGTCGTAGTCTGAAGTTGACTCTTCAACTTGTTGTTTGATTTGCGAAACGCGTGCAGAAATTTGCACTTGGTCGCCACTACCGTCGATGATAGTAGTGTTATCTTTAGTGATGATGACGCGCTTAGCTGTACCTAAATCTTCTAGAGTCGCTTTTTCAAGTTCTAGACCGATTTCTTCAGCGATAACAGTACCGCCAGTTAAGATTGCAACGTCTTGTAGCATTGCTTTACGACGGTCGCCAAAACCAGGTGCTTTAACAGCAGCTACTTTAACGATGCCACGCATGTTGTTCACAACGAGTGTAGCTAATGCTTCGCCTTCAACGTCTTCTGCAACGATAAGCAATGGCTTACCTGTTTTCGCTAGACCTTCAAGGATTGGTAGCAATTCACGGATATTAGAAACTTTTTTGTCTACTAATAAAATGAATGGGCTGTCTAATTCAATGCTGCCAGTTTCTGGCTTGTTGATGAAGTATGGTGATAGGTAACCACGGTCAAACTGCATACCTTCAACAACGTCTAATTCGTTTTCAAGCGCTTGGCCTTCTTCAACCGTGATAACGCCTTCTTTACCGACTTTTTCCATTGCTGTGGCAATGATGTCGCCGATTGACTCGTCAGAGTTAGCAGAAATTGTACCTACTTGAGCAATGGCTTTAGTGTCTGAACACTCTTGAGAAAGTAGTTTAAGTTCAGCAACGGCTGCGATAACCGCTTTGTCGATACCGCGCTTAAGGTCCATTGGGTTCATACCCGCTGCAACTGCTTTTAGGCCTTCAACAACAATAGCTTGTGCTAATACTGTTGCAGTAGTGGTACCGTCACCGGCAGCATCATTGGCTTTAGAAGCAACTTCTTTGACCATTTGTGCGCCCATGTTTTCGAACTTGTCTGTTAGTTCGATTTCTTTAGCCACTGACACACCATCTTTGGTGATCATTGGCGAACCAAAGCTTTTATCTAAAACAACGTTACGACCTTTAGGGCCTAAGGTTACTTTAACTGCGTTGGCTAGTATGTTAACGCCTGCAAGCATTTTTACGCGTGCGTCGTTACCAAATAAGACTTCTTTTGCTGCCATTTTTTGATGTTCCTTTAAATTTAATGATTAAGTGGAAAGTCGATTGATGCGTGAGGCTTAGCCTACTACTGCCATCAGGTCAGCTTCTGACAGGATTAAGACTTCTTCACCGTCAATTTTTTCTTTCTTAACGCCGTAACCTTCATTGAAGATCACTACGTCGCCCACTTTAACGTCAAGTGGAGTAACTGTGCCATTTTCTGAAATACGACCGTTGCCTACAGCAAGGATTTCACCGCGAGTTGATTTTTCTGCTGCGCTGCCTGTAAGCACGATGCCACCTGCAGATTTAGATTCAACTTCTAAACGTTTAACGATAACGCGGTCATGTAATGGACGAATATTCATCTATGAACTCTCCTAATGATTTGATGCCCAAAAAGCGAGGCTATTGACTAACAAATAAGGGTTTTCCCCTTGATGCATGTGATATGGGGGTGGTTAGTCGCAGATCCAAGGGGAATTTTAAAAAAAACTCTACTTTTTTTAAGTCTGTTTTATTAAAGTAACGCTAATCCTGATAGAATTCGGCTCCGTTAAAATATCAAAGCTGAGAATTGATGAAAGACAGACACGGGTTGCTCACAGCGCCAATTGGTCGTGTGCTGCTTAACATGACCTTACCGAACCTGATTGGGATTATGACCATTCTTGGTGGCAGTCTGGTAGACATCTTTTTTATCAGTCAGTTAGGCACAGAATCGCTCGCGGCAGTCAGCTTTACTTTCCCGATAACCTTAGTCATTTCCAGTATTGGTATTGGCATTGGCGCCGGCGTGTCGACCAATTTAGGTCGCTTGATTGGTTCTGGGCATGCGCCCGAATCAAGAGTGTTTTTATATGACGCCTTGTGTATGACCTTTGTGATTATTTGGGGCTTATCGATTCTCGGTTGCATCTTTATAGAACCCGTTTTCAGTTTACTGGGTGCTAATAGCGCCAGTTTGCCGCTCATTAATGACTACATGTGGTACTGGTATTTAGGCGCTCCAGCGCTGGTGTTATTAATGGTGGGTAATCAAGCATTACGCGCCACGGGTGACACTCATTCTCCAGCTAAAATTATGATGTTAGCCGCGATTGTTAATTTGATTCTCGACCCGCTACTTATCTTCGGTATTGGGCCTTTTCCACGACTTGAAATCCAAGGTGCGGCGATTGCAACAACACTGTCTTGGGTGGTGGCCATGTCGCTGTCGGGCTACCTGATCATTGTCAAACGTAAACTGGTGCAGTTTGCAGACTTTGATGTTGGCCGGTTAATTTTACACTGGAAAGTCTTATCGCATATTGCCCGCCCGGCAGCATTAATGAATGTGATTAATCCGATTGCCAACGGCATTATTATGGCGATGTTGGCCCGAATTGATCATGCTGGTGTAGCCGCATTTGGTGCAGGTATTCGCCTAGAGTCGGTATTGTTGATTGTGGTGATGGCGCTGTCGTCGAGTTTAATGCCGTTTATTGCGCAAAACTTAGGTGCTGGTCAACATGATCGCGCGAAAAAAGCCTTATTGATGTCATTGCGGTTTGCGTTTGTGTTTCAAACGTTATTGTTTATTCCGCTGTATTTTTTTGCTGAGTCTATTGCCGGGCTATTTACTCATGACCCACTGGTTATCGAATGGCTGAGTTTTTATATTATGATATTGCCTGTCTCTTATGGGCCGCTTGCCATTGTGATTATGGTTGCCACTAGCTTAAATGCTTATCATAGACCCTTGAGTTCACTGGTAATTAACTTATGCCGCTTAATGTTATTGATGCTACCGCTGGCGGCGCTAGGCTCTTATATTGGTGGCGTGAAAGGGATTTTATTGGCACTCCCCATCGCCAATACGTTAATGGGTATAGCTTGTTATTATCTGGCGACTAAAATTAGCGAACCCGAAAAGATTAAGCATGCTGTGCCTTGCCCAGATAACGCTAATCACACCGCATCTGACGATGCTGCTACATCAGACGATCAAGTCGATGCAACCAAGCCAAGCACTCGCCTCAGTGAATATTAAACTGTGTTAATAATGGCCACCGAACTTGCTTTTTAATCGCGCTAAGGTGATTAATAAGCTTATATTTTGATCGCAATAAATCTGGTTTATGATGAAAAAGTCCATTTATGCCGCCATGCTCTCAGGCATTATTTGCCCTGGCAGTGGCCAACTCTGGTTAGGGAAAAAGCTACTCGGCTGGGGGTTTATCAGTGTCAGTTTGCTGTGCTTATTGGTGATTATGAACCAGATAATTAGCCGCGCCCAAGTGATTGCTGAGCAAATTTTGGCCGGTGAGATTGGCAATGATTTAAGCTCAATTTATGCTGCTGTCTCTGGGGCGGCACTCGACACTGCAGGTGCCAGCATGTCGGCCTTAACTTGGGTGTTTTTGGCCAACTGGGGCTTAAGCATTATTAGTGCATTTTGGTTAGGCGCGCAGCAAGACAAGCAGCTTCAGCTACAAAAATAAAAACCGCAATAAACAAAAACAGCCGAGTAATGCATCTGCATCAATCGGCTGCTTATTCTTATCTGTCATCAAAACGCGGTATTCCGTCAACCAACACTGCAGATAACGTTGATCAAAGATTAAATTCGCTTAGTGCGATTAAGACGGTTTGTGGTCGTCTTTTGGCTTAATCGGCTCAACATCAATAATATCGTCATCCTGATTGTGATCCGTTTTGGCATGCTTATCTTGAGACGGGTTTTCACTCACATCAACATCATGTTGCTCATGCTCAATTTGATGGCTACGTGGGCGATCATTTTTATGCTCAAAATCACCGTCAAAGGTATTACCCTGCTGATCAAATGGCTTTTGCCCCGCAAAAGGACCCGATTGTCCGAAAGGACTTTGGCCACCAAAACCAGGTTTAAAACCACCATTGGCGACCACACGCAATTGCATACGCTTATATAAAAACGCGGCAATGGGAGAGCGGGTTAATGGGGTTAATAGAATTAAACCAATAAAGTCGGTCACAAAACCTGGAATAAGCAATAACACCCCGGCGGCGGCAAGCATCATACCTTCAACAATTTCTTGTCCGGGTGCTTCACCACGAGCTAATTTTTGTTGCACGCTCATTAACGTGCTTAACCCTTGGCTACGTACCAATGACACGCCAACAACGGCAGTAAAAAGTACCAAGGCGACGGTAGTCCATGAGCCAATTGAACTGGCAACTTCAATGAGTACATTGAGCTCTATAACGGGTACTAAAACAAATATTAACAATAAAATAAAAAACATATTGGCCTCTAATGATCGCTTTTTGATAGAGTGGCGACCGATAAAATAACTGTTGCCGATGAAACTTAAATGGGGGTGAACGGGTCTATTTTCAAGACGCGTCACGAATATCATCTCAGTTTAATGAAAATGATGCTAAAACATCGTACTGTAATGCGTTGCAGTATAACGCCTTTAACTTAAGTAAACTTTAAGACAACTTATGTATAAACCTGAACAGCTACTTATTTTAACCTCTTGCCCAAATGCTGAGGTCGCTGCAGGTATTGCGATAAAATTAGTCGAAGCGAAATTGGCAGCATGTGTACAAATAGGCCAAGCCGTTGAGTCAATTTATCGCTGGGACAATAAAATTTGTCAGTCAAATGAAGTACCAATACAAATAAAATGTATGGCATCAGATTATCATTCAATTGAACAACTCGTGATCAAAATGCATCCTTATGAAGTACCAGAATTCATTGCCACTCCGATTATCGGTGGTTTTGGCCCTTATTTACAATGGATAAAAGACAACTCACCATCATGAAAAAAATCGTCGCACTATGCCTAACATCTCTGTTACTGATGTCATCAATCCTCCTCGCGCCAGTGGCACACAGCGCGAATGCCTTGGGGAATAAATTCAGCTTTTTAAGCAGTGAACCTGAATTAATGAAGGTCAACGATGCTTTTGTGTTTGACTACCAGCAACAAGGTAATCAGCTCAAAATCAACTTTGTGATTGCTGAGGGTTATTATCTATACCGCGACAAGCTGCAGTTTTCTGTCGATGGTGCAGTTATTGGTGATATTGAATTACCTCATGGTAAAAACCACCATGACGAATATTTTGGCGACCAAGAGGTGTTTTACTCGTTCGTTGAAATTCCGATTGCATTTAAAGAAGCCCAAGAAGGTGCGGTGTTTCATGTCACCTTTATGGGTTGTGCTGAAGGCACTTTGTGTTACCCACCGACCAAGCGTGATGTGACCTTATCAGCCATTGAAGCGAATGATGGCAAGATAGTCAGCAAAAAAGTGATTGGCGCCCCTGATGACACGCAATCAGCAAACCTAACCAATGCAACTGATGCTCCAGCAACCCCTATCACTGAGCAAGACACGTTAAACCAAATGCTGCAAAACGATAGCCTGTTGTGGACCTTAGTGATTTTCTTTGGTTTAGGTATCGGCTTAGCATTAACACCATGCGTGTTCCCTATGTACCCTATTTTATCGGGCATTATTGTTGGCCAAGGCCAAAAATTGTCAACGGCCAAAGCCTTCACCCTTTCAATGGCCTATGTACAAGGCATGGCGATTACTTACTCCTTACTTGGACTAGTCGTTGCCTCTGCTGGACTTAAGTTTCAAGCAGCCTTGCAACATCCTGCAATTTTGATTTTCTTAGCAGTGATGTTTGTATTGCTGAGTTTGTCGATGTTTGGCATGTACGATTTAAAACTGCCATCTAAATGGCAGGAAAAAATGAACTCAATGTCGAACAACCAAAAAGGTGGCAACCTGATTGGCGTGTTCATGATGGGCGTGATTTCAGGCTTAGTCGCCTCACCTTGCACCACAGCGCCATTATCTGGCGTGCTTATTTACGTGGCGCAGTCTGGCGACTTGCTACAAGGCTTTTTAGCCCTATATGTACTGAGTATGGGCATGGGCTTACCGTTATTAGTTATTGGCACTTCCGGCGGTAAAATTTTACCTCGCGCAGGGGCTTGGATGGACATTATTAAAACCATCTTTGGCTTCTTGCTGATTTCAGTGTCTATTGTGATGATTGGCCGTATTTGGCCAGGTTTAGCATCCGATTTACTCTGGTCTGTATGGGCAATCAGCTTAATTGCTTACTTAATGCATCAAAATAGATTGTCAGAGTTTAACTGGAAACAAAGCACCCGTGGAGTACTGCTATTGTTGGCGTTAATGGCAAGCTTCTCTTATGGTTTCCAAGCAATGATGGCTGGCTTTGGCCATACCTCTGTGCAGATGAACCAAGCGGGTGTTGAAGGTAAAACCAAAACCGAAGCAAATCACTTTATCCGCATTAAATCGCTAGACGATTTAGAAGTAGAATTAGATAAGGCCAGTATTAGCGGCAAAACGGTAATGTTAGATTTATATGCCGACTGGTGTGTGGCTTGTAAAGAGTTTGAAGCTATTACCTTTAAAAATGCTGATGTAGAAGCACGGATGAAGCAAATGGTGTTATTACAAGCGGACGTGACTGCCAGTGATGATATTGATAATGAGTTGCTAGAGCATTATGGCGTATTGGGTTTACCGACATTATTAATGTTCAATGCCGATGGCAAACAACGTGAAGATTTACGGGTAACCGGATTTATGGGACCAAAAGACTTTGCAGCCCATTTAGATATCCTTTTAGCAAAATAAATCGCCTGAGTAATATCGCGCATTAACGCAATGCGCGATATCTACACGGCAAATATAATGCATTCACTTTATTGACTAAATAAGTTACCTAACAGGCTATGTTGCTCATCATACTTAGCTGTAAGTAGGGTATTAAGTGCAGTTATAAAGATAATCTGTTAGTAAAATCTTTGCCTAGAACACAATATAAAACAGTATCTTTAATCACTAAAGATGCTGTTTTTTGCTTTTGTGGTATTAAAGTCACCGTAAGTTAACCTTTTTCTTATACAATATAATTTTTATATTCCTCATCTAAGGAGTTTTATGGAACCCGCTATCCTTATTATCACTCTGCTTTGCGGTATGTTGGTTAGCCGTGTTGGTTTACCGCCACTCATAGGTTATCTTGCTGCTGGTTTTGTATTATTTACCTTAGGAATTAAAGACACTAGCTTGCCTATTTTGCAACAGCTTGCCGACCTAGGCGTTACCTTACTGCTGTTTTCCATTGGCCTTAAACTTGATCTAAAGAGTCTTTTTAAAGCCGAAGTATGGGCTGGTTCAAGTTTGCATTTAATCGGTTCAATTCTGTTTTTTGTGCCTGTACTTAAGGTATTAGGCTTTTTAGGCATTGAGCAACTAGATGGGTTTAGCTTTAATCAACTGATGCTAGTTGCGTTTGCTCTGAGTTTTTCAAGTACTGTATTTGCGGTAAAAGTACTTGAAGACAGCGGTGATATGCAGTCTCTATATGGTCGAGTAGCGATTGGTATCTTAATTATGCAAGATATCTTCGCGGTAATATTTTTAACCATTTCCAAAGGTAACATTCCATCTGTTTGGGCCTTTGCCTTGTTGTTACTCCCATTAGCAAAGCCACTGATATACAAAGTGTTTGACCGAGTAGGCCACGGTGAAATGTTAGTGTTATTTGGCCTAGTCATGGCCTTAGTTGTGGGCGCATGGCTATTTGAAGCCGTAGGTTTAAAGCCAGATTTAGGCGCCCTGATTGTGGGGATTTTACTCGCAGGACATGCTAAATCATCTGAATTAGCTAAATCGATTTATTTCTTTAAAGAGCTATTCTTAGTCGCATTTTTCTTAACCATTGGTTTAAACGGTTTGCCGACACTGGCAGATATCGGCTTAGCCGCTATTTTAGTGGTGTTAATCCCGGTTAAGATTGTTATGTTTATCTACTTGCTAACCCGCTTTAAATTACGTTCGCGCACCTCGTTATTAGCCTCATTTAACTTAGGTAACTACAGTGAGTTTGGTTTAATTGTAGCTGCTGTTGCGGCGCAAAAAGGTTGGTTACCACCGCAATGGCTGATTATTATTGCGGTCGCCTTAAGCATTAGTTTCTTATTTGCAGCACCGCTGAATAACAGCGTCGCGAAGATTTATTTACGTTATCAAACCAGACTAATGAAACTAGAACGCCATCCTTTGCACCCTGAAGATCGCCAGATTCCAATTGGTAATCCACGCTTCTTAATTTTAGGTATGGGCCGAATTGGTTCAGGTGCTTATGATGAATTACGTTCAAAATACATAGGCGAAATATTAGGTATTGAGCATAAACAAGAGCTGGTCGACTTTCATCGCAATCAAGGTCGTAATGTCGTTCAAGGGGATGCTGGCGATACCGATTTTTGGGAAAAGCTCGAACGAGCTCCTAATTTAGAGTTGGTTTTACTGGCAATGCCAAATCACGTCGGTAACTTGTTTGCCGTTCAACAACTGAAAAGATTAAATTACGAAGGTAAAATCAGCGCCATTGTACAATACACAGAAGACGCCGATTCGTTAAAAGACTCAGGTGTGAACACTGTGTACAACTTGTATGAAGCTGCAGGTAGAGGTTTTGTTGACCATGTGATTAAA
>TARA_R110002051_G_scaffold123052_2_pt1 | contig 13954 bp, 11 predicted proteins | sample TARA_R110002051 | Tara Oceans TARA_R110002051 (sample SAMEA4397023) | marine metagenome | biome: Polar Biome; feature: [MES] marine water layer (ENVO:01000295) within the mesopelagic zone...; material: water (ENVO:00002006), including particulate matter (ENVO:01000060) such...
CTGGGAGAAAACCTTATTGAGGATCGCCCAAGCACCAAATTATGAGTCGGATCAAGACGAGAGAGACGAATGAATTTCGCAATAAAAACAGCGCACTTTTAATCTCGCGTGGTAATGTACTGACACGCAAAATCGTTCAATTGCAGAGTTTGCCTGTCAGTTCGAGCCCGCCCGATAATCAATCGTGCGGTCGGGAAAATCCATACATACGCGTGGATGCTTCTGCTCAAATATCCCGGAAGCAGACATTGCTGCTAGAGTTGCTGCAGGCTGATAGTCGCACATCTTCGGGGTCGATGACGATGACCCGGTGTCGGCCATGAAGCGGCCCTATAAATGAGGGGAGAACGGGAGGCATGACCATGGAATGTTTCAGGATTGACGAAAGCGGCTACACCGGGTTCGATCTGCTCAACCCTCAGCAGCGTTTCCAAGGCGCCGCAGCGATCGCGATTAGCGACGATGACGCCGCCCGTCTAATCGAGGAACACTTTCCGCGCCGCCAAGCCCCGGAGTTAAAATACCGCGCCCTGTCGCGCCGTACTAGCAGCCGGCCCCACCTGCTGGCGCTGCTGCGTGATGTGCTACAGAGTTACAAGTGCGTCACCCACGTCTTGGACAAGCGCTACATGCTGATTCTGAAGTTCTGCGACTACGCCGTGGAGCCATGGTACTATGAGCGTGGAGCCAATTTCTACGCCGACGGTCAGAACTACGCGATGGGATCGCTCCTGAGCGTCGCGGGACCGACTATTTTGGGCGCCGAACCGTTTGAGGCCATGCTGGCGGCTTTCCAGCGTGCGATGAAAGAGAAGACCCCCGAGAGCATTAAGGCGCTCGTCGCCGCGTCGCGCCGTACCAACTGGCAGGCATTTCCTGAGGCGATTGGGCCTCTGGCGAGAGATGCGTGCCCGGACTGTCTTCGAGCGATCGCCACGCCGGGTATCTCGACCGACATCGCCATGGTGGTGATGCAGGCGTTGATCAGCCGGATGGAAGTCATGGCTGACGGCCCCTATCGGGTTGAGCATGACGAATCGAAAAATCTAGCCACCTACCACGATTTAATGCAGGCTTTCATCGATCACACCGATGAAGTCGAGCTGCGGCAGACGGCAATTGCAAGCTTCAAATTCCCCTTGAAACTGACAGAAGTGACCCAAGTCAACTCCAGGACCAGCCCGGCCATCCAGTTGGCGGACGTCTTGATCGGTGCCGTGCTCGAGGCGGGCAACATCATGACCGGCCAGCGGACGGAAGGCCTTGATCCAGATGCCCTCCTGTCTCTCTTCAAAGATGATCAATTGATCCACATGCTCCCGGACCTCGATTTTGAGGGACAGAAAGAATTCCGCAGAGGTACCCAAGCGTCGGAGGTAATCGACTACTTTGCTGCAAACTTCGCCTCCAAGGGCAGGATATCCTGATTATGGCGGGAAAGATGTGGAAGGCAGCCAAGTCCCGTGACCCTGCTGAGATCTACAATGAGCAGCGGCGGATCATCTTCGCCCAGATGCAGAAGGACACCGCGGGCGCCAAGATCTGATTCAATGGCTACCGCTGACCTACCCCGGGTTTTTCGAGCCAGCAAGTGCGGGAAAGTCAACTGCTCGGCGGAAGTGAATGACGCCCTGGGGCCAACTGCAGCCGGATATACGCCAATTTCGTAAGTCTGGTTTGCGCCCATGACCGACATCCGCTTGATCCCGATTGCAGACATAAACCTAAATGCAATGCTTCCAAGTCAACATGCTTTCTAGCAGGATCCCTCACTTTATGATCAGGTCCATGCGGTATTAGTTTTAGGAAAGAATAATCTGATCGTGATTAGAGATGATTTCATTCTACGGACGGAACGCGATGATCTCCTTCCGTTGATGGATGAAATCGTTAAACTTGCAAATGCAGAGCGAAATGCTCTCGGATTTCTTCCCGTTGGAGCATACCAGGCCGCCGTCGAGCGCAAACGACTGTTGGCTCTAGTGCGAAATGAAAATGGTCGTGAACAATTGGTTGGATTCGCGCTTTATAGCGGTGTTAAAACTGCGGCCAAGGTCCAGCAAATTGCCACAAGTCCAGAGTATAGGCGGCAAGGAATCGCAACAGCCCTCATGCGGGCTCTGATCGATGCATTGGAGAAAAACCATTTCCTATCCGTACAGGCGGATGTTGCGAGCGACCTTGATAATGCCAAGGCTTTTTATCAGGCGAATGAATTTAAAGTCGTCTCCCAACGTGCTGGCGGGGTGTCGAAAGGCAGAACGATCCTCGTTCATGCTCGATTCTTGGAAACGCCGTCACTTTTCGATTTCACTGGCGGCATCAAACCCGAGTCTGAGTGGTCACTTCCGAAAGAGTTTGACGTTACTGCTAGGACATTTGCACTGGATGTCATGGTCTACATCGATCTCGTCAGAGATCGTGGATTTCGAGAGCATGCGGAGAAGTTGTTCAGATCCGCGCTCTCTCACGAAATAAGGATCGCTGTCGCTGATGAGTTTTGTTCAGAGTTGAGAAATGCCGGTCGTAACCTTCGCGCGGATCCTCTCTACAGTTTTGCACTTCAGCTTCCCAATCTGGCCCCTGTTAATGAGGAACGCCGCGAGTCGTTGGCAAATGAAATTTATGACGCTGTCTTCGTCGACAGTCGCGTGAGAGGCTATGGGAAACCGAGTTCAAGACGAGACTCAAGGCATCTTGCTCATGCCGTTCTTGCCGGCGCTGACGCGTTTGTTACTCGCGAGAACAGCTTCCTCAATGCATCCGGCGTTTTGCTTTCGAAATTCGACCTTGATATAATGTCACCGGAAGAGTTGGTTGCATATCTACCGAGAGATCTGAGTTCGACAAATGATCAGATTCAGAGCGATGGTTTTACGGTTGATCCTGCCACTATCGAAGAAGCAAAACGCTATTTGCTGGCGGAACGACTTTCTGCTGTCCAGTTTCCAGAACTAGAGAATTTCGACCCTAAATCCGCGTCTGTTGCATGCCGCATTATCAAAGTTGATAAGGTGCCAAAGGCATGTTCTGTTTTGATCACTACGCGCCATACGTCTCCCATCACAAGAGCGCTGATTCACGTAAAGCCGGAAGCGATGGACGGTGCGCTCTATTCAGAAGTTCTTCTAAATAAGAGCTTGAGAGCATGTTCAGCGAGAGCCGTGTCAGCCATTCAGTTCGTTGATTTGCCAGGCCAGACGATAGTGCGTGCTAGCCTGAGGAACTCGGGATTTGTCTGGAACCGGGATTCAAATTGCTATGAAAAAGTTGTTGTGGGCAGACCTGTGCTCCCAGAAGAATGGGGCGCCGTTGTGGTCGAGACAAGGAGGCGCGCGGGCATCGAGTTGCCCGAAGCATTTCCGTCTTTTGCATCGTCTTGGAGGGCGCAGCTAAAAGGCCCTAACGGTCACACCACATCGGTAAGTTTCAAACAGCTTGAAGCGCTTATTGGGCCCGTCATTCTTGCGGCTGAAGATCGGCCCGCTGTAATCGTGCCTATTCAGAAGGCGTATTCAGAGATGCTGCTCGGTGAAGGCGCCCAGATGTTATTGGGACTGACTGAAAGCAAGGATGCCCAGTTTCAAGGGCAGCGCGCCTATGTGGGGTCCGCAAAGCGCCCAAAACTGTTCGAGAAGGGCGGCCTTTTATTCTTTTACGAATCATCAGGCAATGCGGGTGCCGGTGCGATTGTAGCGGTCTCGCGGATTGTCGACTCTCTCATCACAACGGATATCAGTGACGAGGATCGAAAGAAGATCGTTGTGGATGATCTGAGCAAGATTAGCGTTTCTGATCGCGTGCTCTTGACCCGTTTCGACAATATCTTCAGATTAAATGTTCCTGTTATGTTCTCCGAGTTAAAAAAGATGGGCGTTCCAGATGGAACGAATTTCGTAACGGCAACTGGGGTGAGTCCGGATCGCACGATCGGCATTCTTAGAAAGGGTAAAAATTAGACATGAAGACTGATTCAATCATTTCTATTCGGCCTCAATATGCACATTCCATTTTGGATGGCTCGAAGACTATCGAACTCAGACGTCGAATTCCCCATATTGAACAGGGTTCTCGGCTGTGGATTTATTCAACGCTTCCAGAAGGCGCTGTAATTGGGTCGGTTTATGTAGAAGATGTTCTTCGGTTAAGTCCCAAACTGCTTTGGAAAAAATACGGGGATCAGACGCGCGTTTCTCGACACGTTTTCGATGAGTATTTCGCGGACGCTGACATTTCGATTGGCATCGTACTGCGGGACCCAGAACGTCGACCACCGATACGTTTGGCCGCCCTTCGAGAGATGAGGTCAGATTTTCATCCGCCGCAGGTTATTAAACGGCTGGGGCCGATCATGCAAAAGCGCTTCACATATGTTGAGGCAAGCGCCGCATAGGCACGGATCCTTATCAGCCACCTTAGCTCTTAATGTCTCCTCCTGCGCCCATTCGAGCCGGTCAGGTCGTGCCTCCCCGCCGGCGGAAACTCGCCGAAAGGCGACGTCGAACGTTAAAAATCGGACGACTGCTTTCGGCGTCGAAGCAGACATTAGAATCTGGCCAACTCGAATTGATAACAGCAATATCGAACTCGTTTGTTGGCTCCGCCCAGAGGAACTGTGCTCATGCATCAATTCTGCGCCAATTTACTAATTACTGCTCTATGCGGCCTCTGCGTGGGATGCGGTCAAGTCGGCTCAACAGGTTATCCGATAAGCAAAAATGCATTTTGCGTTGACGGCGCCACGCTCGTGGATGGCTCTGCGGTTTGGCTATGTGGCGAGTCCTCTGAGAAAAACGTCAACGACACGATTGAGTTACTCGCGGGACTCGAAAATCCCTCTCTTGTCATAGATTCTGTCGGCGGAGATACTTTGGCTGGCATCGAACTGGCGAGATATATAGGTACCAGGCGGATACCTGTTTTTGTCAATAAAGTCTGTCTTTCTAGTTGTTCCCAGTTCCTCTTGCTTGCCGCTCCAGAACTCCACTTTCGTCCGTATTCCGTCATTGGGATGCACGACACGCAAACAAGTACAAATATCATGGTGAATGATCAAAACTCTCCAGCGCAATTGATAAGGCAGGCACAGCTTGAACGAGCATTCTACAACGAGTTTGGAATTGATGAGCGTATCCTGACACTCCCCACAATCGGGTTGAACCCAACCTGTATCGTAAACCGATCAGAATACCGGTCGACCGGCGCATTAGTTGTGAAAGCGGAGTTCGACTTTTTAGTTCCCGATGAGCAGTTCTTCCAGCGATTTTTCTCTGGTGATATCAAGACAAGATACCCCGCGCATTCGGATGTCAGAAGATTTGTGTCTGGGACAAAATTTGATGAAATGTGGGACTTCAACTTTTCAACTGTGATCGAGACAGATTTGAAGCCACTCGCAGATTGCTAACATCTGCTTCCGGCGTCTAAGCAGGCATTGCCATTTCTCTTTAGCTAGCTAGCCTGAGCACCACGTAGTTCTTCAACCGCCGAGAGAAATAGAATGATAATATTCGGTCGCTCTGTCGCGTTAGCCATTGCGCTTGGAGCGATTTGCAGCTGCGCGACCAATGGTGGCAGCAACGATGGCTTAACCGTGCCATTTATCTCGAAGCCCAGTGAGTTTCTGAACGATATAAGCGCGAAGGCTGCCTTCGATAGAAACGGGGCGGAGATCGATCAAAACTCCATCGGACAGGTTAAATCGATGGAGTCAGCGGCTACGTTAGACGCGAGCAAAAAGTTAGCTGCGGTGGGTGTCATCGATGTCGAACTTCCGAAAGATTGCTACGTTGACATGGAGTGCTTTAACCAAGCTCAGTATTTAAAATTGATTCAAAAATACGGGCGCGATCTCATCCGTCACACGGATGAAGTAGACAGCTATTTCTCAAACCACATTTTAGATATTGTTCGCTTGGACAGCGCGGTCGGGCAAGCTTCAAGCACTGCGGACAAAACCATTGCAATGGTCAGTCGAGATCAAAAGCTTCGAGAATTATACGGTTCATCTCTGAACGACGCCCAATTGGAAGAGCAGACGCCAGAAGTGCGAGACTTAGCGATATTTTGGATTCGCTCGCAAGTTCGCCTTCGAGACATACAGGCGTCCACTTGGTTGTTTGAGACCGCTGATCAGGATGACAGCAATGATAAAGTTTCTTTGTTGCAGGATGCTTGGTTGATAATTCAACATGCTGACCGTTCACCGCATCTCCAATACTATGGCGTTCAAAAACTGAAGGATAGCAAGTTTCCGGCTACCCAAGGCAATCAGTGGGCGATGTTGGTGGATCGACTGCAGCTAAGTTTAGGAAAACCACAGGTCTACGCAACGCAACTCCGCTGCGTCGAAGGCTCGTATTTGATCACATCAACAATCGACGACGCCACTGTAGACGAGCGACGCCAGGAGCTTGGTCTAGGCAAGCTTGAAGTGGAGATTGGGACTTCACTTGGAAAGTGCTGAATAATCTATGACCTAATGTCTCCTCCTGACCCAGCCCGTGTAAAAACTCGGATGCTTGGGCTTATTTGGTTTACGCTGAGTGTTTGTATTCTGTCGTGCCGGTTTTTGGGTAGAAGGCATGCTTGATGCGTCCTGATCATGCTCATTTTGTCTTAACGGGCGTTTGACTTCTTCAAGTGCGCTGATTTCGACGCACAGGAGCCTACTATGCCCTCATCGCGGCGATGAGCTGCCGGGCTCCGAGCAAGGCCATGACACGTTTCAGATTATAGGCCAGAACGTGCAGGCTCATCTCGGTACTGACATGCTTGAGTGTCTTCATCTGGAAGTGGGTGTAACCCATCCACGCCTTGATCGTACCGAACGGATGCTCGACGGTTTCGCGCCGGGCTTTCATCCGGCCTGGCTCGGCATCAAGCCGCGCCTCAACCCGCTCGAGCACATCTTCGTGCTCCCAGCGACTGACACGGCGATAGTCGCCGGTCGTGCACTTTGATTTCAGCGGGCAGGTCGGGCAGTCAGATGTCCAGTAGCGCCGGATCACCTTTTCTTTCTCTTCCCGGGAGAAGCGGAAGATCAGGCGGCTTTCGGCAGGGCACTCATATTCGTCGTCATCAGGCCGATAGATAAAGTCCCGTTTGCCAAAGAGGCCCTTGGCCTGATTACCCGACGTTGGCGAGTTCGGAACATAAGTGATGACCTGATTATCCTCGCAGGCTTTCAGTTCGTGGCTCTCATAATATCCCCTGTCGGCAACAACATGCAGCTTGTCCGCACCCATCACCGTCTTGGCCTGACCGGACATATTGGCGAGCTGGCGCCGGTCGCTGCCCGTATTTGTGACTTCATGGGCAACAATCAGGTGCGTGCCTGCATCGACCGCACTTTGCACATTGTAGCCAACAATGCCGCTGCTGCGTGTCTTCATCGAACGCGCATCCGGATCGGTTTGAGAAAGCTGTTCGCTGTCACCCGACAGCATCTCAAGCTCAAGGCGTTTAAGCCGGCCAAGCTCGACCCTCAGCCTAGACACTTTATCTTTCAACCGGTCCGCCTTCTCAGCGGAATCCGGCGCGTCGCGCCGATCCGCGCTGGCGATCCGTCCGAGATAGCGTTCAATGCTCTTGTCGACATCCGCCAGCCGCCGCTTCATCTTCGCCTTGGTGAAGTTCTTGTCGCGATTGTTCACAGCCTTGAACTTGCTGCCATCGATCGCAACAAACGCATCCTCGAACAGAGACAGCTTGCGGCACAACATGACAAACTCCCGGCACACAAGCTGGATCGCAGGCCCATTGCTTTTACGAAAGTCAGCAATCGTCTTGAAGTCCGGTGCCAGTCGCCCCGTCAGCCACATCAGCTCGATATTGCGCCCCGCCTCACGTTCCAAACGACGGCTCGACTGCACCTGATTAAGATAGCCATATATGAAAAGCTTCAGCATCATCGCTGGATGATAACCGGGCTGTCCGGTCGCTTCCGGCAACAGCCGAAACCCAAGGCCCGACAGATCAAGTTCATCGACAAACACATCAATCACGCGCGTCGCATTGTCCTCAGTCAGAAAATCATCCAACCGATCGGGAAACAACGTTGCCTGATCTCGCGATACACCCTCGATAAATCCACGCATGAGACGACCTCCAAATGGAAACCAACCCATAAAGTGATTTGCGGGGTTTTCACACAGCCTCGACCAGAAGCAGAAGTAAACCAGACGTTCGGCGTGGCTACATCGAGGGGCAGAAAAGGGCCAGCTTCACCAGGTCGCCGCTGGCTGCTGAATGACCAAGTGGATCCAATCCGGCCGTTCAACTAGACTGGAAGGTCAGGCGCAATCTCGCCGGAAGTGGACGTTAGGCACTTCAGCCCCTGCGTCTGACTTGGGCGCATTTTCAGACGTCGAACTATGTCGAAAATCCAAGAAAAGCAGACACTAATTGCGCAGTGCTGTACGGTGGCCGCTTTTTCTGCGTCTTGGCGCTCACGGCGCTCGAATCGCGCCGCAGTTGCAGAACTGCTGATAGCGCGCTGGGGGGGCAACGCCCTAAGTTTCTTCGTCCTCCGGCTTGTTGCCGCTTTTCAGTTCGGTAGCCGTGGATCTGAAAACTGACTGTACGTTTTTTGAATGTTCATCCTCGACCGCGCTGGCCTCCCACGGATAGAGCAGCGGCAACATAGCATCGATCGGATTATCCGTGCCGACGTCATCGAGGATGACGTACCAGCGGTCGGCTCTCCTGTCATATTTATGCTTTTGTCCGATGGAGTGAGCAGCGAAGCGTGATCTTTCATCTTGGCGCGCGACTATTGCGTACGTGAACCCGCCGCTTCCGGTGAGAAGCGTAAAAGCCTTTATGGCTTTGCCGTTACGCACTTCCTCGCGCGTCTTCTTGATGAGCTCCGACACTGTCTCTAGCGCAGCGCTCGAAAAATCATAAAGATCGAGTGCGAGCGCGGCTGCTATCGGATGATTTTGTTGAAGTTCGTCCATTAGCGGCGTCACAAAAGGAAATTTAACGCGCTCCAGAATGCCCTCGGGCGGTTCTCGCTCAACTTTCAGGTCTGCGGCGATCATGAAATCGTCCACGACCGTAGCGAATTCGCGATCGATCATCACCATATCAGCCTCTTCGGGCAGCACGAGTTTGTTCTTTAAGTGAAAGCCAATGAAATTGTATTCGCTATCCGAAACCATGTTGTCGAACGCATCGGCGCGGCATTTGAGATAGTACAGGAGCTTGACTGGCGTCCGGAAGATGCGAGTAGCACAATCGAGCACACCCAAGTCCCAAATGACGGGCGCATCCTTTCCCTCGCGTGAAAGCATGGAGTGGGAAAGAAACTTCGCGGCCGGAAATCCGTCGCTCAGCAGAACGAGCAGGAAAATACGCGGTAGGTCCGGAAATGCGACCTCATTCCCGTTGGAATCGACACCTCTAGCACTCGCGCGGAGAAGCGCTGCGCACTCCTGAGCCTGCCGAAAGGGGTGCTGGATCGCTCCTTCGAAATCGACTTTCAGAGCTTCAGAGTCGCCAGCGCGCGCCTTAAGCGTCACGCGTTTCGACTTGGCCTGGCCAATCAGCAGGTACTCGCCGTAAACCACCAGAACGTCGACTTCGCCAACGACGTTTTTGCCCCTATAGAGCTTGACGTTTTCAAACACGTGCTCGTTTCCGAATACGGTGCGGAGGATGTTTGCTGACGTTTCCTCCACGAAATGACCACGGTTGTCGGAGGCAGTGGCCCTGTAGGTTTCGTCGCCTTGCATCCAGTAGAATGGGCTCTCGTAAAGCGACTCGATCAGTCGGTATTGGTTCGGAATGTAGACGTATTCTCCAAGGTCAATCACCGGCGCGATGGTCACGGCGTTTACGGAGAACGGCGATACGAATTCCGAGTTCGCATTCATCGCGGGTGTCGAAAATCTGGCAAGGAATGCGTTTGCGTGATCGCCGAATTTTTGAACCAGTTCCTCTTTCGTGAGGATCAGGCTGTCCGTGAGTTCATGTGCGCTGAATTTACGCCCTTCGCCTCGCATTTGGCCTACGGCGCTCATCCTCTTTGTCATTTCGCCTACGATGTGCTGGCAGATGTCGGCCAGCTCGTCGATCGATCCGCCAGCATTCACTTTAAGCCAATCTTCATCGCGCGCGTAACGGATGCGCGCAAACTTATCGAATTGGTGGAGGTAGAAACTCTCCGCCCCGTAGTAGATCGCTTCACGCGCGAGCGGCCCGATTTCCGGTGAAAAGGAAGGCACGCCGGTTTCAGGATCGAACGTCGGGCGTGCAGCCCAATTGATTGCGTCGTGAAGTTCACGGCAAAGGCGGTCCACCTCCGCACCGAAAGTCGTCGACGGAGATTGGACCGTGTAGGTCCGCCCGTCTGTCGACTGAACAGCCAACCCTAGCAGAAGCAGCAATTCGTTTTTGTTGAGCTTGCTGGTGGACCAGCGATAGTCCGGATCGTCTGTGACTTCGCCTCTTTTCAGATCGACAGTCACCACCCAGTCTCTATAGATCAACGCCGAAATTTCGTGGAGCGCCCCGTCGCTTCGGCACAGTTCTCCCAACTCCGAAAAGATTTCGGCGACATCTCTTGGCTTCTTTGGGCCTGTCGGCTCCATGTTTACGTCTTTCCGCAGTATGTCGTTGGGTGCTGCGTTCTTACTCGGTCTGCAAGCATAGTTCATGATTTGTTCGAGGGCAATCTCGCGCCTGAGAGGAGAACAATTTCGAGCAGTCGCTTTGCCGCGCTCACTCTCCGCGCGATGGCTTAGATATCGATCGAGGCCACATCAAATCATTCACAGTGGTCATCGTGTCCTCTGCTGTGGGGTTTTGAGGAAATGAGCACACCAACGAGGCAATTTCCGGTTCGTGTCGGGTGAACTGGCATGACCGTTATTGGGATCAAGCTGCCGTTGGTCATATCACTGTCGACCGGCCTATTAGGGCGCAACTTGGTCAGTTCGGCGATTTCACGCCAAGTGGCAGGGTCGACTCAATCCGGTTATTCGCCCTGGCGGAGCCGATAGGCGCGAAGTCGCCGGTGGCGGACATCGGGCTTTTGGATTTGAGTGTCCGCATTGGGGCATTTCCGGAAGTTACGACCGGCTCGAATTTCTGGAAAAAGCGAACATTGGTAGGCAAGGTTACGTACTCACGACTTTGGCCCGTTGCTGTCGGTCGCAGGTCGCGCCGAGAATGTCAGTTTCATCCCAAGAGCGGACCTCCCTTCATTCAGCGGACTCCAAGATTTTTAGGCAGACATTGGGAGGGTCGCCTTGGAGGGATTGATCGAAATGGCAGTCAAGGATGCTGCCTAGGTCTTCCGCTTTGCCGAATGTTTGCAGCAACTATGTGAGTGCACTGTTCATTGACCATTGCGGCGGGCGTAGCAGAGCCTATCTCCAGTTGTTCCAGGTCTGCGTGACTGCAGTCAGGAACGAGTTCATGTCCTGCGTCGGCCAGCATGTGTGGGAATTGTCGCGCGAAAGCCAGTGGAACCCGCTCGCCGTCGTGAGTTTGGTTTTGTCGGATGTCTGTACCCAGTTCAGGCAATTAACGAACGTTGCGGCGTAGGTGTTCACGTACTGGTCGTTGGGCACATTCCACAGCATGCCTTCGATGAAGTACGATGGGGCAAGCCCCTTGGCGATCTTGCCATCCGCCACCATCCGGTTCCGCAGGTTCTTCCAGATGCGGACTTGCGGCTTGAACCGACTACTCGTGCCTTGATGCTTGGTCGTGCAGTTGGCAGAATGCTGCTTAGGAAAGTTCTCAATGCGCGTTCCGTCCGGCAGATGAAAGCAGATGCCGCGCGCGAAGTCGCTTTCGGGTTCGCCTGCTGACAAGCGGAAGTATCGGCGGAATTGTGCACATGCCAGAACGTCGGCTTCCCGCCTGCTTCCGTTACCAGGCACTGTGATTGCCTTGTCGCCAGCGACGACGCCGTTGTAATGCCGCTGGAGCCACGTCGCCACTTCCGCTTTGAAGGCGGCCTGCGACAGATTACTCGCCCCGTGCGTAGCCTTGTAAGCAGCCTGCTGTTCTTCGCTCAGCCTGCTGATGTCATAGTAGTAGAGCGCATTAGTCTGCATCACGATATCAACGTCGCTTTCTGAAAAGACGTTCGTATCGTTGCCGTATGAGCCTTGAAGATAGGTCTCAAAGTTCTTGTTGTACGGCGCGTTGGCGTTCTCCAACACTTTGCGGATCGGCGTGTGGGTATCGGCCGACTGAGTTACCGAGCCTTGCGCCGACCATGTTGCGAGTTGTGCTTCACCAATTGCCATGTGCCCTCCTCAGAGCAAAAGCTTCTTCAGCTGTTCTTCCCGTGCGGCGAAAGACTGCCTTCCGCGCTGCCACAGAATGTCGAGCTTGCCTAAGTCGTGCTCGAACATGTCGGTGGCCATTTCGGGTTGCTTGAATGCGTCGTTAATTCGTTCAGTCTGTACGTCCTTGAACATGATGAAACGCATTTGCTCCATCGACCTGGTGTTGAACTCGAACGTCTTCTGTAGAAGCCGCACCAGCCAGAACCGCTCTTTCCAGTAGCTGAGCCGCCAAGGCGCTTTGGTCGGGGTCGGATACTCGCCAACGCCTACGCTGAGCACGCGGATGCGCGAACGGCCCTGCCCCAACGAGCCGATTGCGTCGTTAATGGCGTACAGCGTGGGATTGTTGGCGCAGTAGCCGCCGTCCACCAATTCTACCAGCCCTTGGCTGGTCTGAACCATCCTTCGATTGAAGAATGGATAGGCCGAACAGGAAGCCGCAACGGCGTCCCCAATCGTTGCACCGAAACCAGGGACGAAGCTGCCCTGCCGCCCGAATGCCTGGGCGACATCACCCTTGAAGATCATTGGTCGTTCTTCGATCCAGCGCGCGGTAACGATGCCAATCTTTGTCTTGACGGCATCAAACTTTGCATCGCCGAACACTTCCGCCGCCAACCCGGCAAGAGCGGCCGACTTCTTGTGCTTGCTCTTGTGGGCCATGATCTTGACAACGTGCTCTTTGTAGAGCGCGAGAATTTCGTCGGCAGATTTTCCGAGACAAAGCAGCGCGGCGATGATTGCGCCTGTGCTTGTGCCGTAGATCAGGTCAAACCGCTGGTGTAGCGGCTCGCCCACCAGCGCCTCAACTTCCTTCAGAACCCCCAGCGTGTAGAAGCCCTTGGCACCGCCACCATCCAGGCTCAGAACACGATATGGCTTCGTGTCGTCGGTCATTCCGGTGCCCTCCGATCGCACGGTGCGTCGAGTCGGGCCGAATATGCTAGCGGCTTTCGCTCCCACCGACGGTTCGTAGTCACGTAGGGTGCATTGAACACATGTGAAATGCACCATCTAGCCACCGATCTGTTGGTACATTTCGGCCTTTGGCCTCAATACACCCTACGTCCGCAAAGGGCCAAAAGTCGCCCGATGATGCTGCAAGACGTGGTCTTAAAATTACCAGATTTAGAAGCAAAACAGACGCTCGAAACCATTTCATCGACATGCGACTAAGAGCCAATCTATGACCGTTCGCTGCTAATGGCCATTGGCTGGATTACTTCAATCGCGTCATCGGTATGTAGGTGACCGCTTCGAAAATAAGCGATCTGGAATCTGAATTTCCTCGGCGCTGACACGGCCGCTAAACAATAACTCTGCGACGTTGCTGGAGTGTTTCTCGGCCACTCACCCAGTTTATAGCTTTAGCCTGACTCCTGGACCGCCATCTTTGCTTTCTTCTGCGTCGAGGAAGACAACGCCCCCGGCTTCCAGCGCCCGACGCACCGCGTCCACGTTGGCCTCCGTACTTGCTGAAGGTCCCCGGGCACCCTCCATCCTACGGACGGTAGGCACCGACAACTTCGCTACCTCGGCCAATTTTGGCTGCGTCCAATCCAGCAGGGCGCGCGCGGCACGAATCTGAGCGGAGGTGAGAATAGTCATTTTCTTTTTACGATCATATTTACTTAAAACGATCACAC
>TARA_R110002051_G_scaffold172412_2_pt1 | contig 13943 bp, 13 predicted proteins | sample TARA_R110002051 | Tara Oceans TARA_R110002051 (sample SAMEA4397023) | marine metagenome | biome: Polar Biome; feature: [MES] marine water layer (ENVO:01000295) within the mesopelagic zone...; material: water (ENVO:00002006), including particulate matter (ENVO:01000060) such...
TCAAATCCTGGTCCCCACCACTGACCAATACTGCCGGCAGTAAAAATCCAATTGCCTAACACCACAGCAATATAAGAATCATCTAAACGGATTTCTTCGTCGTCCGCAGGGTTATAATTTGCAGAGGTGGAAATCTTATAAGCGAAACGCTCACCTGTGTATTCGTGTGAGCCTTGTAATTGACCCTGTTCACGATAATCAGAGCCAAAATGTTGAAAACGCGCCTCATCAGATGCAGCAGCCACTTTGATACTAGTATTACCTCTATTACCAACAGCATTTTGATAGTAAAAATTAACTCGTGCAAATGCATCAACTAAATCAGGAGTTAACAAAGCAGGTTCAGTTTGCGCTAAATCAGCTCCGATACCTGACCACATTAATGGAAACGTATTTATCGGCGCACTAATCACTCCAGCATCTGCTAGAGCTTGAATATCTGCACGCAAATAGATATCTGAAGTATCAACCCATGGCGCAGCTTGAGCACTTGTGTAAACCATCATAGAGCTTAGCCCCAATGCGGCGGTAACACTAGCTAAACTAAATCCTTTTATCATGCAATTACTTACCCTTATTCTCAGCTCTAATTTGAGCAACTTTCTGCTTTAATTGTAATGCAATCTGTGGATGGACAAACTGGCTCACATCCCCTCCGTGCAAGGCAACTTCTTTCACTAGCGTAGATGAAATAAATGAATTCTCTTCCGCTGGCGTCAAAAAAACACTTTCAAGATCGGGGCTTAAACGGCGATTCATATTTGCCAACTGAAACTCGTATTCGAAATCAGATACTGCTCGTAATCCACGCACCAAGACACTAGCATGTTGCTCTTTAGCAAAATCAACTAATAGACCAGTAAAGCCAACAACTTCAACATTATCTAAATGTGCAGTCACCAAATTAACTTGAGCGACGCGCTCTTCGAGGCTGAAACGAGGTTGCTTAGAAGGGTTTGAGGCGATGCCAATAATCACGTGTTTAAATAGGCGTGCAGCACGTTCGATTAAATCGGCATGACCGTTGGTCACAGGGTCAAAGGTACCTGGATAAATAGCTCTTCTATGCATAATAATGCCATTGTGGTTAGTTTTCAGTGATTTTATCAGCACATTATGTCTCAACACACTTTTCATCAACCATTAATTAAATCTTTTTTGTCAAGAAACAAGATCCAATACATTATTAACTGAACATCACTGAGCATTTATTGAGCAATTATATCGAATTTAATGTGGAAGTGAATTGATTGTATGCTAATCTATCAAAAGGTTTGTTTGGATATTTTACGGGAATACTTTGAATATGAAAAAATTAGCTATAGCGTTAACAACTGCTTTATTGATGATTAGTTCAGCTCAAGCGGCTGAACCAGCTACTTCTACTGGAACAACTAGTGGAACAACTGCTGGAACTGCTGGTGGTGCAGCAGCAGGTGGCTTAGGTGCTGTAACTGTAGGTACTATTGCAGTTGCTACAGGAGTTCTTGTTAGCGTAGCCGCTGCGTCTCTGAATGACAGTAATTCTGAAGATGGTTCAGGTACTGGTACGGGCACTACTACAACGAGTACAGGCACTGGTACGACAACAACTTCAGTTACAAACTAAAGTTATTCGTAAAAAAAAAAGCACATTTTATGTGCTTTTTTTGTTTTCAATAAAAGTTATAAAGCTTAAGGAATTGAGCTCGTATGTGTTTTATATTAAAAAACAAAACTCTATTTATTATCGCTTTAGTAACCTTATTTGGATGCAGTAACACATCTACCCAAATTGCTGGTATGGTTAAAGAGAGCATTATCGGATTGCCTGATAAAGTAGTTTCAGCCAACATAATTGAAAACAATCCATACGCTAGTATCTACGTCAAAGTGAATGAATTATCGCAAGCCTATGTACTACTTGCTTTTGCTGAACCCCCCCAGACAATCCCTGCGACTACATTTTCAAAACAGAATACTGAGTTGAAGTGGGTATCATCTGATTCTGCTTTGCTGGTTAGCCGTAACGGACGCTTACTGAAAACGGTTAATCTATTTGATGGCAATCTTGTCGCTCTCAACAGTGAACAAACCGATCCCGTGGCATTAGGGCTTCATCTATCTACTACCCCTATGCAGTGGCGAAGTACTATTGATTGGCAACCTGGCTATCATGTGAGTTACCAGCAACACTCCACCTTTACATTTATCGCTGATGAAACAATCATCATTAATGATAAGCCTATTATTGTGAAAAAGTTTAATGAACATGTGGTTGTACCGAGTATAAAAATAGAATATACCAACCAGTTTTGGGTTGATGCATCAAACGGTCTCGTGATGAAAAGTCATCAAAAAATTGCTCCTAATCTGTCCTTTATCGATATAACGCTATTAAAAACTTACGCATTTAAGGACGTTAAATGAAGCGATTAATGCAATTATGCTCAGTACTCACTCTGTTATGCTCACATAACATCAATGCCAAAACATTCGTAACAGTGCAGCAGGCTATAAGCGCAAAAACAACGATATCGTTACAATATGATCAAGCACCTCGTTTGGTACAGGTTATTAAAGACAGCCTAAAAAATAGTCATCAATTTGCTACACAAAATAAACCACAACACATTTATTGGTTAGCTGCAGGGCTTTATGACTTTTCAACCGAATCCGAATTTCAGCAAACACAGCTGCAAGTCATCGCAGCGCTAAAAACTAGATATGAGGATATAGACAAACCCAACAATATTTTGGCATTAAATACATTATCAGCATGGCTGAATGACAATAAGTTTATTAAACGCGAGTTTATTCCTCTAGATTATGATTCTATTAGATTAAAAGAAGAATTAAACCCACGTCTTCAAGGTCGATATTTACTGACATTACCCCATAAACCAGAACATGTCATGGTACTAGGCGCCGTAGTTAAAAATGGTCAACAACCTTTTGTCATTAGGCAGGATGCCTCTGAATATCTAAATAAAGCTATGCCCTTAAATGACTCAGAAGATAACTTCGCTTGGCTTATTCAACCCGATGGCAAGCTAGAACGTTATCCCATTGCTTACTGGAATCAGCATCATATTGATATTGCACCTGGGGCTATTATCTATCTTGATTTTCAAGGTGTTAGAGATAATGAGCAATGGCTAAATCAACAAGTACTCGAATTATTAAGACATTGGATACGTTAACCATGAGTCACGCAAAGCAGACTATTTATTATCTTTTCGCCATTACATTCATGGTAGGCGCCATTACTTTTTGTGCCACGGCGCAAAGTGACGAATTATCAACACCTAAGCTTACGCCTTCACAATATGACTTTGGTGGCGTTGGACTTATTCAAATGCCAACAGGCAGAATGGCCGCAGAAGGTGAATTCAGTTTTAGTGCTACGTTGAACGAAGACTACTATCATGGTGCATTATCACTGCAACTGTTTCCTTGGTTAGAAACGACTATTCGTTACACCCAAGTGCCCGATGTACTTTACAGCAATGATCCTAGTTTTAGTGGTGAAACTTATTACACTGACAAAGGCATTGATGTAAAACTGCGTTTATTAGAAGAAAGCTACTGGATACCAGAAACGTCTATTGGTGTGCGTGATATTGGTGGTACTGGTTTATTTGATAGTGAATATATCGCTATGACCAAAGGCTTTGGTCCACTCGATGCAACTGTTGGTATCGGCTGGGGTTACATTGGTAATAGCGGAAACCTAATTGATGCTGATAAAATCTCTTCGACGGATTGTAATCGCAGCACAGGCTTTAAAGGCACTGGTGGAAGTGTAGACTTTGAACGTTGGTTTAAAGGTTGTAGTGCCATTTTCGCTGGTATTGAATATCAAACCCCTTGGGATCCTTTACGTATAAAGGTTGAGTACGATGGTAATGACTATAAGTCTGACTTTGCCGCTTTGCAAACCGGTAATGCACTTAATCAAAGCAGCCCAATAAACTATGGCTTATTGTATAAAGTAAGTAACTGGGGCGACTTTAAGCTAAGTTATGAACGGGGTAATACCTGGACATTAGGCTTTAGTTTAGCCACTAACTTTAATACCTTAAAATCTAATTGGCGCGACACACCAAAGCAAGCTATTGAAGATAAACCTGATATGGCCGATCGCAAAGTTGATTTACCAGATCTTAATAAGCAGCTTGCTTATGATGCTGGCTATAAGGGCGCTAAGATTTATATCCAAAATGATGAAGTCACTGTTGTTGCAACCCAAACTAAATATCGTGATAGAAAATATGCACACAATCAGGCTGGGCGTATTTTAGTAAATCAGTTCCCTGGCGCCAAGACCTTCAAAATTATTGAAAATACTGCGCACCTTCCAACAACTGAAACTCACATTGATGCTAAACAGTTTAAAGATGCCGTTCAGCATAACTACATTAATGCAAATATTGAAGATAGCACTAAAGTAATCGAACCCACTCTACCTACTGAAAAACCCGATTGGGAAACTCCTGAAAAATGGAATTATGGCTTTGCGCCAAAACTTGCTCAATCTTTTGGTGGATCTGAAAATTTTTACCTTTTTAACTTTGGTATCAATGGATCTGCGGGTCGTTGGTTAACAGATAATTTAGAAGTAAGTAGCTCTATTTATATTAACTTGTTTGATAACTACGACCAATTTAAATATAAAACACCACCAGATGGTACTGACTTAAAACGTGTCAGAACTTTAGTCCGACAATACGTATCTGATAATCCAGTTCGAGTTGATAACCTACAACTAACTTGGTTAGATAAACTTAGTGAAAATATCTATGCCCAAGCCTATGTAGGTTATCTAGAAATGATGTTCGGTGGTGTTGGTGGTGAAGTACTATACAGACCAATGAATAGCGAATGGGCGTTTGGGGTGGATGCAAACTACGTTAAACAGCGCGACCCAGATAACCTTTTTGGTTTCTTTGACCAAGAAGTCAACTTTGATCCCGACTCCGGACGTTTTTACCGTGCTCAAACAGGTACATTCACTGGTCATGCTAGCGTATATTATCAACCAAACTGGTTCGACGATGTTCTTCTTAAAGTCAGTTATGGTCAATATTTAGCAGAAGATCGCGGTGTAACCGTTGATTTGTCTAAGCAATTTAAAAGTGGTGTCATTGTTGGTGCATTCGCCTCTAAGACAAACTTATCTGCAGATCAATTCGGTGAAGGTAGTTTCACCAAAGGATTTTATATCTCAATCCCGTTTGATGCCATATTACCTTCGCCAGTCACCAATCGCGGAAGTCTTGCTTGGCAGCCATTAACTCGTGATGGTGGCCAGAAGTTAGGCCGTAAATTTGAACTGTATGGTGGTACTGATGCAAGAGCACCTTGGTTAAATAAGCCTTCAACAACAAAATAGATACAAGTGAGGGATATTAGTAACTTAATATCCCTCACTTAAAATAATCATCAATTTAAACTGATGACAATAAATAGAAAGTAATACCCTCATGATTAAAGCTAACAGCCAAAAATCAGAATAAAACATGCAGTAATACTATAAGCATCCGCTTAAATTTCAATGTCTCACCGCAAAACTGACTAGCTAACTATTTTAATCTATATTCGTTAAGCCTTACTACAATTACTAATGCAAAACTATCAACACACCGTCTTGAGTTGATATACTCTGGCAAACGTCTTTCTTCAGTCATGATGATGGCTGAAAAATCGTGAATATTACAATATAATGAGCCCCATCATCTGATGGAATTAAGTTAATATTTTTATCTTTCAGACACTAATATGAAAAAAATCTTAGTCATCAAACACGATAAAATTGGCGATTTTGTACTGACATGGCCTGCATTCTATCTACTCAAACAAGCCATTCCAGATGCGACAATTGACGTATTTGTTGCCAAAGTAATTACACCTTTTGCCGAAGCATGTCCCTATATTGATAATGCTATTGCTGATTCTGGTGATGACAAAGCTATCGCAGAACATATTGCCAAGCAAAATTACGATGCTGTCATCGTGGCACATTCTGAAATGAGAATGTATAAGCTCTTAAAAAACATTGATATTCCATACAAGCTAGTGCCGAAACATAATTGGTATCAGTATCTGTATAAACATCGAGCAAACACAGATTACAAAAAAGGTGAAGGTTGTTGGCGTGGCAGCTGTATGTTGATAGAACATTTTTTACACCATCATGGTTATCCTATCCCAAGTTTACCGAAGCAGTATTGGGATATGAGTGAATATAAACCTAAATGGCAGCAATATTATGGCCAACAAGGTGATGAAAAGCTGATTTTTATTCATCCAGGTACCGGTGGTTCTTCGGGCAGTGTTGCAGAAGTCGATCTGGCAAAAATGATCAGCCAAATCAACCGCCTTACCCAAACAGCTTGTCATTTTGTTTTAACCTATAATGGCGATGAATTGGTTTTAGCCCAAAATATTCAAGCGTTACTTGCAGATCAACCTATACGCGTTTCAATAGCGAAACCATTAAGCAGTTTGCGTGATTTTGCCGAATCGCTAGTTGCCGCAGACATGTTTATTGCCGGTTCAACAGGCCCATTGCATATTGCCGGCTTACATAATGTACCGACTGTCGGTTTTTATGCCGGTAGACGATCAGCACCACATATTAGATGGCAAACGTTAACCGAGCCGAGTAAGCGACTCACTTATACGCCGCCAATTGGTAAGAAAACTGGCCGTAATATGTCGCTAATTGACTTTGATCAAGTGTCCCAAGAAATTGCAGATTTTTTGAATAAGTTATCTTAATCGCAATAGGTTCAGCCTGCTCATCTAGAGCACAAATATTGGAAATATTATTATGATAGTGGTTACAGGCGCAGCAGGGTTTATTGGTAGTAATTTAGTTAAACAACTTAATGCCATGGGACGAAATGACATTATTGCCGTTGACGATTTAACCGACGGTACCCAAATGTTTAATTTAGCCGATTGTGAAATCGCCGACTATCTTGATAAAGATGATTTCATCAAGCAAATTCAAGCCGGTGATTTTGATAACGCACTCGAAGTAATCTTCCATCAAGGTGCTTGCTCATCGACCACAGAGTGGGATGGCAAGTTTATGATGGCTAACAACTACGAGTATTCAAAAACTTTATTACATTATAGCCAAGCCAATAACTGTCAATTTATCTATGCTTCTTCGGCCTCGGTATATGGCGGCAGCGAAAAGTTTATTGAGCAACGTGAACTCGAGAAGCCGCTGAATGTCTACGCTTACTCCAAGTTTTTATTCGACCAGTATGTAAGACAACAAAAACTTACCAGCCAGGTAGCTGGTTTACGTTATTTCAACGTCTACGGTCCGCGTGAGCAACATAAAGGCGGTATGGCCAGTGTGGCTTTCCACTTTAATAACCAAATTAATCATAATGGTGTATGTCGTTTATTTGAAGGTGTGGATGGTTATGACAATGGCCAGCAACTTCGTGACTTTGTGTTTGTCGAGGATGTCGTTAAGGTTAATTTATGGCTCTGGCAGAATCCATCAGTATCGGGCATTTATAACTGTGGTACTGGCCAAGCACAAAGCTTCAATGATGTTGCTAATGCTGTGATTGCGTATCATGGTAAAGGACACATTGAGTACATTCCTTTCCCTGATAAGCTTAAAGGTGCCTATCAGAGTTACACTCAGGCTGATTTAACCCAACTAAGGGCCGCCGGTTATCACGCCGAATTTAAAACGGTCGAACAAGCGGTACCAGAGTATTTAAATTGGCTTAAGAGCCAGCACTTTATTGGTCAATAATGACGAGCAACCGTTAAGCTAACTCTTACTTTACTTGGATACAATAATGAAAAAAGCTATCTTCACGCTTGCGATTGGTGATGAAAATCCGATGTACCGAGCGGCACTGCTCAGCTTTGAGCAATATGCACAAAAAGTTGGCGCGGATCTCATTGTATCTAAAGAATTTCATTATCCAATCACGATTACAGATCCTCAACATACCGCCAGCCCTGCATGGACTGAAAAACTGTATATTAAAGAAATTCTGAAACAATATGATCGCGTATTGTATGTCGATGCTGACATTATTATTCAACCCGATGCAGAGAATATCTTTGAGGTTTACGATGACCTAAACACGGTTTATTTGTTTAATGAAGGCGAGCACTTAGAGCGCCAAAGTGTAATTGATAAAATAACCTCAATTATGGGGCCTGTCGATAACTGGCCTGTGGTCAACAATCGCCCAGTGTATTACAACTTAGGTTGTATGCTTATTTCGAAGCAAAACCGATTGTTTGATATTGCTAAACTCGACGATCTGCAACAGCTATGTAACCATATCAAGTATTACGAACAAACATATGTAAACTACTTATTGCACCGAGACGGTCTAAAGCATCAGAATATTTCGCCTAAATTTAATCGCATGGACTTTATGGGGCCAGAGCATTATCGCGATGCCAGTTTTATTCACTACGCAGGCCGAGGCTACAGTAATTCATCGCTCAAGCGAGAAGTAAGATTTGTAAATGACTTTTGCGAGCTATTCAAAGGTCACATCGATGACAACACATTAGATGAAATTAAACAAAGTGGTTGGGATCTGTTTATCAATAAAGCCCAACAACGCTATAAATTACCCAAACCGATTATCAATGCGATAGCAAAGCGTTTTATCACTATTTAATAAAGGGTTATTGACCCTATTCTGAGCGTGATAGGCATTGAGATTTAACCCGTTTAGCAACAAAGTATTCCGTGAAAAAGGCTTAATTATTCATGTTAAAGTACAAAGTGTTTGTTATTAATTTGGCTCGTTCGCAAGAGCGGCTGGCACAAATTGCAGCGCAACTTGCGGCGGTTAACATTCCGTTTGAACGCATTGACGCTGTTGAAGGTAAATTGCTATCAAGCGAAGAAATCGAAGCCGTATCCCCCGCACGTTTAGCCAGACAACATTATTATCGCGATCTCAGTGCTGGTGAAATCGGCTGTAGCTTAAGCCACAAACGAGCGTGGCAAAAAATTATCGACGACGATTTAGACTTAGCCTTTGTATTTGAAGATGATATTCACCTTGAGGCTAACTTTGCCGATACAATCAACATGATCCTCAATCTGCCCACCATGGATTGGGACTTTATTAAGCTATATCCATTGACACGAAAAAGTCGTAAAAATATTCAGTCGTCGGTGCACTATGGTGAATTTGAATTTGTGACCTATAAAAAATTTCCACTTGGTGCAATGGCCCAAGCCATTAGTCGTCGTGGTGCAGAGTCACTGATTAAACATATGCCTTATATTGTTCAACCAGTTGATGGTCATTTAAAATCTTGGTGGAGCCTAGGAATAACGCCTTTTGGCTTGCTGCCTTACTGTATTTCTGTCGACATAGAAGGTCCGTCAGATATTAATCCTGACGGTAACTTAGAAAGAGCACCTCAACGACGTGTGACAAAGTTAATGTTAAATTGGAGCCGGGCATTGATGCGATTTATCGCAACACCTCAGCTGGAAAAACAATTTCGTCAATTCACTCAAGCGTTAAAAAAGGATTAATGTGTCTTCATTAATTAGCCATACACAATTACAAAATGCCCAGCGTATTTTGTATATGACCCACTTAGCCATTGGTGATTTTGTTTACCAGAGTGTCTGGTTAAAAGCCCTAAAAGCTAAGTATCCACATTTGGTTATTGATGTGTGGTTTGATGATTGTCGTAGTCGTCCACAATCGTGGGCAACAGGCCGCAATAAAGTCCTCAATGAATGGATAGACTCATTGGGTATTATCGATAACACCTACCCCATTGTTGGCGATCTCGCCCAAAGACAAGGCTATATCAGCCAAGCACAATCGCTCAATTATGATTTAATTGTATTTATTGGTAAGAATCGCAGTGAGCAGTTCGCAAAAATTGCTCGAAAAATATCAACTTCAGCCTTTATCGTCGCCTCTAAAAGTAAACCATTGAGTAACCCGATAGCAAAATGGCTGTATTTTAATAATATAAATGCCTACTTCAGCTACGATGACATGGTTAAGAGCAGTCAACATATTACCGATTTATATGGCCAATGTTTCGAGCGGGCGTTAGGTCTTACTTGTGGCGATTTAGTCGATAGTCAAAAGCAGTTAGTGTTTCATGTTGATGCCATTTATCAACAACAAGCTTGTACACTGATTAACAAGTTAACCGCAAATGACACCAATAAACTGGTGGTGTTTGTAAACCATTTATCCACCGCCGATAAACGTGATTATCCTTTTGCTCAACTTAAACAAGTGATTTTAACTCTCGAACTTCAATATCAAAATCTAGTGTATATTTTCAACTGTCCGCCAGATAAATTGAATGAAGTGACCACTCAAGTTGCTGAAGATAGCGAGCTAAACCACTTAGCAATTACCACATTTACCGCCAAGCAAAACTTCTTTCAATTGCCCGCCTTAATTGCACAAAGCGATATCGTCATTAGCGCTGAAACTGCTACGGCACACTTAGCTGTATGCATGGATAAACCACAAGTGACCATAATGTCGAATGATTTAACCCTATGGCAACCCAAGGGCGACAGTATTATTTTAACCGGTAGCGGCCAAGCGAAATCAATTACACCGCAGCAAATTGTTGATGCATTCACCCAACAGCTAAGGCAACATTATAGTGGCACGCCCAAGCTAGCTGAACGGCTATAATTGGAGTCAATAAAAAAGGCCGAATAGGCCTTTTTTATTGAAACGGTTAACCGTGAATGATACGAGTTATGACATCAATTCGGTAACAGGCAGTAAATCTAATAAACTCTGGGTAGCATAAGGTGCAGCCTGATTTAAATATTCACCATTAAGCACCTTGCCGTACATGGCTTGATATTGCTGCGCCATCACATCGGCATTAAACACATCCCTTGCCACTTGGTGACACACTTTACGATCAAAACGATCTAGGTGCTTCAGTGCATCCACCATCTCATTGTAATCTGTCGTCAGAAGTCCCATTTCAGGTTGGGTGATAATCTCAGGTAAAGACCCAAAGGGTGTTCCAATAACTGGCGTACCTAAAAACAGGCTTTCGGTTATCGCCAAGCCAAAGGGTTCATGCCATCTCACTGGAAACAATAACGCTTGTGATTGCTTAATAATTGTAAACTTATCATCGCCACCCACCATGCCTTTAAAGTCGATATTCATATCAAGGTTAAAGTAGCCTTTTTTACCAAACTCAAATCGTTTACCGCCCAATACCGCTAATTTATGACCCGCTTTTTTAGCAATCTTAGCGGCGCCAGTCATGTTTTTATGACGAACCGTCGCTTTACCCAAAAAGTGAACATAGTTACTGTTAGATTCAAAGCTAGGTTGGCCATACTCAGACCAATCTAGGCCATTGTAAACATAGCAATCGCTGTGATGATTATTAGCATGGCGCTGAGAGATAAAAATAGTGTTGCGATCATATTGTTTCGCTTTATCTGCATTGGCGTGTTCAGTACACACAAACGGCTTATCTAATTCGCCAGTAAAGGCGCAATGAAAATGCACCACATCAGGCCAATCAGTAATCTGTTGATTAAATGATTTTCTCTTATCATACAACAAGGTTCCTTCAGGCCTAATATCATGTGGGCGCATCAAAAACTTAACTTCGTGACCTTGCTGTTTTTGAGCGGTAGCCAATGACCATACCACGCGCTCAGTACCGCCAAACTTAAACGCCGGAAACGGTCCTCGGCAAAGTAGTACATGTAAGATTTTCATTTAACCTTTCCATATTGAATATGTCACCGAACAGAATAATCGCTGATCTTCTATCTGCGTAAACCAGCAGCTGAAACTGTGTATTGCTCTGCGCAAAACTGTTTGAAGGAGGCAATAACCTCATCAACCTCTATTATTGCCATTAAATGCTCGCCTTTAGCGCGCGTGCCCCACTTCACTGGTGCATCAAATTGTTTTGCTATTACTTGCGGGTATGCACTCACAGTGTATTGGCGATAAAAATAGGGACCCGTTCGCCCGGGATTAGAATGAGCATATAAACCAATAACCGGAGTACCTTGAGTCACCGCCATATGTAATGGCCCGGTATCTGGTGCAAGCACTATTGTCGCTTGCTTTAACACCGCAAGCAGTTGCGTAAGCGATGTCTTGCCCACTTGATTATCAAAGGGCTGCTGACTATGAGATTGAATCACATCTGCTAAGGTTTGCTCTAGCGCGCTTGGGCCGCCACACAGCATCACTCGGTAACCTTGATCAATGGCGTAATCGGCTACGGCAGCGTAACGCTCTGGCAGCCAATTACGCTCTGCTTTACTGGCAGCAGCACAAATCACCAACACCTTATCATCACCCACGAGCTGTTTAGCAAAATCAGTATCGGCTTGCGGTACCGGAATATTCCAGCTTGGGGTTAAGTCTTCTACGCCAATGGCATTAGCAAAGCCCATAAAACCATCTAATACATGCGGCGTGGCCAAGGGCTCAACGGCATGATTGGTGACCAACCATTGACCTTCTTTGGCTCTAGCTTTATCAAATCCGACCCGCACTCGGGCCTTAATCATTAACGATGCTATGGTTGCGCGCAAGGCAACTTGCATGTGCAGCAATACATCAAAACGCTGACCATGTAGATCACGACGTAACTGTACATAGCTACGCCAGCCCTTAGACTTATCGAAAATAACAAACTCAATGCCAGGCAAGTGTTTAAGTAACTGATATTCGATCTTGCCAATAACCCAAGTGATACTCAGATCGGGATACTGTTTTTGAATAGCCTGCACCATAGCTACAGCGTGGCAAACATCACCAATAGCAGATAAACGCAGTAAACATAATGAACGTATCGCACTAAAGTCAGCTTTCATTGATTATCCAATATGCTTAAATGAAGAAGTAAGACGGTGGAGGCAAGTAAGTGATCTTAAGGTATAATGTTATTTCGATCCACAATCTCGCCAATGCTATTGATAATTAGATGCAAATAAAAACCACTCAACTTGGCCATATTGCCTGGTGTGAAACTACAGCCCAACAACTGGAACCTCACGACTTTGCCGTAGAGGCTTGGCAACAAAGAAATGCCATTGTCGGTCAATCTAAGGGGCGTTATACCACCTGGTTTGTCAAAACTGATAACTCGGATTTGCCGCAAACATGGGTGTTACGTCATTACTGGCGTGGTGGGATGATGGAAAAGTTGAGCCGTGATGCTTATCTTTATACTGGCCTACAACATACTCGCGCTGTGGCTGAATTAGCCATACTGGAAACCTTATATCAAGAAGGCTTTGCTGTTCCACGTCCAATAGCAGCGAATGTTGAGCGCTTTAGTTTATGGTATCGGGCCGACATCATCATTGAACATGTCGCTGGATCAAACGATTTAGTGGCGCATTTACGCCATAAGCCAATGACAGAAGCACAATGGTATTTACTCGGTGAGACCATTGCCAAATTTCATCTGCGTGGGGTGTATCACGCAGATCTAAATGCTAAAAATATCCTACTGGCTCAAGGGAAATTCTATCTAATTGATTTTGATAGAGGTGAATTACGTCAACCACAAGCCAGCTGGCAACAAGCCAATCTGCAGCGGTTACTACGTTCTTTTAAAAAAGAACTCGCCAAACTCGCTACGCTGCAATTTAATCAACAGCACTGGCAGCAATTACTTAACGGTTATCAAAGCGTTAATCCTATCTAAACCAAGTCATCGTCTGGCCTTGTCATACGATTAACCGTTCAAGATTAAATGATAAGATGATTGATCAATGTAAACTGCTTTAATAAGGCACCACGATTTTGCTCAACCACTGCAAGAGCGGCAAAAGACGCCGATTGATATAAGGGGTTATCTGTGAACTTATGTTGTAACTCTTGGGCTAATTGTTCTGCAGAAGTAATGCAGCTTAATGCTCCGGCATCTGCGAGTAATTGCGTAATCTCAGCAAAATC
>TARA_R110002051_G_scaffold196270_1_pt1 | contig 13937 bp, 12 predicted proteins | sample TARA_R110002051 | Tara Oceans TARA_R110002051 (sample SAMEA4397023) | marine metagenome | biome: Polar Biome; feature: [MES] marine water layer (ENVO:01000295) within the mesopelagic zone...; material: water (ENVO:00002006), including particulate matter (ENVO:01000060) such...
GCCCATGCTCATCAGCACCGAGGCCACGACCATGTCGATGACCACGAAGGGCAGGAACAAAAGGAAGCCGATCTCGAAGGCCCGGCGCAGTTCGGAGATCATGAAGGCGGGGATGAGGATGCGCAGTTCGAGGTCTTCGGGGTTTTCGGGCGCCGGGGTTTCGGTCAGATCCATGAACAGCATCACGTCCTGGGGGCGGACATGGGTGCGCATGAATTCGTGCAATGGCCCGGAGCCCAGTTCGATCGCCTCGACGATTTCAACCTCGCCGGCGACAAGCGGTTCGATGCCCAGCTCGTAGCTTTGCTGCAGTGTGGGGGCCATGATGAAGGCGGTGAGAAACAGCGCCAGCGAGATCATCACCGAATTGGGCGGCGCGGTCTGCAGCCCGATGGCGGTGCGCAGCAGCGAAAGCACCACCACGATGCGGGTAAAACTGGTCACCATCACGAGGATGGAGGGCGCCAGCGCCAGGATGGTGATGAGCGCGATCATCTGGATCGCGCGTTCGGTCAACGTGGTCTCGTCGCCGAAATCGATGGAGATGTCCTGGGCAATTCCCGTTGCGGGCAACAGCAGGACGGCAGCGAGGCCAAGAGCAAGAACAAGTGCCGCGCGGGGCGTTCCGGCCCGGCGCGGTGCGGTATCAGGACCTGGTTGCGGTGTCCTCGTAATCTCGTTCCCTCGCTTCAAGCAGCGGTTCGGGCTCCACGGTGGTGGTGGCCGACATGGCAACGCTTGTAGCTGAGTCGGACGAGGTGCGGCCCTTATTGTCGGGCTTTCCCCCATCGAGTTTGGGTTCGTTGTCCTCGACCGGGCGCAAAAGGCCGGTATGGCGCAGCGAGGTGCCGGCGGGCCGGGCAGGGGCCGCCGGCTCGGGTGCGACGGCGGGGGCCGGTTCGGCGGGTTTGCGGCGCGGACGCTGGACCTGCTGGACGGGCGGCGCTTCAAAACCGCTTTCGACGACCAGATCGTTGGGGCCGCCGATGACGATGAGGTGCTCGGTTTCATCGCGGCGGATGATGATGGCCTGGCGCTTGTTGTCGATGGCAACGGAATCGATGACCATGAGGCGCCGGTTGCGGCCACGGCCGACACTGGCCGACGCATCGCCCACGAGCTTGATAAGCCATACGGCAAGCACGATCAGAACGATCACGATGGCCAGCGCCACGATCATTGTCAGATAGCCGTTTTCACCGCCGAAAAGGCTGTTTAGAAATCCCACTGTCATGCTCCTGGAAATGGGCAACGCGTCCCGCGAGACATAGCCGGACGCTTGGCGCTGGGCAATAGCTGCCTACTATAGCGCAGCTTTGTTCAAAATTGGGAGATTTCCGGCCCTTCCTTTCCGATCGGTTAACGCGCCGTTAACCATGGAGTGGGCAAAGTTTGCCCAGTTAACAGACCGCAACCGGATTCGGCGAACCGACATGGCCATTGGCGATCTGCCCATCTTTGCCGCGCTCAAGAACAGGATGCAATGGCATCAAACCCGCCAGACGCTTCTGGCCGAGAACGTCGCCAATGCCGAGACGCCCGGCTATCGCGGGCGCGACCTTGCGCCGTTTTCCATCGAAAGCACGGCGCGACATTCGGGGGCCAGTGTCACGACGACGGCGACCAACAAGAAGCATTTCTCGGTCGGGGGCGATCCGAGCCGGGCCATGGGCGCGCGGACGATGAACAGTTTTGAGGTCATGCCCGAGGGCAACGGGGTGACGCTGGAAGAAGAGATGATGAAGGTCACGACCAACCAGATGGATTATCAGGCCGCGACCACGCTCTACACACGCTCCATGCGGCTGATGAAAATCGCCCTGGGCAAGAACGTATAGGACGCTAGCGCATGAACGACTTCATGACATCGATCAAGATCGCCGGGTCGGGGCTCAACGCCCAGACGGCGCGCATGCGGGTGATCGCCGAGAACATGGCCAACGCCGATTCCGCCGGGCACACGCCCGAGGAGGATCCCTATCGCCGCAAGGTGCCGACCTTTCACGCCGTGCTCAATCGCGAACTGGGCGCCACCGAAGTGACGGTCGGGGCGCTGGCCACGGACATGAGCGATTTCTCCTCGCGCTATGAGCCGGGCCATCCGGCGGCCGACGAGAACGGGTATGTCAAATACCCCAACGTCAACACGCTGATCGAGACCATGGACATGCGCGAGGCCCAGCGCACCTACGAGGCCAATCTCAACGTCGTCACCGTGTCGCGCCAGATGCTGGGACGGACGCTCGATATTTTGAGGGGATAATTAAGAGCTCATGAGCACGCCATTCAATGCAGCCACAGCCGCTTACGGCAATGTCTCGCGCCTGATTTCCGATCAGGCCGGCGGCAAGCTGACAGCGCCAACAGCTTCGCCCTCGGGCACCGATTTCGGGCAGATGCTGGCCGATCAGCTCGGTGGTATCGCCGAGACCGGGCAGCGCTCCGATCAGGTGTCTGTCGATATGATCAACGGCAAGGCAAACGTGGTCGATGTGGTGACCGCGCTGGCCGAAACCGAGTCGGCGATGGAAACCATGGTCACCGTTCGCGACCGGGTGATCTCGGCCTACGAAGAAATCATGCGCATGCCGATCTAGGCTGACCTTTGGGCGTGGCCCTCCAGTACACCGAGGGTCCATTGGGCGTCAGAGCGTGTAGAATGGGCTCGATTCGGCAGGAGCCATTCCCATGAGCGGGGCAGAAACTCTCGATATCGCCACCTCCGGCATCTGGACCCTGATTATCGTTTCGGGGCCGATGATGATCGTGGGACTGGTGGTCGGCGTCATCATCGCCCTGTTTCAGGCTTTGACGCAAATCCAGGAAATGACACTGGTTTTCGTGCCCAAGATCATCGCGATCTTTGTCACGCTGCTGGTGACCTTGCCGTTCATGGGCGCCACGATGAGCGCTTACATGACCCAGATCGTCGACATGATCATAACAGGCGGGTAACGGGCCATGAGCGTGAGCTGGGGCCCCGATGTCGCCTATTATTTCTTTCTCATTTTCGCGCGCCTCGGCACGATCCTGATGTTGCTGCCCGCGCTCGGGGAATCGACGATTCCCACGCGCTTGCGGCTGACGTTCGCGCTGGCGTTTTCGCTGATCCTTTATCCGCTGATCCTGCCCAATCTGGGGGCGGTTCCGGTGACGCTGGGCGGATTGATGACGGCGCTGGGCCATGAACTTGCCGTGGGATTTATCCTCGGGGGGCTGACTCGGCTCATTCTTACGGCGGCGCAGGTCGCAGGCGCGGTGATCGCGTTCCAGATGGGGCTTTCGATGGCCCAGACATCCGATCCCACCCAGCCGGGGGTGCAGGGGGCCATCATTGGCAATTTTCTGGCCATGCTGGGCGTGACGCTGATCTTTGCCACCGATCTGCACCATGTGCTGCTGGCCGGGATCTATGCCAGCTACAGCTATTTCCCGCCCGACGCGCCGCTGATGCTGGGCGATGCTGCGGAAATGGCGACGGAGATGGTGGCGCAGGCGTTTCTGATCGGCACGCAGATGTCGGCGCCGTTCCTGGTTTTCGGTCTGGTGTTTTACCTGGGGCTGGGAATTTTGGGGCGCCTGATGCCGCAGATTCAGGTATTTTTCATGGCCATGCCGGCCAACATCATCATCGGGCTGATCCTGTTCGCGTTGCTGCTCAGCCTCACGATGACCCTTTATATGACCCATCTCGAAGACCATTTTTCGCAGTTTCTGGGCTAGAGTATGAGCGACGACAAACCCGAACAGAGCGAAAAGACAGAGGACCCCTCCCAAAAACGGCTCGAGGACGCCCACAAGAAGGGCGATGTGGTCAAGAGCCAGGAGGTGACGACCTGGTTCATGATCCTGGGGTCGGCGCTGATCTTTGCCTTTGTCGCCCCGTTTACCAGTGCGCAGTTCATGACCAGCCTTGGCGATTATCTTGGCCGCGCCGACCTTTACGAAGTGGGCGGGCCGGGGTTCAACCAGTTCGTCTATGGCGCGACGATCAGCCTTTTGAGTGCTCTTTTGCTGCCGATGATCCTTCTGGCGCTGTGCGGGATCGCGGGAAACATGGTGCAGCACCGCATGGTGTTTTCTGCCGAAAACCTCAAACCCAAATTCTCCAAAGTCTCCCCGCTGGCCGGAGCCAAGCGCCTGTTTTCGAGCGAGGCGCTGGTCAATTTCGGCAAGGGGCTGTTCAAGCTCGTGGTGTTTTCCACCATCATGGTGCTGGTGGTCTGGCCCGACCGGGACCGGCTTTCGACCATCATGACCGCCGACCCTATCGTGACACTGGAACTGTTCCAGGAAATCGGCATCAAGATCTTTATCGCGACCCTGATCGCCATCACCATCGTGGCGCTGCTCGACTATATCTACATGCGCCACAAATGGTGGCAGCGCCAGATGATGACGGTCAAGGAAGTGCGCGACGAATACAAGCAGATGGAGGGCGATCCCCACGTCAAGGGCCGTATCCGCCAGATCCGCATGGAGCGCAGTCGCAAGCGCATGATGGCGGCGGTGCCCGATGCGACGGTTGTGGTGACCAACCCGACCCATTTTGCCGTGGCGCTCAAATACGACAAGGACATGGCCGCTCCCCAGGTGCTGGCCAAGGGCGTCGATGCCGTTGCGCTCAGAATCCGCGGGCTGGCCAGGGATCACGACATTCCAATCGTCGAAAATCCCCCGCTGGCCCGGGCGCTTTATGCGGGCGCCGAGGTGGGCGAGACGATCCCGGCAGAGCATTTCAAGGCCGTGGCGCAGATCATCGGCTATGTGATGCGGTTGAAAAACCGCTCGAGCTGGCGCAGTGGAAATCAGGGTCGACCCTAACCGAGACTGTTAACGAGCGGTTAATCCGCACTACCCAAGGCGAAGTCGGGTTTGCTACCAATAGGAAGCCCGATTCGATTTGCGGGCGGATGTCTCTAGCGAGGAACAAAAAGCGATGGCGGTGGCCCCGATGGACGAGGACAGCTATCCCGAGCCGATGGTGGCGCGTCCGTCGTCCAATGCAGCGCTGTGGCGGGTGATCATCCTTTCGCTCGCTTTCGTCGCGGTTGCCGTAGCGTTCTCGCTGATGGGAGACGCCATTTCGCCCGAAATGATCGTCCTGTTTCTGGGTGTCCTGTCGGTTATCGGGGTGTTTTCGCTGTTTGCGCTGGCGGCGGGGCTGTTCCGGTTCGTGGGGGGCTCTGAAAAGCGGACGTTGGCCCGCGCCATTGTCGACAGCCTGCCCTATGGGGCGGTGGTTACCGACCGCGACGGCAAGATCTTTTATGCCAATGCCCAATACTCGGACCTTTCCAAATCTGTTTCCAAGGGGGTCCCGGTTGGCGTGCCGCGGCTGTTTGCCAGCCAGCCCGAAGCGAGCGAGGCGGTCTATCGGCTTTCGCGGGCCGCGCGGGACGGGCGGGCGATTGTCGAGGATGTGCGGATTGCGCGCGGCAAGAGCGCTGCGCAATGGTTCCGCATCGGGGCACGCAGCCTTCCCGATTACGATGGCGCGCCGGGCAAATCGGTGATCTGGACGGTCGAGGACATAACCCGCGACCGCGAGAGCCAGGAAAATTTCTACGTCGAGCTGCAAAAGGCCATCGACTATCTCGATCATGCGCCGGCCGGGTTCTTTTCGGCCAATGCGCGGGGGCGGATACAGTATATCAACTCAACGCTGGCCGACTGGCTGGGCTATGATCTCGCGGCGTTCGAGGCGGGCGATCTCGATCTTGGCGAGATCGTGCAGGGCGATGGCGCGGGGCTTTTGATGGGCGGCGGGCAGGACGGCGCGGTGCGCACCGAAGTGATCGATCTCGATCTGGTGCGCCACGACGGCACCAATCTGCCGGTGCGGCTGTTGCACCGCGCGGCGCGGCTGGCCGAGGGCGAGCTGGGCGAGACGCGTACGCTGGTGCTCGACCGCTCACGCGGCATCGAGGGGGAAGAGGCATTGCGGGCCGCCGAAGTGCGGTTTTCGCGGTTTTTCAACCACACCCCGATTGCCATTGCGGCGCTCGACGGGGCGGGCAAGGTGGTGCGCACCAATGCGCCCTTTACCCGGATTTTCGGGCTCACATCTGGGGAACGCGGGATCGAGGGGCTCAATGTCGCCTCGCTGATCGATCCGGAAAGCCGGGAAAAACTGGCGATGGCGCTGGCCGATGCCAAGGGGCACCGGTCGGAAATCGCGCCGGTCGATGCGACGATTCCGGGGGAAAAGCCGCGCAGCGTGCGCATGTTCATTTCGGGCGTCGAGCAGGGCGGGGAAAGCGACGAGGCGGCGATCCTTTATGCGCTCGACATGACCGAGCAGCGCCAGCTCGAAGAACAGTTTGCCCAGGGCATGAAAATGCAGGCGGTGGGGCAACTGGCCGGTGGGGTGGCCCATGATTTCAACAACGTGCTGACGGCGATCATCGGGTTTTCGGACCTGCTGCTGCTCAAGCACAAACCGTCCGATCCCTCGTTTGGCGACATCATGTCGATCAAGCAGAGCGCCAACCGCGCTGCGGGCCTGGTGCGCCAGCTTCTGGCCTTCTCGCGTCGGCAGACGCTGCGCCCGCAGGTGCTTGAAGTGCCCCAGCATATCGACGATCTGACGGTGTTGCTCAAGCGGCTGATCGGTGAGCATGTGACGCTCGATGTCGAGCACGGGCGCGATGTGTGGCCGATCCGGGCCGACCTGGTGCAACTCGAACAGGTGATCATCAACCTTGCGGTCAATGCGCGCGACGCGATGCCCGATGGCGGGCAGATCACGCTGCGCACCCGCAATGTCGAGCAGGCCGAAGCCGAGACTTTCACCTATCCGGGGCTGGTGCCCGCCGATTTCGTTTCGATCGAGGTGAGCGATACCGGCACGGGCATGACCCAGGAGGTCATGGAAAAAATCTTCGAGCCGTTCTTTTCGACAAAGGAGCTGGGCAAGGGGACTGGGCTGGGCCTGTCGATGGTCTATGGCATCATCAAGCAGACCGGTGGCTATATCTATCCCGAATCCGAAGTGGGAAAGGGCACGACCTTCCGGTTGCTGCTGCCCCGGCACATCCAGCAGGAAAAGGAAGAAGTGGTCAAGGCGGTTGCGGCGCCTGTCCGCGATCTGACGGGCAATGAACGCATCCTTCTCGTCGAGGACGAGGAGAGCGTGCGCATGTTCTCGGCGCGGGCCCTGTCGACAACGGGTTATGAAGTGTTCGAGGCCGGATCTGGTGAAGAGGCGCTCGAAGTGCTAGAGGAAATCGAGGGCAAGGTCGATCTGATCATTTCGGACGTGGTGATGCCCGAGATGGACGGGCCGACGCTTCTGACCCATGTGCGCAGGCTCTATCCGGGGCTCAAGGTGATCTTCGTTTCCGGCTATGCCGAAGAAAGCGTGCGCCAGGGGCTCGAGGACGACAGGAGCGTGGAATTTCTCCCCAAGCCCTATACGCTCGATCAGATCAATTCCAAGGTCAAGGAAGTGCTTTCGGGGAGTCCGGCGGCCAGCGAGGACTAGTCTTTTTCCGAGGCGTTCGAGGCGGCCAGGAATGCCGCACCAAGACCGGCGCCGATGGCAACGCCGATGCCGATTCCCATGGCGATGTTGTCTATCGCGACGCCGATTCCGGCACCGATTGCGATTCCCACGGCGATTCCCGTGCCCATGTTCATGGCAGCCTCCATCCTTGTCCGCTTTTGCAATGCGCATGAAGTGGGAGAGTTCCATTATTCCAGAATGTTCTTATTTTGTCTCTTGACATATCGAAAACAAAATGAGAACAAATATGCAACCTAGAAATAGGCGTTGAGGGCCGACTGATCGCGTTGCGCGCGCAGGGCATTTGGTGAAATAAGGAGAGCTAACAATGGCAGTTTCACAGCTTCGCGTGGTTGACGGGGGTTCGATGGACAAGAACAAGGCGCTCGAGGCCGCTCTGGGTCAGATCGAGCGCAATTTCGGCAAGGGTTCGGTCATGAAGCTGGGGGAAAACACCTCAGTCAATGTCGAATCGATTTCCACGGGCTCGCTCGGTCTCGATATCGCGCTGGGCATCGGTGGTCTGCCGCGCGGGCGTATCATCGAAATTTTCGGGCCGGAAAGCTCGGGCAAGACCACGCTGGCTTTGCATGTGCTGGCCGAAGCCCAGAAAGGCGGCGGTATCTGCGCGTTCATCGACGCAGAACACGCGCTCGATCCCACCTATGCGCGCAAGCTTGGCGTCAATATTGACGAGCTGTTGATCTCCCAGCCTGATGCGGGTGAACAGGCGCTCGAAATCGCAGATACGCTGGTGCGCTCGGGCGCGATCGACGTTCTGGTCGTCGACTCGGTGGCGGCTTTGACGCCACGGGCCGAACTCGAAGGCGAGATGGGCGATTCCCTGCCGGGTCTTCAGGCGCGTCTGATGAGCCAGGCCATGCGCAAGCTCACGGGTTCGATTTCCAAATCGAAGGCCATGGTGATCTTCATCAATCAGATCCGCATGAAGATCGGCGTGATGTTTGGCTCGCCCGAAACCACGACCGGCGGCAATGCGCTCAAATTCTATTCCTCGGTTCGTCTCGACATTCGCCGCATCGGCGCCATCAAGGACCGCGAGGAAGTTGTCGGCAACCAAACGCGCGTCAAGGTGGTCAAGAACAAGATGGCCCCTCCGTTCCGTCAGGTCGAATTCGACATCATGTATGGCGAAGGCGTTTCCAAGACCGGTGAGCTGCTCGATCTGGGCGTCAAGGCCGGGATCGTCGAGAAATCGGGAGCCTGGTTCTCCTATGACAGCCAGCGGCTGGGCCAGGGGCGTGAAAATTCGCGCCAGTTCCTCAAGGACAATCCTGAGATCGCCAACCAGATCGAGAACGGGGTGCGCGAGAGCGCCGGGCTTATTGCCGCTGAACTGATCACGGCAGGAGAAGGCAGCGCCGAGGACAGCGAAGACTAGAGCCGTTCAGGATTTGATTGACTCAAATCCTTGGCTCTAAGTTCTTGTTTTGTCGCGTGTCCGAACCGCAAACCGTTTCCATCCCCGATCGCGTCGAGGACATGCTTTTGCTGGACACGCTCTAATTGGCTGTTGCGGTTTGGCGCGGCCAAGCCGAATTGTGTCTCTGACCTCCTGGCGCCGGGCAACCGGCGCCTTTCTTTTTTGCAAAACCAGCGGGTTTGCTGCCGGCACTTATTGGCCCGGTGCCGCAGCCTTCGCATTGCACTCGCCCGATGCACACGCTAGAAGGCTTGCTCAAGTTTCCAGCCGGTGAAAACGGGGCGCTATCGGCCGCGTATCCGGCGCATCCAGAACGATAAAGATATGGTGCGGCGCCTTGGCCGCAGACAGGGTTTTTGGGCTCGATCATGACAAGCGTAAACGACATCCGTTCGACCTTCCTCGACTTCTTTGCCAGGAACGGCCATGAGAAAGTTTCTTCAAGCCCGCTGGTGCCGCGCAACGATCCGACGCTGATGTTCACCAATGCGGGCATGGTGCAGTTCAAGAATGTTTTTACCGGGCTTGAAAAGCGGCCCTATTCTCGCGCCACGACCTCGCAGAAATGCGTGCGGGCAGGGGGCAAGCACAACGATCTCGACAATGTGGGCTTTACGGCGCGGCATCTGACCTTTTTCGAGATGCTGGGCAATTTTTCCTTCGGTGACTATTTCAAGGAACAGGCCATCGAAATGGCCTGGACGCTGGTCACCAAGGAGTTCGGTCTCGACAAGGACAAGCTGCTGGTCACCGTCTATCACACCGATGACGAAGCGGCGGACCTATGGAAAAAGATCGCCGGGTTTTCCGATGACAAGATCATCCGTATTCCTACTGCTGACAATTTCTGGACGATGGGCGATACGGGCCCGTGCGGTCCGTGCTCGGAAATCTTTATCGATCGCGGCGATCATATCTGGGGCGGCCCTCCGGGCACGCCGGAAGAAGACGGCGACAGGTTCCTCGAGTTCTGGAATCTGGTGTTCATGCAGTACGAGCAAAGCGGCGACGGCAAGCAAGAACCGCTGCCGCGCCCCTCGATCGATACGGGGATGGGGCTCGAGCGGATGGCCTCGATCCTTCAGGGTGTCGAAAGCGTCTTTGAAACCGACATGTTCCGCCATGTGATCGATGCGACCGCTTCTGCAGTCGGGCGCGCGCCGACCCCGGAAACCGTGGCGTCCTATCGCGTCATCGCCGACCATTTGCGTTCGATGTCGTTCCTGATTGCCGACGGCGTGCTGCCGGCCAATGAGGGGCGCGGTTATGTGCTGCGCCGCATCATGCGCCGTGCCATGCGCCATGCAACACTGTTGGGCACCAACAATGCCACGATCTTCAAGCTCGTGCCGTCCCTGGTGCGCGAGATGGGGCAGGCCTATCCGGACCTCGTTGCGGGCGAGGCGATGATTTCGGAAACGATCCGGCTCGAAGAGGAACGCTTCTTAAAGACGCTCAGCCGCGGGCTGCAGATTCTCGAGGACGAAAGCGCGGGATTGGACAGGGGCGATACGCTGGCCGGCGAGACCGCCTTCAAGCTTTACGACACTTATGGCTTCCCGCTCGATCTGACCCAGGATGCGCTGCGGCTGCGGGGTGTTTCGGTCGACCAGACCGGGTTCGATGCGGCCATGGCGCGCCAGAAAGCCGAAGCACGCAAGAACTGGTCGGGATCGGGCGATGCGGCAACGAGCGCGGTGTGGTTTTCGATTGCCGACACGGCCGGGCCCACAGAATTTCTGGGCTATGAGACCGAAGACAGCGACGGCGCAGTCAAGGCGCTGGTCAAGGACGGGGCAAGCGTAGATGCGCTCAATGCGGGAGACGAGGGTTTCATCGTCCTTAACCAGACGCCATTCTACGGCGAAAGCGGCGGGCAGGTGGGAGACACCGGCACGATGGAGAGCGAGGACGGCGCGAAGGTGGTCGTGCTCGATACCACAAAGCAGGCGGGCGGCGTGTTCGCCCATCGCGTCAAGGTCGAAGCCGGGACGGTCAAGATCGACGAGGCCCTGACGCTCAAGGTCGACCATTCCCGCCGAACGGCGATCCGCGCCAACCATTCGGCGACCCACCTTCTGCACGAGGCGTTGCGCGAAGTGCTGGGCAGCCATGTTGCGCAGAAGGGCTCGTTGGTTTCGCCCGACCGGTTGCGGTTCGACTATTCGCACACCAAGCCGATGAGCGAAGCGGAGATCGCCGAGGTCGAGCGCATGGCCAATGCCATCGTGCTGCAGAACGCGCCTGTCGAAACGCGGCTGATGGCCGTCGACGATGCGGTCAAAGCCGGGGCCATGGCGCTGTTTGGCGAAAAATACGGCGACGAGGTGCGCGTGGTCTCCATGGGCACGTCGCTGGATGGAGAAAAGGCGGGCAAGACCTATTCGATGGAATTGTGCGGCGGCACGCATGTGCGGCGCACCGGCGACATCGGGCTGGTCAAGATCGTCCAGGAAAGTTCTGTCGCAGCGGGCGTGCGGCGTGTCGAGGCGCTGACCGCCGATGGCGCACGGGCCTATCTCAACGAGCAGGAAGATCAGCTCAAGACGGTCGCTGCGGCGCTCAAGGTGTCGCCGCGCGATGCGGTGTCGCGGGTCGAAGCGCTGGTGGAAGAACGGCGGGCACTGGAGCGGCAGGTCGCCGATCTGCGCCAGAAGCTGGCCATGGGCGGCGGCGCTGCCAATGGGGCGGCCAGCGAAACGATCAATGGCGTGACCTTTATGGGGCGCGTGGTCGAAGGACTGCAGCCCAAGGATTTGCGCGGGCTCGTCGATCAGGGCAAAAAGCAGATCGGGTCGGGGATTGTTGTCATCGTGGGCACGACCGAGGATGGCAAGGCCGGCATTTCGGTGGGCGTGAGCGACGATCTTGTGTCGCGTTACAGCGCCGTCGATCTGGTGCGGATCGGCTCGACGACGCTCGGCGGGCAGGGCGGCGGCGGTCGTCCCGACATGGCGCAGGCCGGTGGCCCCGACGCCTCGCAAGCCCAGGCGGCGGTTGATGCCATCAAGGCTCATCTGGGCGCCTGATCGCCTCTATCAAACGCATAAAAATGGCCCCGTGAGGGGCCATTTTCGTTACCGCGAAACGCTCAGAACGATGCCTTGAGGCTGGCGCTGATGGCGAGGACCGAGCCGCGGTCCCAGCTTTCGTTCTGCAGATTGCTGCCGGGCGCGATTGTCGAATAGGACACGCCGCCGGAGAACTCGACGCTCTCGGAAATGTCGTAGGCCGCGCCCAGGGTTGCGCCCCAACGGTCGGTCTGGGTGCCGTTTTCCAACACGCCCGCATTGTCGACCGAGGCGGTGCCGCGATCCCATGTAACCGTGCCCAGCACGGTAAGCTCGGGAGTCAGTGCGTGCCCGACCCCGCCGGTCACCGTCCAGCCATCGCGATAGTTGAGATCGGTGCTGATGGGACCGGCATTTGTACTGACAGCAAGTGTATCGACCACCGACCAATCGACCCATTTGACCGAGCCGAGCACGAGCCACCCCGGCGCAACGCCGGTCTGGGCCTTGAGCTCGATCGATTGCGGGGCGGTGACATTGGCGCTGGCCGGGCCGGAGAACGGGGTGCCGTCCAGGGCCGTGCCATCGAGGTCATAGGAAACGGCGGAATTGTAGATTGCGCTGACGCGCAGGGCGATCTCTTCGATTTCATAGGCAACACCCAGCCGCCAGCCGGCCGACATGCCGTCGATATCGATGGGGGCCGTAATGCCCAGAGCCGTGGGGACGGTGGCAGTGTAGCTCAATTGCTGGGCCGATATGCCGCCGATGATGCTGGCAACGCCGGGGCCGACGTCGAGCCCGTAAGCGCAGGTCAGGCCGATGTCATTGGAACTTATGCGCTCGCGCACGGCCTGGCTGGTGGCGAAGGCATAGGCCCTGTCGCGATCGGTGCCCGAACCGAACGGGTTCTGTGCCGAGACCAGGCATGAGGTGTTGTCGATAATCTCGCCGCTTATGCCGAAATTGTAGTGAACGCGGCTCGGTGACGAGGACACCGTGGTCCCCGGGTAGCCGGGATTGGTAATGGCGTGATCGATATCGACATAGGTGATCGTGCCTTTGGCGGCATAGGTCGCCGGATCGAAGATCATGTCCCAGTTGTAGCCATTGGCTTCCAGACCCCCGGCCTGGGCGGAGCCGCCGACGGCCATCAGGCCCAAAAGGGCAAGTGCATGGGAACGCTTGCGTGGTGCACGCATTGAGTAACTCTCCTCCTGGAGCCGTTCGGGATCTGATTGACTCAGATCCTTGGCTCCAACCTTTGTTTTGTCGCGTGTCCGAACCGCAAAAACGTCTTGCCGGACATGCGCGGGATTGTCCTGACGCGTCCCTCCAACACGCCGACGCCATAAGCCCTATCGTTATCGATAGCGCTATGACGCTTACGTCAACAATCGCTGCGTTCCCCGTCCCGGTCAATTGCCCCGAAGCGGATTTGGTCAAAAATGTGTCACAAATGCACATCCGCAACAGCGCCGTGCGAGACTGCAGGCAAAAGAAAAGCCGCCCCGAGGGGCGGCTTTGGCAGCTGTGTACGGCTTGATGACGGTTACGCCATGGCCTTTTGCAGGTTGGCGTCGATGGCGTCCAGGAACCCCATTGTGGTGAGCCAGGGCTGATCAGGGCCAACCAGAAGCGCCAGATCCTTGGTCATCTTGCCCTGTTCGATCGTGTCGACGGTGACCTTTTCGAGCGTGGCGGCGAAGGTTGCCAGTTCGTCATTGCCGTCGAGCTTGGCGCGGTGGGCAAGGCCACGGGTCCAGGCAAAGATCGAGGCCGTGGAATTGGTCGAGGTTTCCTTGCCCTGCTGGTGCTGGCGGTAGTGACGGGTCACGGTGCCGTGGGCCGCTTCGGCTTCGACGGTCTGCCCATCGGGGGTCATGAGAACCGAGGTCATCAGGCCGAGCGAGCCAAAGCCCTGGGCGACGATGTCGGACTGCACGTCGCCATCATAGTTCTTGCAGGCCCAGAC
>TARA_R110002051_G_scaffold112303_2_pt1 | contig 13906 bp, 9 predicted proteins | sample TARA_R110002051 | Tara Oceans TARA_R110002051 (sample SAMEA4397023) | marine metagenome | biome: Polar Biome; feature: [MES] marine water layer (ENVO:01000295) within the mesopelagic zone...; material: water (ENVO:00002006), including particulate matter (ENVO:01000060) such as......
TTTTCTTACGGATTCGTTACAATAAAGCATTTATAAAAATATTATAATCATTCTGTGCACTATAATGCTAGGTTTCTATAATCTAATATTTTGGCTTTGACGACAATGAATATCTACAAGTTCATTACATTTAATAAAATCATTAATTTGAACGGTATGTTGACTTCTATTAACCCCAAATTACCAATGAGAGATAAAGCCAAAACTAAAAGCTATTATGTAGAATCTTTAGGTTTTAAAGAATTTGGTGCAGTAGATTATCCTGATTATTTAATGGTAGAAAAGGATGAAATTCAAATTCATTTCTTTCTTTTTAAAGCTCTTAACCCTGAAGAAAACTACGGTCAGGTCTATATCCGCACAGACGATATAGAAACCTTATACCAATCGTTATTAAAAAACAATGTGCCCATTCATCCAAATGGCAGCCTAGAGATTAAGCCATGGGGACAAAAGGAGTTTGCTCTATTAGACCCTGATAGTAACTTACTAACATTTGGAGAATCATTGGGCTAAAAATATAGAGGTATTGAAAAAGAAAAGGCAACTCGTACGAGTTGCCTTTATTATATGGTGTTAAGTATGCTTACTTAATATCAAAACGATCTAAATTCATAACCTTGGTCCAAGTTCTTGCGAAGTCACGAACAAATTTCTGTTTCGCATCTTCCGTACCATATACTTCTGCCAATGCTCGTAATTCAGAATTAGAACCAAATATTAAATCTGCTCTAGTCCCTTTCCATTTTACATGACCAGTTTTACGGTCACTACCTTCAAACACAGTATCGTTGTCAGAAGCAGCCTTCCACGTAGTTCCCATATCTAATAAATTGATAAAGAAATCATTTGTAAGCAATCCTGGTTTATCAGTAAATACTCCGTAATCAGAACCATCATAATTGGCGCCAAGTACACGAAGACCACCAACAAGAACAGTCATTTCTGGTGCAGTTAAAGTTAATAGGTTTGCTCTATCTATTAATAACTCTTCTGCTTGAACAGATAGTTTTTGTTTTGTATAATTTCTAAATCCGTCTGCCATAGGTTCAAGCGCATCAAAAGATTCAATATCAGTACTCTCCTGAGTTGCGTCTGTTCGACCAGCGTTAAAAACAACTTTGGTATCAAAACCAGCCAACTTTGCGGCATTTTCAACAGCAGCAGAACCAGCAAGAACAACTAAATCGGCAAAAGACACCTTCTTGCTGCCAGATTGATTATCATTAAATTCTTTCTGAATTCTTTCTAAAGTAGCGGTAACCTTAGCCAACTGTGTAGGGTTGTTAACTTTCCAACCTTTTTGAGGAGCTAAACGCACACGACCACCATTAGCACCACCACGCTTATCTGACCCTCTAAAAGTGGATGCAGAAGCCCATGCAGTAGAAACTAGTTCTGCCGTAGAAAGTCCTGAAGCTAAAATTAATGTCTTTAAATTTTCAATATCGGCATCATCAATCAAATCAAAATCAACGGCAGGTACTGGATCTTGCCATATCTGCACTTCTTTTGGTACTTCTGGTCCTAAATAACGATTAGTAGGTCCCATGTCACGGTGAGTTAGTTTATACCAAGCTCTTGCATAGGCATCTTTAAACTCGTCTGGATTCTCTAAAAAGTTTCTTGAAATTTTTTCATATTCAGGATCTAAACGTAGCGACATATCGGTAACCAACATAAATGGTTGATGTGTCTTACCTGGTATATGAGCATCTGGCATTTCACCAGCACCGGCCTCGCCAACTGGCTTATATTGCCAAGCTCCAGCCGGACTCTTAGTTAATTCCCACTCAAAACCAAATAGGTTTTCAAAAAAATAATGACTCCATTTTGTAGGTGTTTGTGACCATGCGCCTTCTATACCACTTGTTATAGTATCTGCACCAGACCCAGTACCATAAGTACTCTTCCAACCTAAACCTTGTTCTGTAATATCTGCAGCGGCTGGCTCTGAACCTACATACTTTTCAGGATCTGCAGCTCCGTGTGTTTTTCCGAATGTATGCCCACCTGCAATAAGCGCAACGGTTTCATAATCATCCATTGCCATTCTTTTGAATGTCTGTCTAATATAATGAGCAGCTTCTAATGGATCAGGATTTGCATTATGCCCTTCTGGATTTACATAAATTAAGCCCATATGCGCAGCACCTAGAGGGTTTTCTAACTCATTGCCATCTTCATCATAACGTTGTTTGTTTCCTAACCACTCTGTTTCAGATCCCCAATAAATATCCTCTTCTGGTTGCCATATATCTTCACGACCACCGGCAAATCCGAACATTGGCAATCCCATACTTTCATGAGCAACATTACCAGTAAGTATCAATAAATCTGCCCAAGAAATTTTCTTGCCATATTTCTGCTTAATAGGCCATAATAATAATCGGGCCTTATCTAGATTGGCGTTATCTGGCCAACTATTTAATGGGGCAAAACGTTGGTTACCTGCGCTCGCACCACCTCTACCGTCAGATATACGGTACGTTCCAGCACTGTGCCAAGCCATACGTATAAAGAATGGTCCATAATGACCATAATCTGCAGGCCACCAATCTTGACTATTCGTCATTAAATCTGTCAAATCTTTTTTAACGGCGGCTAAATCTAGAGATTTAAACTCTTCAGCATAATTAAAATCATCATCCATTGGATCTGCCATTTTAGAATGCAATCTTAAAATATTAAGATTCAACATATTTGGCCACCAATCTTTGTTAGTTGTTCCACCACCAGCTGCTTGGTGCATTTCACCATTTAAAAATGGACAATTTGCTGCAGCGGGATCATTTACATCCCAAGCTTCACCTTTTCCGTTAGTACTACTCATGATTATATAAATTTTAAGTTGTTTTTACTTATCAATAGTAAAATTATAAATATTTTACTTATCAATATTTCGTTTTAAATAGATAAAATCTATTGTGTAATATTTAATTGTTTTGCATCACGCCAATTCGATTATCAAACTGACTTAATTATTACCGTAAATATTAGAATATCATAAAGATAATCACTTATAGCCTCTTTATAACACTAGCTATCTCATAATTAATAATTTAGTAAGACAAACTAACATTCAAACCTTATGAAATCATTTGATAAAAGTATATTATCAAAATTCACAAAAATAAAAGTGGCATTTACACATCTGATATTATCACCCTTATTCCTAATTCTTTCCTTCATACAGCAATCGAATGCTCAAGTAGTTCCTAATCCAACCGAGGTAATAGGCTTTGAAATAGGTTCGGATTTTAATTTAGCAACTTACGATCAGTCAATTAATTATTTTGAAAAACTAGCTGCCACAAGTGATATGGTAGAGATGAGATATGCCGGAAAAACATCTGAAGGACGGGAATGGCAATATGTATTAATCTCTACACCAGAAAATCTACAAAAGATAGATCACTATAAATCTATTTCACAACAATTAGCACATCCTGAAAACTTAACAAGAGAGATGGCAAAAGCATTGGCAAAAGAAGGAAAAGCAATTGTGGATATTAGTGGTGGTCTACACGCCTCAGAAGTTGCCGGAGTACAACACATTATAACATTAGCCTATGAATTGGTAAATAATGCCAAAACAGAAAAGTACCAGACCATTTTTGAAGATGTAATACTTATTCTATGGCCCTCTTTAAACCCTGATGGACAAGATATCATTGCCAATTGGTATTTAGGAAATGTGGGTACCCCTTATGAAACTGCGCATACACCGTGGTTATATCAAAAATATGTAGGTCACGATAATAATCGTGATGCCTATATGCTAAATCAGCTTGAATCTCGTGTTGTTGGTAGTACTTGGCGTGAGTGGGAACCAAGTATTATTCATGTACATCATCAATCTTCCCCATTTCCTACTAGAATATGGCTGCCACCTTTTGCAGAACCAGTTGCTCCCCAAACTCCGCCATTAATGGCCAGAGAAGTAAATATGATTGGTATGGCTATGGCACAAGAATTAGAAACGGAAGGCTTGCCAGGCGCTGTACACATGGGTAAAGGTTTTGATGCTTGGTACCCCGGTTATATTGATTACATGCCAATGATGCAGAACATACCATCGTTCTGGACAGAAACATCCCTTTATAAATTTGCAACTCCGCACTTTTATACCATTAAGGATTTTCCGAAAGAACGAGCAGATTTACGTATTGAATCTCTGTACTCTAGCCCATGGAAAGGTGGGTGGTGGCGTCTAGGAGATGCTGTTCAATATATGCAAACAGCATCTATAGCAGTTTTAGATTATGCCGCAAAATATAAAGAAACCCTACTCTTCAACAAGTATCAGGCAGGCGTAACCACAATTGAAAAATATAAGCAAGAACCACCTTATGCCTATTTTATAAAACAAAAACAACGCGATCCCGTACGCCCGGTAGAATTCTTGAAAAGACTAGCTTTTAACGGAATTAAAATTTCTCAATTAAATTCTGAAACATTTTTCGAAGGGAATACCTATCCGAAAGGGACATGGGTTATACCTATGGCTCAGGAATTTGGAGAGTTGGCAAGACAATTAATAGACATTCAAGAATATCCAGATTTAAGGGAATCTCCAGACGGTCCTTTAGAACAACCGTATGATGCTGCGGGTTGGACATTACCATACCAAATGGAAGTAGAAGTTGTTGCAGCCATGTCTCCTTTACCAGAATCAATATCTTCATCTTTAATTCCGGTTGAGGGAATAGCATTAGAGGAAAACACAGATACCAGTATAGATTTAAGTAAAGCAGATTTTATAGGCGGAGCGGGTTTTGACACTAATGAAGTAGCTGCAGGAATAGTGCCGTTACCCGGAACTTTAAAGGGTAGTGGTGGTACCATGGTTATTGACCCAAAAGAGAACAATTCATTTCGAATTATTGGCGATGCAATGAACCAAAATCTAGCTATTGGTTTTAACCCAAAACAACAAACGTATGCTATAAGTAATGCATCAAGATCACAAATGCAAAAGTGGGTGAAAGATTATGCGGTAAATGCTAGACTTACATCAACCAAACCTAAAACCAAGGCGCACTCTAGAATAGCAGTTTATGATCCGTGGACGGCTAGTATGGATATGGGCTGGACAAGGTGGCTCTTAGATAATTTCAATATACCATATGTTATAATTAGAAATGCAGATATTAAAAACGGAAATCTAAATGATAGGTTTGACGTTGTTTTAATGGCTTCGGAAAGACCGGGTGTCATAGAAAATGGCTTTCAAAAAGGTATGGCTCCACCACAGTATGCAGGAGGATTAAAAGGATTGGGCGTTAGAAACATTGACTCGTTTGTAAGTGCCGGCGGAACATTAGTTTGCCTAAATAAAAGCACAAGTTTTGCAATAAATGAACTTCATTTACCAATTGAAAACAATGTACAAGAATTAACAAAAAGTCAATTTTTCACGGGCGGTTCAATACTAGAAGTGACCAATAATAATCAACATCCTATTATGGCGGGTATGCCAGAAAAATCTGGTGTATTTGTTTTTGGTAGTCCAGTTTTTAAAACACTTGATGGTTTTGATGGCGAAATACTATCAAAATATCAAGAAAAAGGTTCGCCTTTACTATCTGGTTATTTGGTAGGTGAAGAATACATGAATGACAAAGCTGCGGCTGTAGATGTTCGCTATAAAGATGGACATGTTATTCTTTTTGGATTTCAGCCCCAATGGCGAGGACAATCTATGGGAACCTATAGAGCTTTATTCAACGCGTTGTTATACACAAATTCTATCGCAAAAAACCATGAATCTTTAAAAGAGTGGAATTCTACCGAAGAACCAATAACTAAAGAAAACCCAGAACTATCAAACGAAAATTCCAATTAAAATAGACTAAATCAATTGGTCTTAAAGAGCTGTAAAATGTTAAACATTATATTTTAACAATTCCTTCTAATATCGCTTTTTTAAATCTGATTATATTGCCTGTTAACCACCCAAACTAATGCATAAAGACACTAAAAGAAAGACACAGGCCAAATGGTTGCGTAATTTTAGAAAAGTACACAGGATTACGGGAGCTGCATTATTTGTCTTCTTTTTCTTTATTGCCATTAGCGGGCTTCTCTTAGGTTGGAAAAAACATAGCGGCGGAATCATTTTATCTAAATCATATGAGGGAGTGTCAACTAACTTAAAAGACTGGATGCCCGTTGACCAATTACACATCATTGCAAATACTTATCTTTTAGATTCTATATCACCTGATTTATCTACAGAAATTGACCGAATAGATATAAGAAAAGAAAAAGGGATGGTAAAATTTATTTATACCGACCACATTTGGAGTCTGCAATTGGATGGCACCACAGGTGAAATATTACATGTAGAAAGAAGGTACTCTGATTTTATTGAACAAATTCACGATGGTTCTATTTTAGATGATTACTTAGGTACTAGCAATAATCAAATAAAAGTATTTTACACAACGGTTATGGGTGTGGCCCTTCTAGTTTTTACGATTACTGGATTCTGGCTTTGGTATGGACCAAAGAGGATGCGAAGAAATAAAGCTACTGCTTAAAAATTAGCTTTAGCTTTGAAGTCTCAATAATCAATTATTATTATGGCAGACTCAAAGAAGAAAGAGGAATTAGAAAAACCAACTTTACACCCTAGAAACAAACATACCGGTCGTTACGATCTAAAACAATTAAAGCTGGTAAATCCTGAACTAAAGGAGTTTGTTACCAAAAATAAATACGGAAATTTTACTGTTGATTTCTTTAATCCGAAAGCTGTAAAAGCTTTAAATATAGCATTATTGATATCTCAATACGGATTAGATTTTTGGGATATACCTAATGGTTTTCTTTGTCCGCCAATACCAGGGCGCGCAGATTACATACACCACATTTCTGATATTTTAGCCTCTAGTAATGACGGGGTATTAGTAAAAGGGGATGCCATAAAATGTTTAGATATTGGGGTAGGAGCTAATTGTGTGTACCCTATCATTGGAAATAATGAATACGGTTGGTCCTTTATTGGTTCAGACATTGATGCAAAGGCAATTGAAGCTGCACAAAAAATTGTAACCTCTAACCCTTCTCTTCACGGTAAAGTAGCATTTAGATTACAGTCAAAAGCTGAGCATATTTTTTCTGGAATTTTAAATGAATCCGATATAGTTGATTTAACGATTTGCAACCCTCCATTTCATGCTACGCAAGCAGAAGCCGAGGCGGGTACTTTACGTAAGTTGAGTAATCTAAAGAAAAAGAGGGTTAAAAAAGCTGAACTGAACTTTAGCGGTCAAGGTGGAGAACTGTGGACAGATGGGGGAGAAAAACGATTTGTTTTAAACATGATCAATGAAAGCGCACAATTCTCAAAAAATTCCGCTTGGTTTTCTACATTGGTGTCTAAGCAATCAAATCTACGTTCATTCTACGACCGATTAGAAAAAGTTGGCGTTGTAGAACATAAGACTACACCAATGGGACAGGGAAACAAAATGAGCAGAATAATTGCTTGGACCTTTCTATCACCAACCGAAATGAAAGTATGGGCAGATGAACGTTGGGAAAATAAATAATAGCGTTAATAAATTTAAAATAGCCGTGTTTTAAGCCGTTCTAAATTATTAAAAGACCCGAAGGGTCGATTTTTATTTTTTAAACCCGCAAAATCGTTCTTACAACAGCAGAAACCGATTTTAAAGTGTCACTAATTCCTTTAGCGTATAATTTAAAGTAGCGCAGAGAGAACAACAATCTAGTTACAGCAAATTAACTTAATCAAATTTTTGTATCTAAAAATATAGAATAAGACAGTAATAAGTTTTAGGTGAATTTTCAAGGAAATAAGCAATTTTTATTTCCTTGAAAATTAATAATTAACCTAATTTATTTAGGGCTGTTTTTATACGAGAAACACTTTCCTCTTTTCCAATCATTGCCATAATATCGAAAATATGAGGTCCTTTCATATCACCAACTAAGAATAGGCGTAAAGGAGGCATCACTTTTCCAAAAGACAATTCTTTCTCACCAATCCAAGCTTTTACTATACTTTCCGTGTTTTCTGAAGAAAAATCTTCTATAGGTTTTAGGACTGAAATAAGATCGTTCATGATTAAAGCGGTATCTTCTTTCCATTGTTTTTTCGCTGCTTTCTCATTGTATTCAGTAGGAGCAACAAAGAAATAATCGCTCAAATTCCAAAAGTCAGAAACGAAAACTGCACGTTCTTTTATAAGCGTAACCACTTTGGTAACATAATCTAAATTCAGTTTATCATCATCAGAAATGTTCTCCTTTACTGTCGGCAAGAATAACTTAGCTAGCTCATTGTCAGCTGTTTCTTGAAGATAATGCTGATTGTACCATTTAGTCTTTTCTGGGTCAAAACGCGCTCCAGATTTATTAACACGATCTAAACTAAAGGTTTCTACCAATTCATCTAAAGAAAATAATTCTTGTTCCGTACCAGGATTCCATCCTAATAAAGCCAAGAAATTTATAACTGCTTCTGGGAAATAACCCGATTCTTTGTACCCAACCGATTCGTTCCAAGAAAGAGGGAAAACCGGAAAGCCCATTTTTTCACCATCTCTCTTACTTAATTTACCCTTTCCAACAGGTTTCATTATTAATGGTAAATGCGCAAATTCTGGAGCATCCCAACCAAAAGCATCATATAATTGTTTGTGTAACGCCATAGATGGCAACCATTCTTCACCACGAATTACATGGCTAATTTCCATTAAATGATCATCAACAATATTTGCCAAATGATAGGTAGGCATACCGTCACTCTTAAATAAAACCTTATCGTCTAAAACGTTGGTATCAATTTTAATTGATCCACGAATTAAATCTTGTAAGTGTAAAGTTTCATCTGGCGGTGTTAAGAATCTAATTACATAATCATCGCCATTATCTAACTTGGCTTTAACCTCTTCTGGCATTAAAGACAATGAATTATCAAGCTTTAATCTATTATGCCAATTGTATATAAAGGTTTTACCTTTTTCTTCATGATCTTTTCTGTGCCCATCTAGACTTTCAGAAGTATCAAAAGCGTAATATGCATTGCCACTTTCAACTAAATCATCTGCATATTTTTTATACAACGATTTACGCTCGCTCTGTCTATACGGACCAAAACCGCCATCTTTACCAATACCTTCATCAAAAGGAATTCCGCACCAATTCAAAGAATCAATAATATACTGCTCGGCACCTTCAACATATCTATTTTGGTCGGTATCTTCTATTCTTAGAATAAAATCTCCTCCATGTTTTTTAGCAAATAAGTAATTAAATAAGGCAGTACGAACTCCACCAATATGTAAAGGCCCAGTAGGACTAGGGGCAAAACGAACACGAACTTTCTTTGTCATTCAACAAAGGTATAAAAAACAGCTTTAGCCATATATCTACGGTCCATTAATTAATTTCTGAAAATCAAAAATATTTACAAATTCCCTTTACAACTCTAGTATTCAATAATCTAGTACAGATTAGAATTAAAAAAGAATATTTGACCCCAAAAACCAAGTGAAAATTCTAGATAAAAACGATATGAAATATCTGATTTATAAAATTGTAAAAACATATACGAATACAATTTGTTCAACGTTAATTAAAAATCTTAAACCAAGAAAAATGAAATATTATTTGAACTTCCTTTATGTGTTTTAAATTCTATTAGTTACAGGCTGTAGCTCAGATTCTGCTGACGATTCTATGACTGAGGTAGATAACACACGCGATGAAATTACGCTACTTCTTTAGAAATTGAGTTTCAAGACATATCACAAACTAGTGCTAAAATTATGTGGACAAAAGTTACCGCATCTAATAATAGTACTGTAAGTTACAGTTTGTTTCTAGATGATGTATTACTAGCAGAAATTCTTAGCGAAATAGAATACAATGTTGAGGAATTAGAAATTATACAGTAAAGGTGGTTGCAACCGCTGAAGATGCAGAAGACAGTATAAATACATCGAAGCTTCATACTTTGGGTACGCCACCATCTGCTTTTCCTATTACCTATGAATTTATTACTTGTGACGTAGTTGGTATTGACTGGCAAACACCTACTATTGAAGATGGTTCTGATTATTATTACAAACTTTTTACAGACGGTGAATATCATAAGACCTACGGTTCTTACACAACAGAAACCACAGGTTTTACAATGGTTGTTACTGAGGGCGAAGAACACTCTATTAAAGTTATAGCTATTAGCTATAGCGGGGCAGAAACAGAATAAGAAATTACATCTTTTCAAGAGCCATGTCCGTTACCAACAGATTTTGAAAGAAATACTGACTATGAAGTCATAGTTACCGCAAGAGCACAAAATACTTATATAACCAAAGAATCTACAGCTTTCTTCACTACCACTAACGATTACCCAGTACACCCAGATATAACAGTATTGGAGACAAAATTAATTACACCGAACAGTCAGTATTTTCCAGGGCAATTAAACGTTACTTTCTCAGAAGCATTAGTCAATTTTGATATTGACAAATGGGTTGCGGTAGATTATGAAATAACTAACTACAGTATTTATAATTCTTCAGTATCAAGTAGCGTTCTAAGTGAAGAAAACTACAACGCATTAGCTGCTAATAAAACAGGTTACTTACTTATTGAAGATAATGGTGTAGTTAACCAACTTAATTATGAAGTTATTTTGGAAACTAATTAGAATTATCAAGTATTATTTTCTACAAAAGGTGCGATGTATATTTAATATATATCGCACCTTTTTCATATAAACAGTAAATGATTAGAAATTCCTTTTAACAAATAATTCCTACTAATCAGTCTTTTAATCCGTTATCTTGGTATAAAAAACGCAATTGCAAGACTATAAGCACATTTTAGACCAGTTAAATCAGTTCATTCAAAAGCATTATTCTCAAGCACTTTTAAAAGGAGTATTGTTGTTTTTTGCATTTGGATTGTTGTTTTTTCTGATAATATTAGGCATAGAGTACTATCTATGGTTAAATACAACAGGCCGATTGGTATTATTTACCATTTTTATAGGTGTAGAACTCTTTTTACTCTTTAAATATATACTTACTCCTATTTTTTATCTTCTAAAATTAAAAAAGGGAATTGGTCCAAAAGATGCCGCTACAATTATAGGCAAGCACTTCCCAGAAGTAGGAGATAAGCTTACCAATTTATTAGACCTAGCCGAAAATCCTCAACAATCAGAACTTTTATTGGCAAGTATTGCTCAACGGTCCAAACAAATGGACACCATTCCTTTTTCTAGTGCCATAGAATTTAAGGATTCATTAAAATATTTGAAGTATGCAATTATCCCACTTCTTATTATTGGGGTATTATATATCTCTGGGAATTGGAATAACTTTTTTGGAACCTATGAGCGTGTTGTTAATTTTGAAATGGCTTACGAAAAACCTGCACCATTTCAGTTTGAAATTTTAACAAATAACCTAAGCACTTTACAAGACGAATCTTTTACAATTCAAGTTGCTACAAAAGGAAGTGTAAAACCAGAAAATGTATTTATTGTAATTGATGGAAAATCAATTTTATTACAACAACAAAATGGATTTTTTGAGTATACTTTTTCACCGCCACTTACTACCACAAACTTCAATTTCAGTGCAAATGAAGTTACATCAAGAGAATACTCCCTTATAGCATTAGAAACTCCTTCTATTGTAGATTTCATTATGGATTTAACATATCCTTCCTATTTAAAAAAGAAAAACGAAACTATAAAAAGCACCGGAAACGCAGTAATACCGGAAGGGACAAAAATTACTTGGAAAATATTAGGAGAAAATACCGATAAGATTAATCTAGTAACCAATGACACTATAATTCCATTTAATAAGGATGAAAACACGTTTTCAATTGAAAAACGTGTATACAATAACCTTAATTATGAATTAACCACCACCAACCAAAACGCACAAGATTATGAGCGACTATCTTATAATTTTAAAGTTATTAAAGATAGCTATCCTACAATTAAAGTGAATCAGGTTTTGGATTCTATAAATCCGAATATATCATACTATATAGGAAGTGCAACTGATGATTACGGATTAACTAATATAGATGTAATTTATTTTGAGGTTGGAAATGAAAACGAGTCAAAATCAATTAGTCTTACCAAACCAAATAATAACTACCAACAATTTTATTACACCTTTCCATCTGGGTTAGAAATAGAAGCCGGAAAAAATTACGGTTTCTATTTTCAAGTAACTGACAATGATGCAATACATAATGGTAAGAAAACAAAAAGTCAAATATACCAACGAGTATTGCTGGATGAAAATCAACTTAAAAACAACGAACTTGAGTCTCAACAATCATTAATTAAAGATTTAGATAATTCTCTAGAACGTTCTAAAGTACAAAAAGAATCTTTGAAAGAAATTAACCAAAATCAGAGAGAAAAAACCAGTCTAAATTTTAATGATAAAACTCAAATAAAAGACTACTTAAAAAAGCAAGAGCGTCAAGAAGAACAGATGCAAAAATTTAGTAGGAAATTAAAAGAAAATCTAAATAATGAAAATAAGGATAACAAATTAAACCAATTGTTACAAGAGCGATTAGAACGTCAAGAACAAGAAGCCAAAAAAAATCAAAAACTTCTAGAAGAATTAAATAAAGTTGCTGATAAAATCAAAAAGGAAGATTTAACTAAACGCCTAGAAGAACTGGGAAAAAAGCAACAAAATAGTGAAAGAAGTTTAGAGCAATTATTAGAATTGACCAAACGGTATTATGTTACTGAAAAAGCTTCGCAATTAGCAAGAGATTTAGAAGAGATTGCTAAGAAGGAAGAAGAATTATCTAAAAAAAATAAAGAAGAAAATACTCCTGAAAAACAAGAAAAATTAAATGATGAATTTCAAAAGATTTCAGAAGAATTGAATGACCTAAAAAGAGACAATGAAAAGCTCAAAAAACCGATTGATCTAAAATTAGATAATGCTAAGAAAGAAGCAGTAAAGGAAGACCTAAACGATGCGCTTAAACAACTAGAAAAAGAAAAAGATTCTGAAGAATCATCAGAATCCAAATCAAAATCTGACGCGAGTAAAAAACAAAAATCTGCTGCGGATAAAATGAAGGAAATGAGTGAACAATTAGGAGAATCCTCTTCTGGAGGTGGAGGTGGTTCATCTGTTGCCGAAGATGCAGAAATGCTTCGACAAATTCTTGATAACCTTATCATATTTTCATTTAAACAAGAGACGCTCTTTGATAAACTTACTGCACGAGAAGACCAAGATGCTACTCAATATTCAGAAACAGTTCGTGACCAAAATGAATTAAGGGGTCTTTTTGAACATGTAGATGACAGCCTTTTCGCGCTATCACTTAGACAGGCAGAACTTTCTGAATTTGTGAACGAGCAAATTACTGAAGTCTATTACAATATCGATAAATCATTAGAAACAATGGCCGATGGACAGATGTTTCAAGGAATATCCCATCAAAAATATGTTCTAACAGCTGCAAATAGTCTTGCGGATTTCCTAGCAGGAGTTATGGATAATATGCAAGAAAGTATGCAAATGGGAAAAGGTTCTGGACAAAGCGAAGGTGGATTTCAATTACCAGATATTATAAAAGGTCAACAGGAATTGGGAGAAAAAATGGGTCAGCAAGGTGATTCCGGAAAAGAAGGCAAGGAAGGAAAAGATGGTGAAGGAAAACAGGGTGAAAATGGGGAGAAAGGAGATGGTGGAAAACAAGGCGAAGGCGGTAAACAAGGCGCTAATGGAAAGAGCGGGCAAGGAACTGGCGAGGGAAAAAATGAAGGTGAAAATGGAGGAAAAGGTAATGGAAAAGGAGGAAAAGATGGAAATGGTGAAAGTGATGGGAAAGGAAATGGACAAAACGGTATAAATGGTGGGGA
>TARA_R110002051_G_scaffold10704_1_pt1 | contig 13904 bp, 10 predicted proteins | sample TARA_R110002051 | Tara Oceans TARA_R110002051 (sample SAMEA4397023) | marine metagenome | biome: Polar Biome; feature: [MES] marine water layer (ENVO:01000295) within the mesopelagic zone...; material: water (ENVO:00002006), including particulate matter (ENVO:01000060) such as......
TCAGGCAATTCATCAAGAAATAATACGCCCTTATTGGCAAGGGTAATCTCACCCGGTTTAGGGCGCGAACCCCCACCGACCAATGCCACCGCTGATATGGTGTGATGAACTTGCCTAAAAGGTCGTGTGCCATAATCATAATCGCTATCAGCAACCGAATACGTACTGGCAACCTCTAGCGCATCTTCTGCACTCAAATCTGGCAAAATCGTTGGCAGGCGTGACGCCATTAAAGTCTTACCCGAACCCGGTGGTCCTGTAAATAATAGCGAATGACCACCTGCTGCGGCAATCTCTAAAGCACGACGCGCATGATGTTGACCCTTCACATCCGCCAAATCTACTTGATAGCCTATATGCTGCTGGGTAGGGCTTGGCTCTACTGCCGCTAAGCGCTCATCCGAAAGACTGCTATCGGTAAGTGACTGCAAGTGATTGCATACGGCTTTTAAATTTGTCGCGGACAATACGGTGATGCCATCGACGCGACTTGCTTCTGCCCCGTTGATAGTTGGGACAATCAATTGCCTTGTGACTGATATCACCTGCTCATTACCTTCTAAAATTTGCTCTGCCAATACCTCAGCTTTTATTGCCCGTGCAACCGCTAAGCTACCGCTTACTTGGCGCAGCTCACCATTGAGTGCCAACTCCCCAATAAACTCAAATCCTGCCAGCACCTCTGGATCTAACTGGTCACTGGCTGCCAAAATACCGATGGCTATAGGCAAATCAAGACGAGCACCGTCTTTAGGTAAATCGGCGGGCGCTAAATTAATCGTCAAGCGTCTATTAGGAAACTGAAATCCAGAATTGAGTATCGCTGAGCGCACTCTATCCTTGCTCTCACGTACCGCCGCTTCGGGTAAACCTACAATGGTCAATGCCGGCAGTCCTTGTGACAGATGTACTTCAATAATCACCTTGGGTGCATGGAGTCCGACGACTGAACGAGTATAGACTTGAGCAAATGACATGAGCCATTCCTAATATAGATATTTATCGATAATAGAGTATTATCAATAAGTGCGCAAATGTTGTGTTTTTAATTTTTGAATAAATCCTATCTTAACCTTCTTATCTAAGCTTTATGTTTCAGATTGTCAAAATGACTTTTGCCTCTATATATAGTGAAGAGACGGTTATAACTTCTTGGTACTTTAAACTAATCCCGAAGTTTCTTTTTACTTAGTCACAATACAACTTAATAGGTATATAACTAACCTCGCTGTCCATGCCACTATAAGCTGTGATTTGTTATACTAGCCATTACTTATTTCAACCGCTTTTTTATTGGCTTTCTTGAGAAATATAGCTATTAGCAAAGCCATAAACTTGTTAAGCAAAATAGCGATTGATACAGTCAAACGAGGAATCTCGCATGTCAGAACAATTTGATATCAATAGCACACCTGAGCACTCAATTAACGCAAGCGAGCAGCCTACCACGGTGCGTCCTGTTATGCAGCCGGACAATCCCTATGCCAGTACTCGTGGCAGTATCACCAGCAAACAGCTGCCAGCATTCGATCAAGATATCATTAATAAGTATAATCGTTCCGGACCGCGCTATACCTCCTATCCAACTGCTTTAGAGTTTTCTCCGATACCAGAAGGGCTTGAAACAAAAATCCTCCAAGAGCGCGAAGCCCATGCGCCGTTATCGCTTTATTTCCATATTCCATTTTGTCGTCACCTTTGCTACTACTGTGCTTGCAATAAAATCATCACCAAAAAGAACAGCGATGCAGGCGATTATTTAGCCTATCTAATTGCTGAAATTAAGCACAAACGCAGCTTATTGACGTTACCAGAAAACAGCAAAAAACCCTTGGTGAAACAGCTACATTTTGGTGGTGGCACCCCAACTTTCCTGCAAGACAATGAGTTGATACAACTTTGGGAGTTTTTGCAGACCCAGTTCGAGTTTTTGCCGGAAGACCAAGGTGATTATTCTATCGAAATTGACCCGCGGGAGCTCAGTGGTGAGACGTTAAAAGTATTGCGCAACCTTGGTTTTAACCGCGTCAGCTTAGGCGTACAGGATTTAGACGAGACCGTACAAATCGCGGTCAATCGTGTCCATTCAGCAGAGCTTGTTGAAAATGTATTAAATGAGGCGCGCGAATTAGGCTTTCATTCTATCAATGTTGATCTGATTTATGGTTTACCACATCAAACGCCAGAAACCTTTGATAAAACCATACGCCGTATTATCGAGATGTCGCCAGATCGCTTGTCGGTATTTAACTATGCACATCTGCCCGAACGCTTTAAGGCGCAGCGTCAAATCAAAGAGGACGATTTACCTACTCCATCTGCTAAGCTCACGATGCTCGGTAATACCATCAACACTTTAACTGAAGCCGGTTATCAATATATTGGTATTGACCATTTTGCCAAACCTGATGACGAGCTTGCCGTTGCCCAACGTGAAGGCAAATTGCATCGTAATTTTCAGGGTTATACCATCATGGGCGATTGCGATCTATTGGGCTTTGGTGTGTCTTCTATCAGTCAAATTGCCAATGCTAATAACAGCTATATCCTACAAAATCACACTGATTTGCAAGTATATAAAGACACTATCGATTTGGCACGTAATAATCCTACCATCATGCCAGCGGTCAACGTGATTAAAACTTCCATCAAAGACCGCTTACGTGAGTACGTGATTATGAATTTACTGTGTCACGATTATATGGATTTTAGAGACATCAATCAGAAATTCGGTATCGATGCCATTACCTACTTTATTCATGAGATTCAACAGCTTGGTGAAATGCAAGAAGACCGCTTGATTGATATGGATGCTGCTGGTATTCGTGTGTTACCAAGAGGTCGCTTATTGGGTCGTAATGTGGCCATGGTATTTGATGAATATCTGGATAAAAAACATAAAGACCGCTTCTCAAAAGTTATATGAATAATGAAATTATAGGCTAAGATTTTCAACATTAAAAAAGACCTCGATTGAGGTCTTTTTTTGGTCAGCGATAAATATTATAACTTATAAATCATTATCCATATCTATTCGGTCGGCATCACAAGATACAGTCGATTGGCATCCTCTATGGTTTTTTCTTTATCTAGGTATTTTTGCTCAACGGTGCTTGCTGCATTGATTATCTCGGTATCTGTCATCGCAAAATCATCATCATTGAATAAACCTAACGAGCCGTCTTGCCGTAACCATAAGCCTTCAAGCTTGTCATGTGGATAATCTAAGCTAGCAAGCACATCGACGACCAAAGTTTTTTTCACAGGCTCTATAGCCATAGTTTCAAGTAATTGCCAGTTTGCATCATTTTCTGCTATCAATTGCTCAAGTGTTTGCCCATTGATAATCAAACCAAAGGTGTCATCTTGTTGGATGATATGTGGATTATCAGCACTGATAATGGTTTCAATATCTGTTGCCTGAGAGATATTTATTTTATAAATGAGTTTTTTTGCAGACTCATCCTGTAGCGGAAACTTGCGGTCATGCTCAATAAGATAAAATTCATGCTCATTGATAGCGACTATCCCTGACGCCACGTGCTCTGCAATATCAAGACGATATAAATATTGTGCTATCTGACCTGAGATTAGGTTAATAGTAATGATACGCACCAAACTAGAGCCACGACCCGATTTGTCAGGATTGTCCATAGAAGACTCCATGATACCTACAAGCGTAGTCTGGTCAGGCGTAATGGTTAATGCTTCCATGCCACGATTGGCGCGGCGCTTGGTAAACTCCGTCGGTAATAACACCTGCTTACCATTAATAATCACGTTATTGCGCTCATCATGGACAAAAGGATTGATACGGGCAATCTCTACCCCATCCGCGTCATAGTGGACGAGATGTGGACCATATTCATCACTGATCCAAAAACTGTCATCTTTGAGCGCGGCAAGTCCTTCGGGATCTAAGCCATTGATATCGCTTTTAACGGGATTGGTCACTTCATCAAACGGCAAATCTGGATTCACCGTCATCGGTTGACCATTAATATCATAAGGTACTTCATTGGTGCCGCCAAAGGCTTTTGGATTCGGTAGTCCAGAGATAAGATTGCCATTGCTATCTTTAAGCAATATCTCTTTTACCTTGATGATTTTTCCGTCAGCTTGCAACTCAAACAAGCCAATAGACGGCGTATAATCGGGCACTAAAAACTGCTTACCTTTACCAGCAATACCGTCAAAGTCGGCATTGGGACCTCGATCGGTAAGCACGTAGAATTGAGTGGCATTGCTTGGATGCGCTGCGGCGTCCGAGCCATAACCACCACCGCGAATCTCTAATTTCTGCTCAGGATAAGCGGCATTGATGTGCGTCGCATCAAGCACGCTATACGGTAACGGGCAACCTTGAGGGAAATCCTCTATTGAGATTATTCCTGTATTTAGCTTTTGCTCAGTCATGATCGTTGACATTGTTATTTTCCTTATTTATAGTCAAAATACTCTAAAAACGCTACGGTGCGGCGGGTATAAATTTTTTGCAGCCTCTGTCTGCGTAGGCACAGCAAGCAAGGAAAATTGATAACCGCAGTACATAATGTGTCGATATTACTTTTCACTGACTATAGGTATTTTTATTGCTTAGAAAACGATATTTCACGCAAAAAGAATCATCAAAAAAAGTATGAGTAAATTCGGTTCCAAAAAATAGCCAGCGCGTTAGATACTCACTGACTATTTTTAAGCATTAAATTTATAGCATATGATTAAAGGGTGGTGATTTAAACCTTGAGCTTATCACCGACCATGCCTTTTACTGTACTTAGAATGTCAGCGGGTAATACCACCATTTTTGAGTTATCGGACTCAGCCAGCTGACGAATCGCTTTAATATACTGCTCGCCCAGTAAGTAGACAATCGGCATCTCTTCCGTACCCATCGCAGCAGTAATCAGACGGATAGATTCTTCTGAGCCTTTTGCCAATACCACCTGCGCCTCAGCGTCACGGCGGGAGGCTTCTAGTCTTCCGTCTGCCTCCAAGATAGCTGCTTGTTTTTGTCCATCAGCACGGGTCACTGTCGCTCGGCGTAGTCGCTCGGCGGCAGCCTGTTCTTCCATTGACGCTTGCATCGTCTGCGACGGATTAATATCTTGAATCTCTACTGTCTTTAGTGTGATACCCCAATCGGCAATATCTTCTGAGATGGCATGCTTTAGCTTCATTTTTATTTCATCACGGCTAGATAAGGCACTATCAAGATCCATCTCACCGATGATTGAACGTAAAGACGTCTGTACCAGATTACGGATACCATACTCATAATCTTCAATACCATATACTGCTTTATCAGGGCGAATAATATTAATATAAGCGACGGCGTTAGCGATAATAACGACGTTATCTCGGGTAATGACTTCTTGTGAGGGAATATCAAGGACGATGTCTTTAGTCGTGACTTTATAAGAAACATCATCGACATAAGGGATGATAAGATTTAGACCCGGCTCTAACGTTTGGCTATATTTACCTAAACGCTGTACCACCCATTTATACCCTTGTGGCACGATTCGCACACCTTTAAATACGGTAAATACGACCAGTGCAACCAAAACCACCATGACAATACTAAAGCTTTCCATAATCCATCCTTATTATTATACGTGCGTATTTTGGTTTACAGCTACCTTCGATGTCATACTACTCACAATCAGCTCGTTACCAACGATATCTGTTACCACCACTCGATCACCGACTGCCACTTGCTCACCTCGGGTACGGCACATCCATTCAGCGGCACCCACAATAGGCACACTAAAGCGCACCATGCCCGCTCTATCTGGCTGCGGCTGCACAATAATCATACCCGTTTCACCAACGATCACACTGCCGCCAAGTCCAGCTTTGGTACGATCAACGGATAAAGGTTTAATAAACTTAAACCATGCCAACAAAAATATAGCGGAAAGGAGTAACCAGATAATGATTTGTACCGATACCGAAACAGGCAGCAACCATGCAAGCGCAGCTACTATAATAGCAGCGGCACCAAACCAAAGGCTTGCAAAGGTTGGCACAAACATCTCGACAATCAGCAGCAAAAAGCCCAATACCAACCAATGCCAAGGCTCAATCATCCAAAGCATCTCCATCATCGCTATATTCCCTATTTTTGCTATTCTAACTTCCAATGTAGCACATTTCCTTACCTGAAAACGCTCTAAAAACAATACCTTGAAAACAATACTTTAAGAACCGTTTTCTTAAATTAGCCATACACCTTCACTCTCAGCTTAATAAAAATGCCAATGCGTTATTATTCTACAAATATTTAAAACAAAAAAACGACCACATTAAGTGATCGTTTTTTATTTTATGACTTCATAGCGATAATTTTAGAATTTAAAATGTGCACCTAATGTGACGCCGCTTGCATCAAAGTCATCACCATCGCCTAAATCGATTGATGGATAAAAGTTATACATAGCTTCTGCAGAGACCATAGGAGTAAAGTTATAACCTAGACCTAAACCGCCTGCTACACCTGTATCAGATTCACTGAAACTTTCATTAAGGCTAGAAGAGATTTTATTAGTTACATCTACATTTACTTCATTTTTTGCAAAACCTAAACGACCTTTAGCATATAAGGCAGTCGTTGGAAAGGCATAATCGTATGTTGCATAAAGACCTAAAACATCAGCACTATATTCTGCTTTCTCAACAGCATCTTCAAATACATCTGTGTCGCTGGTTGTTAAATACTCAGCTTCTACTCCAAACTCTGGTGTAAACTTATAACCACCATAAACACCATAAGAGGTCGCGTCATCAATGTCATCAGCATCATCAATGTCAGGGCTGTACTGACCAACTTTTGCACCGATATATGGCTGTCCGGCGTAGTTAACTGCCGCTTGAGCACTAACACTTAATAAAGAAGCAGTTGCTAACGCTAATACTGTGGTTTGTAACATTTTCATTGGATTCCCCAAATTTGTTTAGTTGGTACTGAGCTTGTATGTAGGCTATTTTTCACCAAAAATCATCTCGCCTACAGATGACGGCGGTATAGTAACAGTATTATCTGTTATAGAAAACAATTGTTTTGTATAACAGATAATACTGTAAAAAAAACGACCACCGAAGTGATCGTTTTTTATCTAAAGAACTTAGCTACTAATATCTACTATTAGCTAGCAGTCAACCTATACTGGTAAACTTAGAATTTTAAGTGCGCGCCAACTGTAAGTAGTTTGGCATCAACATCACTATCCATCATGGCATATTCGCCTTCGATACTCATGTTAGGATTAACCATGTAACCTAGACCAACGCCGCCAGCAATGCCTGTGTCACTAGTAGAATCTGATACTCTAACTGTACCAGCAGTATAATCACCTTCTACTTCAGTTTTGGCAACACCTAGTTTACCTTTGGCATAAAGTGCGGTGTTTGGAAACTGATAACGGTACGTACCGTATGCGCCATAGGTCTTGGCATCAAGGTCGCCGCCTCTGTAATCAGCGTCATCTGAACCGACATACTCAGCTTCCATACCAAAGTTAGGATCAAAATTGTAGCCTGCGTATACGCCATATGCGGTTGGATCATCAGCGCCGTCAACGTCTAAATCAAATTGACCGACTTTAGCACCAACGTATGGTTGACCAGTATAGCCGTTGCCATAAGAAACGGCAGCTTGTGCACCAACGCTTAGTAATGAACCAGCTGCTAATGCAATTAGAGTTTTCTGTAGAGTTTTCATGTATATCTCCTTAAAATCACTGTGGACAAACAAGTTATGTATTTATGTGGACTTTTTAGTCATATCGCCTTGTTTGCTAACGATGTATACATAGTAACAAATCATGTCAAAAACTCTGTCAGTGTTTAATGGTAAGAAAGTTAAGTTTTGCAAGTGTTTATCAGTGTTCAAGTTACAAATACCGATATATGAAATCTTTTGTTACAACCACTCAGTTTGTGCAATAATCCGTACTTATTCCAAAGCTTATTTATAAAATCATTAAACTTAATTAGCGAAAATAGCGCTTAAATAAAAAATAAAAGGATAGCAATGACCGCTCTTATTATCAATCATCTGCAAGAGTCGCTCAATGCGCTAGTGACAGCAAATCAATATCGTCAAATACCTGATTTACAACATCATGGACGATACGTGCTTAGTGAAGGGGCGCGATTACTCAATATCGCTAGTAACGACTATCTAGGTTTGGGCAGTAATAAGCAACTACAAAGCGAGTTCCTTAATCAACTAAGTCAATCGCCGGTCGATAATATTCCTAGAATGAGCGCCACCTCCTCTAGGCTCTTGACAGGTAACGATGAACATCTGCAAGCATTAGAGTCCGAACTACAACACTGGTATCAAAACGCTATAGAAAAGCAAAATCTATCTTCATCAAAATCGGTACTGGTATTCAACAGCGGCTACCATGCCAATATAGGTATTTTGCCCGCCCTGACGACATTGCCAATCAAAACTTTAGTTTTGGCAGACAAATTGGTGCACGCTAGTATTATCGACGGCATACGCCTAAGCCAAAGTAAGCTGGTCAGCTATCGTCGATATCGTCACAACGACTATGAACATTTAGCCAAATTTATTGCGCAAGCAGACTTGAGCTTTGGGCGCATTATTATTGTCACCGAAAGTATTTTTAGTATGGATGGTGACCGTGCTGACTTGGCTCAATTGGTACAACTAAAAGCCAAAGATGCTCGTATTGAGCTATATGTCGATGAAGCTCATGCCATCGGTATCTTAGGTAATACAGGTTTGGGTTTGGCAGAAGAAACCCAAACACTGGCTGACATTGATTATCTGGTCGGGACTTTTGGTAAAGCTTTTGCCTCCATTGGCGCTTATATCATGTGTGATGAGGTCGTCAAACAATGGCTGATTAATCAGATGCGTCCTCTTATTTTTAGTACCGCCTTGCCACCCATCAATCACGCATGGACACGTTTTATTTTAGCGAAAATACCAAGCTTAACGGAGCAGCGTCTTCATCTCGCGCAGTTATCTACGATGATAAGTACTGCTATTCCAGAACCCTATCGTATCTCAGCAACCAATCAAAATTCAGATTATCACTCTCCTATCGTGCCTTACATATTAGGTGATAATGCACTCACTATCGCAAAGTCAAAGCAGCTCCAAGCAGCAGGGTTTTATGCCTTGCCTGTCAGACCGCCAACCGTCCCTGCCAATACTGCTCGTATCCGCTTGGTGATGAATGCAGCACTGAGCTCTGATGACTGTCAGCGACTGATAGCGCACTTATAATGCTATTATTCTTTAATGAATGATTCATTCTAGCGATAATCGACTTATTTGGATTTAATAAACAATATGAAAGCTCCTACTCTGCCTGATACCTCTAGCGCAAGAAAACAAGCCATCGCGCGTCATTTTGCTACTGCTGACGATTATGAACAGCATGCCCGTATTCAAAAGCAAGTCTGCCACCACTTACTAGACAATATCGCTCATACCGAGCAGAAAAGCGTATTAGAAATCGGTGCCGGCACAGGTCAGATGACACGCTTATTGGCAGCAAATATTCAAAGTCAGCACTGGATTATTAATGAGCTATGTTCTGAACGGAAAGCGATATTACAATCGATATTACCGACCGCCAAGATACTGATTGGTGATGCTGAAAGCATTCAATTATCCACAGATCTTAACTCAATAAACCCCAACCTGATAGAGCACAGCCTAATAGTCAGTGCCAATGCGGTACAGTGGTTTGATAAGCCTTTGAAATTTATAACGCAATCAGCCCAGTATTTACAAGCAGGTGGGCAATTAGTCTTTAATACTTTTACGCCAGATAATTTTTTGCAAATTAAGCAACTGACGGGTCAAGGGCTGCACTATCCAGCTATCAGTGAGTGGCAATCAGCATTAGAAGACGCAGGGTTCGAGAAGATTGAACTGTCGACCCAACGCTTTGATGTACCTTTTGCCAATCCCTACGCCGTCCTTACGCATATGAAACTGACTGGAGTATCAACCAATCAAACGCAAGAGCAATCAAATAATGGTAAGCCTTTTACATGGACCAAGGCACGCCTAAAACAATTTGAGCAAGACTATTGGCATTACTTCTCAGAATCAGATAACAATGAGCAGTACCACGTTAATTTAACTTATGATGTGCTGATCGTGAGTGCTTTTAAAGCATAAAAAAACGCACCCCGAAGGATGCGTTTTTTATTTAACTACTTAACTTAATAGCTTAGGAGTAGAATTATTTTTTATCGTCTTCTACTTCAGTGAACTCAGCATCGACCACATCGTCGTCTGCTTGATTGCTCTCGCCTGCATTATCCGCACCTTGTTGGAACTGGTTTGGATCCATACCCTCGCTACCCGCGCCTGCATCAGCGTAAATCTTCTGACTAACTGGTAAGAAGGCATTGTCTAATGCTTCAAGCTTGGCTTTGATCTCTTCATGATCATCTTCTTTCGCCGCTGCTTCAAGCTCAGAGATGGCAGTTTCTACTGATGATTTTTCATCGTCAGATACTTTATCTGCGGCATCTTTTAACGCTTTTTGTACTGCATGGATACGACCATCTGCTTCGTTACGCACTTGCGCAAGATTGGCGAATTTCTCATCTTCAGCCGCATTGGCTTCAGCATCACGAATCATTTGCTCAACTTCTTCATCAGACAAACCAGAATCCGCTTTAATTTGGATACTTTGCGCTTTACCAGTACCTTTGTCAGTCGCTGAGATATTCATGATACCGTCAGCGTTGATGTCAAAGCTTACTTCGATTTGTGGCAAACCACGTGGCGCTGGTGGAATGTCCGTTAAATCAAAACGACCCAGCTGTTTATTTTGGTTAGCAATTTTACGCTCGCCTTGATAAACCTGAATGCTAACCGCTGGCTGGTTGTCTTCAGCCGTTGAGAATACTTGTGATTTCTTAGTCGGAATCATGGTGTTTTTCTCAATGATTGGCGTCAAGATGCCACCCATGGTTTCGATACCTAGCGTCAGTGGTGTCACATCAAGTAGCAATACGTCGGTTTTTTCACCAGACAATACCGCGCCTTGAATCGCTGCACCGGCTGCTACTGCTTCATCAGGGTTCACGTCTTTACGTGGCTCTTGACCAAAGAACTCTTGTACTTTTTGCTGTACCAATGGCATACGAGTCTGACCACCGACTAAGATGACATCATCGATATCGCCGATTTTTATGCCTGCATCTTCAAGGGCAATCTTACAAGGACCCATCGTACGTTGCACTAGCTCTTCAGTTAAGCTCTCAAGTTTTGAGCGGCTAATAGTAACCACCAAATGCTTAGGACCAGTACTATCAGCAGTGATATACGGCAAGTTCACTTCAGTACTTTGGGCACTTGATAACTCAATCTTCGCTTTTTCTGCCGCTTCTTTTAGACGCTGCATCGCAAGAGAGTCGCCTTTTAGGTTGACGTCTTGGTCTTTTTTGAATTCAGCGACTAAGAAATCAATGAGCGCTGAGTCAAAATCTTCACCACCAAGGAATGTATCACCATTGGTTGCAAGCACTTCAAACTGCTGCTCGCCATCGACATCAGCGATTTCGATGATGGATACGTCAAAGGTACCACCACCTAAGTCATATACAGCAACGGTACTATCGCCTTGCTTTTTATCCATGCCATAAGCAAGAGCTGCGGCAGTTGGTTCGTTGATGATACGTTTTACATCAAGACCGGCAATTTTACCCGCGTCTTTCGTTGCTTGACGCTGTGAATCGTTAAAGTAAGCAGGTACGGTTACGACGGCTTCAGTAACCGTTTCACCAAGATAGTCTTCTGCTGTTTTTTTCATTTTCTTCAAAATTTCAGCAGAAACCTGTGGTGGTGCCAGTTTTTTACCGTTAATTTCTACCCATGCATCACCGTTATCTGCTTTGGCGATTTTATAAGGCACCATTCCGATGTCTTTTTGCACAACTTTGTCATCAAAACGACGACCAATCAAACGCTTGATAGCAAAAAGCGTGTTATTTGGGTTGGTAACTGCTTGACGCTTGGCTGACTGACCGACAAGGATCTCGTCATCTTTATAAGCGACAATTGAAGGGGTGGTACGCGTACCTTCAGCATTTTCGATGATTTTAACTTTATCACCTTCCATTACTGCGACACATGAGTTGGTTGTACCTAAATCAATACCAATGACTTTACCCATACTAAATTGCTCCTAATTTATTTTTAAATAAAATTTTATTGCATCAGACCGTCGATTACTAGATCGTAGTCGGTCACTTGTTGCTTTATATCGGTTTGCTTATGTATTTTTTCAAGTCGCTAACCATGCAAATAATGCCTTTTGTGTGATTTTTTGTCAAAATCCCCACTAATAATAAGGTTTAGCACAGTTAAAGACTGAATATCTTTTGCCTATATACTCGATGGCCATTTAGGACTACGTTGGCGACGTTATATGCTTAACCTACTATCGCTTTAGCGGCTGTCCTACTACTGACCGACACGTACCATCGCCGGACGTAATAAACGTCCATTTAAGCTATAGCCTTTTTGTAAGACTGTACCAACAGTATCAGCTGGGGCATCAGCGTCGATACCGACCGCTTCATGAAAATCAGCGTTGAATTTCTCACCTTGTGGCTCAACCACTTCGACGCCATTTTTATTCAGCACATCTATTAATGCTTTATGTGTCAGTCTCACGCCTTCAGTAACAGGATCGTCTGCATTGGCGTTCTCAATCGCACGCTCCAAGTTATCGACCACTGCTAACAACTCTTTGGCAAATTTCTGTAGTGCAAAACGTTTGCTCTTATCCGCCTCTTGCTCTATGCGCTTTTGCGCGTTATAGGTTTCGGCATTGGCGCGGGCGGTATTTTCTTTGGCTTGTTTAACTTCGCCTTCTAGCTCGGCGATACGGGCTTTAAAAGTATCAATATCAATGTCATTTTCGATGACACTTTCTTCGCCAGCGTTATTTTGTGGGTCAAACTCTTTTAAGGTTTCTTCTAAGATACTCTCATCGTGTGAAACATTGTCATGCGAGACATTGTCATGTGAGACATTTTTCTCAATCGATTCATGGTTGTTATTTTGCTCGCTCATAATAGCTCCTTGATAGCGTTATAGTTTAATAGCGTCATAGTTTAATAGTGTCATAATAATAACGGGATAGAGCACACAAAAAATTGGCGCATCGCTCGCCACTGTGTGTTTATTACTAATGCATTTACTCATGATTCATAGGCTTATACTGCCTACTTAACCTTTATTACTGGTTTTTTATATAACTATATGTAATCACCGCTCAATAGCTGCTTGATAAAGGTTATGAAGGCAAATTTCAAGCCTAATATAAAGAATTTTTCTCACCAATGAGAAACCCTAGCTAAATAAAGGATAAAAAGCCCGATATTCATCTAGTCTGTATACATACTGTTGGTCTTTATTGACTGTAAATATGCAGTTACGCCAACAAAAGGTACAAAAAGTCGTCATTTATTCCCAATCATTTACGCTTTGTACCCAAACTATTACCAAAGCATACTCAACTTAATTGCTAATTATTTTATGATTACTATAACTACAATTGGTTAAATAATAGTCAACACGCATTTGCCAAATATCAGCAACATACTAACAGTGAGTATTGACAACTAATAAATACTCACCATGATTTCTAAGAGGTGTTATGTCTCATTCAACAGTATTATCAGTCAACACCTTACTAAATAAAGCGGTGAAGACCCTAAACCTTATGTCATTTGGACAAGATAAGGGCCATAAAAGCACTGATATTAATACATCAGATGAAATGATTGATATTGATATTGACGATTTTACTTCGCAAGATAGTCGCGACGACAAATGCTTATCGATCAAAGAAAAGATACTCGATCACCATCTGATGACCAACTATCAG
>TARA_R110002051_G_scaffold87881_4_pt1 | contig 13898 bp, 11 predicted proteins | sample TARA_R110002051 | Tara Oceans TARA_R110002051 (sample SAMEA4397023) | marine metagenome | biome: Polar Biome; feature: [MES] marine water layer (ENVO:01000295) within the mesopelagic zone...; material: water (ENVO:00002006), including particulate matter (ENVO:01000060) such as......
TATTTCCGGCACCGGGAGCCTGACGAAATCGGGTACCGGCACCGTCATTCTGAGCGGCACGAACACCTATTCGGGCGGGACCACGGTCAATGGCGGGACTCTGCAGGTTTCCGGCGGCAGCGCCCTTGCCGACGGGGGGAGCGTAACCGTTTCGAGCGGGGCGACGTTCGATCTGAACGGCACGAGCGAGACCATCGGCAGTCTCAGCGGCAGCGGCACGCTCAATATCGGCACCGGTACGCTCACGCTCACGGATTCCGCGTCGACCAACTTTTCCGGCACCATCAGCGGCACCGGCACGATCGCCGGAGGCGGCACCTATACCGTCGCATCCGGCGCCACCCTCGGCGGCACCAGCACCTTCTCGACGGCAGTCACGGTCGCGAGCGGCGGTACGATTGCGCCCGGCAACAGTCCGGGAAAGATCTCGACCGGCAACCTGACGCTGGCCTCCGGCTCCACGGCCAACATGGAGATCGAGGGCACCGCAGCGGGCACCGGGTATGACCAGATCGCGGTCACCGGAACCGTCACCATCTCGGGCGCCACCCTGAGCCTGACGGTCACCGATATTCCCTCCGCCGGTGCCACCTATGTCCTGATCGACAATGACGGGGTCGATGCGGTTACCGGAACATTTTCCGGCCTGGCGGAAGGCGCGTCGATCACCGCCGGAGGCGCCACCTACACGATCAGCTATGCGGGCGGGACCGGCAACGACGTGGTCCTGACCCTGCCCGCGACGCCAGTCTCCTCCAGTGGCGATGGTGTGATGTCCGGCTCGGAGGGGGACGACCGGCTCGTCGGCGGCTCTACCGCCGACCATATCAGGGTGTTTGGCGGCAATGACACCGTCACCGCCAATGCGGGGGACGATACGATCTCCGGCGGCGCCGGTAATGATCTGTTGTACGGGAATGACGGGGCCGACCTGATCTATGGAAATCAGGACGCGGACATCCTCTACGGCAATACCGGCCAGGACACGATTTATGGCGGCCAGGGCGCCGACCGGGTCTATGGCGGACAGGATAACGACGTTGTTTGCGGAAACAGGGGGGACGACAGTCTCTGGGGCAATCTCGGCGCGGACACGCTCCGGGCCGGGGACGGGAACGACCTGCTGTACGGCAATCACGGGGCCGACAGCCTGCAGGGTGAAGGCGGGAACGACACGCTCTATGGCGGGCAGGACGCGGACCTTCTCGATGGCGGTGCGGGCAATGACTCCCTGTGCGGCAATCTTGGCGCGGACACGCTTTCCGGCGGCGCAGGTGCAGACACGCTTGTCGGCGGGGCCGGAGGCGACCTGTTCCGGTTCGGCGATGGTGACGGCGTGGACACGATCCAGGACTTCACTATCGGGGAAGACATGATTGGCGTGAGCACGGGGATCAACGGAACCGGTGTCACCAGTGCCGCCGACATGCTGGCGCGCATCACGTCGGACGGAGCCGGGAACGCGGTGCTCGATCTCGCGGATGGTAACTCCGTCACCCTCATCGGCGTGGCACCGGCACAGCTCGACGCGGCGAGCTTCCTTATCGTCTGAGTGGCGGCTCTTTCCGGCCCGCAATGGTTGCGCTGTGCCGGGTGCTCTTCACCAAAATATATGGTACTGAAAATTTAAGACTTCGCGGCGCGGCGGGGGCCGCGCCGGCACTCCAGGAGTGAACAAGCGAAGCCAGGGGAAACGTCCGGTCTTGTGAACAGCAGGAGTGTGCGCATGTCTGACAATTCAATCGGGACACCGGAACAGCTTCGTGACCCGAATTTCACGCCGCCACCAATGACAGCCATACCGCTTGGGATCCAGCATGTGCTGGCGATGTTCGTTTCGAACGTTACCCCGGCGATCATTGTTGCAGGTGCCGCCGGTTTCGGATTCGGCTCCAACTCGCCGGATTTCCCCGAGCTGCTTTACATGATCCAGATGTCGATGGTGTTCGCTGGCATCGCGACATTGCTGCAGACATTCTCCATCGGACCTGTTGGCGCGAAACTGCCAGTGGTGCAGGGGACATCCTTTGCCTTTCTGCCGATCATGATCCCGCTGGTCGCGGGCAAGGGCGTGGACGGGCTCGCGGCACTCTTCACCGGTGTCATTGTCGGCGGACTGTTTCATGCCCTGCTCGGCACCGTGATCGGGCGTATCCGCTTCGCCTTGCCGCCACTTGTGACCGGTCTGGTCGTCACGCTGATCGGCCTCGCACTGGTCAAGGTCGGCATTCAATATGCGGCGGGCGGGGTCCCGGCGGTAAACCAGCCGGAATATGGCTCGCTGCTGAACTGGTCCGCGGCAGGAATCGTCATCCTGGTCACGCTGGGGCTGAAATTCTTCGCACGCGGCATGCTCTCGGTGTCGGCGGTGCTGATCGGTCTGATCGCCGGATATCTCTATGCCATCGCCGTGGGCATGCTGCCGCTTGGCGCCATCGGCGGATCATGGGAACGGGCGGCTGTGTTCGCCCTGCCGCAGCCTTTCAAATACGGCATCGAGTTTTCCGGTGCGGCGATCATCGGCTTCTGCCTGATGGCCTTCGTTTCCGCCGTGGAGACGGTGGGCGATGTTTCCGGCATCACCAAGGGCGGCGCTGGCCGTGAGGCGACGGACACGGAAATCCGTGGTGCGACTTTCGCCGACGGTCTCGGCTCGGCGCTTGCCGGTTTCTTCGGCGGATTGCCGAACACCTCCTTCAGCCAGAATGTCGGCCTGATCGCCATGACCGGTGTGATGAGCCGCCATGTCGTGACCTACGGTGCCGTCTTCCTGATCATCTGCGGGCTGGTCCCGAAGGTCGGAGCCATCATCCGCACCATCCCGATCGAGGTGCTCGGCGGCGGGGTGATCGTCATGTTCGGCATGGTCGTCGCTGCCGGTATCTCAATGCTGAGCGACGTGCACTGGAACCGCCGCAACATGGTGATCTTCGCCATCGCCCTCAGTATCGGCCTCGGCCTGCAGCTTGAGCCGAAAGCGGTGCAGTATCTGCCGGACACACTTCGCATCCTGATGACCTCCGGCCTGCTGCCGGCGGCTTTCATCGCCATCGTGCTGAATTTGCTGTTGCCGGAGACGCTTTCCGCGGAGTCGACCGAGGAAGTCTCGGGCGGGCTCGCCGGCAAGGGCACCGGATCTCTGCCGGGGGAGTGATCCCGGGGTTTTTCTTGAAGCTTTTATGAATGGCGTGACGGGCCGTTTTTCAGAGATGCAGCGGTCTTAGCAAATGGGAATCCTGATCAATTTCAGGATTCCCTTTTTGCGTGTTGTGCGCTGCAACCGTTATTTTGCGAGTGCGAATAGACAAATCTGCCATGTCGTCCGTTAAGACGGTCATCTGAGTGTCAACGAGCTTTGATACTGATCGCTCCGGTTCATTTACGCCGGGGCAGGGCTTATGGCGCGTATCACTCTTTCGGGTATCGAGAAAAGCTACGGGGCGACGCGAGTCCTGAACGGGCTCGATATCGACATTGCCGACGGGGAGTTCCTGACTCTCGTCGGCCCGTCCGGTTGCGGCAAGTCGACATTGCTGCGGATCATCGCCGGGCTTGAGCATCAGAGCGCGGGGGACGTCTCGATCGGGGGCACGGTGGTGAACCAGATCCGGCCGAGCCGCCGGGACCTGGCCATGGTGTTCCAGTCCTACGCGCTCTACCCGCATCTGACCGTGCAGCAGAACATGGAAACACCGCTCCGGCTCCGGGACCTGAACGGGTGGGAGCGGATGCCGCTGATCGGTGCCGCCATGTCGGGACGTGGTGCCAAGCTCAAGACATTGCGCGGGCTGGTCCGGGAAACCGCGGAAACGCTGAAGATAGACCATCTGCTGCAACGCAAGCCGGGGCAATTGTCCGGTGGCCAGCGTCAGCGCGTCGCGCTCGGCCGGGCCATGGTACGCAAGCCGGTCGCCTTTCTGATGGACGAGCCGCTGTCGAACCTCGATGCGGCGCTCCGGGTGCATATGCGTTCCGAGCTGGCGGAGCTGCACCACGCCCTGAAGACCACTTTCATTTATGTCACCCACGATCAGGCCGAAGCGCTGACCATGTCGGATCGGATGGCCGTGATGATGGAGGGGGACATCCTGCAGCTCGGCACGCCGGACGAGATCTATCTCGACCCGGCCGACCGGCGCGTGGCGGAATTCATCGGCAGCCCCCGGATCAATATGGTCGAGGGCGCGGCGGACAGTGCGGGGCATGTCACAGCCCACGGGGTTCATCTGCAACGGACGCTTGGCGGTCGGCACAAGACTTTGTCCATCGGGGTCCGTCCGGAGCATCTCGATGTGCTGACCTCGGGCGAGGGGGCGGAGGCCTGGCCGTTCAGGGTCAGCCACAAGGAAAATCTCGGCTCCGATTATTTCCTGCACGGTCATGTCAATGGTGGCGGGCAGCGGGTGATTGCCCGCGCCTCGCCGGAACTGGCGGCACAGGTGTCTCTTGGGCAGGACATCCATGTCCGGCCGCGACCCGGCAAGGCGATGGCCTTCGGCGCGGATAATCGCCGCCTGCGGTTCGCGGAGGCCTGAGATGGCAGTCGACGTCGCAACGAGTAGCAGCAGCATTACGGCCACGGCCAGTCCGGCCCGCCGCCGGTCCCTCGCTCCCGCCAGTCTTGCCGGGTACGTTTTCGTCGCCCCGGCGATCCTTTTGATGCTGATCATTCTGGTCGCCCCGGTGCTGATCGCGGCGATGCTCTCCTTTACCGATTACAGCCTCGGTAATGCGGGCTTCGAGTGGGTCGGGATCGAGAATTACGCGAAGATGTTCTCCCGCTCGACCTATACGAAGATGCTGACAGCCTCGGCGACATATGTGCTGGTCGTGGTTCCGCTCTCTATCGGTCTCGGGCTTGGCGCGGCGCTGTTGATCAACTCGCTGAAGCATTTCGGCGATTTCTACAAGACGGTCTATTTCCTGCCTGTAATGGCGGCCCTGCTGGCCATGGCCATTGTCTGGGAATTCTCGCTGCACCCGACCGTCGGTATCGTCAACCAGACCCTCGAATCCGGCTGCGGGACCTTCCTTGAGCGGATGTCGGACTGGTATGCGGCCGGGTGCGAGCGCAGCTTCCCGCTCTGGTTCGGGGATCGCGACTATGCCATCTGGACCGTCTGCTTCATCGGTGTTTGGCAGGGGTTCGGCTTCAACATGGTGCTGTATCTGGCTGGTCTGACCGGCGTGCCGCGCGAGCTGTATCAGGCAGCGGCCATAGACGGCGCCGACAGTGCCTGGGACCGCTTCCGTCTGGTCACCTGGCCGATGCTCGGGCCGACCACCGTCTTCGTCCTGACCATCACCACGATCCGCTCCTTCCAGGTGTTCGACACGGTGGAAGCGATCACCCAGGGCGGCCCGTCCAAATCCACCTACATGATGATGTATGCGATCTACGAAAAGGCGATCAAACACAACCTGATCGGCATCGGTGCCGCGATCACCGTCGTCTTCCTCGCCTTCGTCCTCATTCTCACCTTCCTGCAACGCTGGCTCGTCGAAAAAAGGGTGCATTACTCATGACCGGACATGGCACGCCTTTCTCCGAGGCGCTGAAACATGCCGTGCTGATCGTCGGCGCGCTGATCGTCATCCTGCCGTTCTATGTGATGGTCAGCTATTCGCTGAAGTCACCGGGGGAGATCGAGACCAACACGGGCGGCTTCTTCGGCGCCCAGGAGCAGATGGTCGACGAGGTCTGCGTCAAGCTCGGCAACCCGCGCGAGGAATGTCTCGCGACCCCGGCGGTCTACAATTACAGCCAGGCTTTCAAGAAGGCTCCGCTGCTGCGCTACCTGCTGAACGGGGTGATCGTCACCGGTTCGATCTTTCTGATCCAGGCGCTGGTGGCGCTGCCCTGCGCGTATGCGTTGGCCAAGCTCAAGTTTTGGGGGCGGGACACGGTCTTTGCCATGGTGCTGGTCTGCCTGCTGATCCCGGTCCATGCCATCGCCCTGCCGCTTTACATCATGCTGGCCAAGCTCGGGCTGACCAACAGCTACGCGTCCCTTGTCGTGCCCTGGACCATTTCGGTCTTCGGGATCTTCCTGATGCGGCAATTCTTCAAAACCGTGCCGGATGACCTGATCGATGCCGCCCGAATGGACGGCATGAACGAGTTCTCGATTGTCTGGAAGGTGATGCTGCCGACGGCGATCCCGGCTCTGCTGGCTTTCGCGATCTTCTCCGTGGTGGCGCACTGGAACGACTATTTCTGGCCTCGCGTGGTGATCACCGGGGACCGCAGCCTCTATACGCCGCCGCTTGGTCTGCGCGAGTTCAAGGGCGATGCGGACGGCTCCATGTGGGGGCCGATGATGGCAACCGCGACGATCATCGTCGCGCCGCTGATCGTCGCGTTCCTGATGGCCCAGAAGCGCTTTATCGAAGGCATCACGCTGACCGGCATGAAGTGACGCGCCGGGATGGCGTGACGGGAAAAGAGATTGGCGGCCCCCACGGCAATGGAGGCCGCCGCAATCCCCCGGAAACGGGGACGCAGTGCGGGCGGCCGCAAGCATCTGGAACGCCACGGCCGCGCGCAGCAACAGTAAGGAGTTACGGTATGAAACGTCTGATTGCAATGGCCGCCGCCGCGGCCTTCTACGCCGCCCCGGCCAGCGCGGTGGAGATCGAAGTCGGCTATCCCTACAGCCTGAGCTTCGATGTCACCTTCGAGAAGATCATGGAGACGTTCCGCAAGGAGCATCCGGAAATCGAGGTAAATTTCCGCGCCACCTACGAGAATTACGAGGACGGCACCAACACCATCCTGCGCGAGGCTGTTTCCGGCAATCTTCCGGACGTCACCATGCAGGGCCTGAACCGTCAGGCGGTTCTGGTCGAGAAAGGCATCGCCAAGTCGCTGCAGCCCTTCATCGACAAGGAAGCCAATTTCGAGACTGATGGCTACCATCAGGCGATGCTGACACTGTCGACCTTCAATAACGAGGTCTATGGCCTGCCCTTCGCGGTCTCCCTGCCGGTCGGCTACTACAACATGGACCTGATGAAGAAGGCCGGGATCGAGACCCTGCCGAAGACCTGGGACGAAGTTGTCGCGCTCTGCAGCACACTGCGCGAAAACGGCTCGAAAATTCCGCTCTTCTGGGGCTGGAACATCACCGGTAACTGGTTCATGCAGTCACTGATGTGGGACCAGGGCGAGCCGATCATCAAGGACGGCAAGGTCAATTTCGACGGCGAAGCCGGTCTGACCAGCCTCGAGACCATGAAGAAGATCTTCCGTGGCTGCGAGATGCCGAATCTGAACTACAAGGAAGCGCTGACCGCCTTCTCCGCCGGCGATGTCGCCATGCTGTACTGGTCGACTTCCGCTGTCGGTTCCGTGGAGCGCTCCAAGGGTGACTTCGTGCTGCAGACAGCCGAATTCCCGGGCATCAACGGCAAGCCGCAGGGCCTGCCCGCCGGCGGCAATGCCGCGCTGCTGGTCTCCACCTCGGAGGATCCGGAGCGGCTGCATGCTGCCTGGACTTTCCTGAAATACATCACCTCCGGCATCGGTGCCGCCGCCGTGGCCGAGACCACCGGTTACATGCCGCCGAACAAGGCCGCCAACGAGGTTATCCTGAAGGATTTCTACAAGAACAATCCGAACAAGGAGACCGCCGTGCGTCAGCTCCCCCTGCTGCGCGACTGGCTCGCCTATCCGGGCGACAAGGGCCTCGCCGTCACCCAGGTGCTCTATGACGGGATCGAGAGCATCGTCACCGGCGAGGAAGACGACATGAAGGCCCTGCAGAGCGATCTGGTGGCCGAAGTCGGCGATATGCTGCCGAAGTAAAACCTTCATCGATCCGGCAGGGTATTACCCTGCCGGATCGGCTTATGAGATGTTACCTGCGTTCAACATCACAAATGTCGCCGGTATGCGTCCGGCGGAAAGAAAACGGTGTCATGAGCTTCATCCAGATCACAGACCTTCACTTCGTGCCCGGTGACAAGCCGCTCTACGGAACCAGCCCGAAACAGCGCCTTGCCGACGGCGTTTCCCTGATCCGCCGCGATCATGGCGATGTCGATTGCGTGCTCGCCACCGGCGATCTCGCGCATTACGGCGAGAAGGCAGCCTACGAGACCCTGAAAGAGGTGCTGGCACCGCTGGAAATGCCGGTGCATCTGATGATGGGCAACCATGACAGCCGGGCGCCGTTCCGCGAGGTTTTCCCGGATGCGCCGGAAATCGACGGTGGTTTCATCCAGTTCACGATCGATACCGGCGATGCCAACGTGGTCTGCCTCGACAGCCTGGTCGATATTCCGGGCGATCATGCCGGCCGCCTGTGCGAGACCCGTCTGGCCTGGTTGGACAAGGAGCTGGACGCACTGCCGTCGGACGTGCCCTTCGTCCTTGCCGTCCATCACCCGCCCTTCGATCTCGGCATCCCGCACATGGACGCAATCCGCCTGCTGGACGGTGATGCGTTGTGGGAAGTGCTGCAGAAGCGCAAGCCGGACCAGATGATTTTCGGCCATGTGCACCGGCCGATCTCGGGCCATTGGCGCGGTATCCCGTTCTATCTCCAGCGCGGCTTCAACCATCAGGTCTATCTGGATTTCACCAGCGTCGAGGATGTCCGCTTCGTGGACGAAGCGCCGGAATTCTCGATCATCAAATCGACGCCGGAGAGCGTCTTTGTCTTTGCCCGCTCCGCCGGTGGCGAAGGCGAGCCATACATCCCGGGCGACGATTAATCACGAACTGCTGACCGTCATCGCTGGCGTTGCCGGTGATGACGGTGCCGCCTCAGCCCTGCAGGGCTTCCCACATCTGCCGGTCGCGTTCGGCGGTCCAGATCCGCGGCGTGTCCATGCCGAGTGCCTCGTCATAGGCGCGGGTCACGTTGAACGGCAGGCAATGCTCGTAGATCGGCACGTCGCTGAATTTCGGATCGCACGCGGCGCGGACGGCATCCCAGGCTTCCTTCAGTGACCCGCCCCGGGCGGCAACGGCAGCGGCCGGGCGGTAGGTGTTCAGCAGGAAATCGCGGGTGAAGTCGAGCGCGGCATCGACCATTTCCGTGCCGACCAGTGCGTCGCCCCGGCCCGGCGCGATGGCGGTTGGATCGTAGCTCTTGATGGCGTCGAGCGTGTTGCTCCAGTCGCTGAAATGACCGTCGCCGCAATAGCAGGCGGCCTTGTATTCGACGATATCGCCGGTCAGCATGACCCGTTCGTCCGGAACCCAGGCGACAATATCGCCGGCGGTGTGGGCGCGGCCGAGATGCATCAGGTCGACCCGGCGCTTGCCGAGATAGACTGTCATCTTGTCGGTGAAGGTCATGGTCGGCCAGGTCAGGCCGGGGATCGATTCATGGCCCTGGAACAGGCGCGGGAAGCGGCCGAACTCGCTGTCCCAGTCTTCCTGGCCGCGCTCCGCCACCATGGCACGGCATTTTTCGGAAGCGAGGATCTGCTCCGCCCCATAGGCCGACGCACCGAGCACGCGGACGGCGTGATAGTGGGAGAGCACGACATACTTGATCGGCTTATCCGTCACACTGCGGATCTTCTCCACCACCTTGTGGGCGAGGCGCGGGGTGGCCTGGGCATCGACGATCATCACGCTGTCGTCGCCGATGACGACGCCGGTGTTCGGATCGCCCTCCGCGGTGAAGGCCCAGATGTCGCGGCCGATCTCGCTGAAGGTGATCTTCTTTTCCGCCATGTCGCCGGCTGACGCGAATTGCTTGGCCATTTGGCCTTCCTCCCGTTTGTTTTTTTTTAGTCTTGTTTGAGTGCGGGCAGCACCGTGCCCGTGCAGTCTCCAAATCCGATCCTGTAGCCGTCGCCCGCCGCATGGCCGCGCAGGGTGACCCGGTCACCATCCTTCAGAAAGCTGCGCGTCGCGCCGTCCGGCAGGGTGATGGGTGTCTTGCCGCCCCAGCTCATCTCAAGCAGAGAGCCGTAGCTGTCCGGCGTGTCGCCAGAGATCGTGCCGGAGCCGAGCAGGTCGCCGGCCCGCATCGGGCAGCCGCTGCTTGTGTGATGGGCGAGCTGCTGGGCGGCGGAGTAATACATCGTGCTGTAGTTGGTTCGGGACAGCACCGTTTCCTCGCCGGATCCGGCAGGTGTCAGGCCGACCTCAAGCGCAATGTCGTAGAGCATCGGGCCGGGTTCCGCGAGATAGGGCAGCAGCGGCTTTTCCCGCTCCGGTGTTGATGTCCGAAACGGCTCCAGCGCTGCCCGTGTCACCACCCAGGGCGAGATCGTCGTGCAGAAGGCTTTGCCTTGAAACGGGCCGAGCGGCTGGTATTCCCACGCTTGGATGTCCCGCGCCGACCAGTCGTTCAGCAGGACATAGCCGAAGATCATCCGGTCCGCCTCGGCCACCGTCACCGGTTTGCCCATCGGGTTTCCGGTGCCGACCACGGCGCCCATTTCCAGTTCGATATCGAGCCGGCGGCTCGGCCCGAATGCTGGTGCGTCCGCATCGGGTGCCTTCAGTTGACCGTTGGGGCGGTGGAAATCGGTGCCGCTGACAACAACCGAAGAGGCCCGGCCGTTATAGCCGATGGGGATATGCAGCCAGTTCGGCGGCAGGGCGTTTTCCGGCCCCCGGAACATGGTGCCGACATTGAAGGCATGCTGCTTGCCCGCGTAGAAATCGGTGTATTCGCTGACCTTGAACGGCAGGTGCAGGGTGACATCCGAGAGCGGGATGAGAAAGGCATCCGCATTCTGCCTCAGGATTGTGTTACCGCCGTCGCGGAGCAGGTCCATCAGCCGGGCGCGCACTTTCGCCCAGATCTCCGGGCCCCGTTCCATGAAGGCATTCAGCGCCGGCTCCGGGAAGACCGGTCCGCCGCCGGTGGAAACCAGCCCGTCCCGCTCCAGTGCCGCGAGGTCCAGCACCTGATCCCCGATGGCAACACCACAACGCGGTTGCTCCCCGGTCCGGGAGAAAACCCCATAGGGCAGGTTCTGAAGAGGGAAGTCGCAATCCGGCGCGTTGGCGCTGGTGAGCCAGCTTGTCATGTCACTTGATACCCGGCGTTCCGTCGAATTTCTTTTCCAGTCCCGTCCAGCAGGCCGCGTAATCGTCCTGAAGTGGCGCTTCGCTGGCAGCGTATTCCGTCAGGTGTTGCGGGAACCGGGTTTCGAACATGAAAGCCATGGTCTCCGTCAGCTTGTGCGGCTTCAGGTCCACATTGGAGGCACCCTCGAAGGCCTGACTGTCCGGTCCGTGCGGCAGCATGCAATTGTGCAGGCTCATGCCGCCGGGTGCGAAGCCTTCCTGCTTGGCGTCATAGGCGCCGTAAATATTGCCCATGAATTCGGACATGATGTTCCGGTGATACCAGGGCGGCCGGAAGCTGTGTTCGGCGACCAGCCAGCGTTCGGGGAAGATGACGAAGTCTATATTGGCCGTGCCCGGCGTCTCCGACGGGGCCGTCAGCACGGTGAAGATCGACGGGTCCGGATGATCGAACAGGATGGCGCCGACCGGCGAGAAGGTGGTCAGATCGTATTTGAAGGGCGCGTAATTGCCGTGCCAGGCCACGACGTCCAGCGGCGAATGGCCGATCTCAGTCACGTTGAACGTACCGCACCATTTGACGATCAGCCGGCAGGGCGTTTCCTTCTCCTCATAGGCCGCGACGGGTGTCTTGAAGTCACGCGGATTGGCGAGGCAGTTGGCGCCGATCGGGCCGCGCCCCGGCAGGGTGAACTTGGCGCCGTAATTCTCGCAGATATAGCCGCGCGCTTCTTTGTCCAGCAGCGTCACCTTGAAGATCATGCCGCGCGGGATGATGGCGATCTCGCGCGGGCCGAGCGCCATGCGGCCGAGTTCCGTGAAGACCTCGATCCGGCCGAGCTGGGGGACGACCAGCAGCTCCGCATCGGCGTTCATCAGATAGTCATCCACCATGTCCGCATTGCAGGCATAGACATGGGTCGCCATGCCGGCCTGGGTATTCACATCGCCGGCGGTGGTCATGGTGTGGATGCCATGCAGAAAATCGGTCGGCGCTTCCGGCAGGGGCACCGGGTTCCAGCGGTACTGGCCGAGGGCGAGGCCGTGTTCCGGCTGGTGCGGTGCGGTTTTCCAGGCATCGACGGCGATACGCGCGAAGCGGCCGGTATGCTTCACCGAGGGGCGCATGCGGTAGAGCCAGCTGCGCTCATTCTCGCCGCGCGGGGCGGTGAAAGGGCTGCCCGAGAGCTGTTCAGCATAGAGGCCGTAATTGCATTTCTGCGGGCTGTTCTGGCCTTGCGGCAGGGCCCCCGGCAGTGCTTCGGTCTCGAAATCGTTGCCGAAGCCGGGCATATAGCCGGTATTGGCTCCGGTCACCGGATTGCCATGCATGGCTGCTGGTTCTGAAACCTTGTTCATCTCGATCCTCCCGGCGGCAGGGTCTGGCGAGGCGCGTTTTCTGATTGGTTTTAGGGGCCTGTCTGCCGTAGGATTATCATGATCGTTACAAGTGAAATGATTGTCAATTGTCGATGGAAGATCACAAGGACCTGCTCGATCTGGACAGCTTCCTGCCCTACAGGCTGGCGGTCATCGCCGCCAGGGTCAGCAAATCCATGTCGGTGCTCTATGCGGAGAAATTCGGCATCTCGATCGCCGAATGGCGGGTGATCGCGCATCTCGCCCGGTCGGAACGGGTCTCAGTCCGGGACATTCATGCCCGGGTCAATCTGGACAAGGTGAAGGTCAGCCGGGCGGTCAGCCGTCTGGAAGAGGCCGGGCTAGTCCTGAAAGCCAGTAACGCGGCCGATAACCGGCTGCTGGATATCACCCTGTCGGACGAGGGCTGGTCCGTCTACCGGCAGATCGTGCCGCTGGCGAGCGGCTTCGAGGCGGATCTGCTCTCGGTTCTCGATGAGGCGGAACGCGCTGCTCTTGAGCGGATCTTCGAGAAGCTGCACAGCCGTCTGGATGACAATCCGGATATGCCGCGCCGCGCGCTTCCGGCGCCCTGACGGGCGCAAGCGTCAGAAGGCGGGAGCTTCCGTGCCGGGCGGCCTCGGGCGCCATTCGCCGGGGATCTGCCCGACAAGGAGCCGCGCGATCTCGTCCTGCCCGTTTTTCAGCGGCAGAATGAGACGTGTCCAGCTCGTGGTTTCCGACGCGTTCTTCGGATAGTGAATTGTCAGGAGAGGTTCTCGCCGCTGCATGGCGGCCTGATAGGCGCCGAGGAAGAAGCTGACGATATATTCCCTGTCGCCGAACTGACGGACTGTCGTGCCGGTGACATCTCTGCCGAAACGTTCGGAAATCATCGTGCCGTAAAGCCGGTAGCGGAAATCGAAGCCGCCATCGATGACGTCCAGCAGCATGATATAGCCGAGGATGAACCGCATGTCCGTGGGATCAATGGACGCAATGGGAGCCGCATCCTGGCCGTCTGCTTTTTCGCGCCAGTAAGACAAAAGGCGCTGCAGACGCTTGTCTTCAAGCTGATCGTGTTCCGGGCTCCAGGCGACAACCGGATTACGCGCGCCGAATTTAAGAAAGTACTGATCGATTACATTCAGGTCGTTCCCGACCAGAGCACCTTTCAAATTCGCGGCAGATTGAAATTCGCCTGTCAATGATCCGCTCTCATAATCAGCCGGTGCAACGCGCGCATCCGGAGGGCCAATCCGCGAATGCGATCTAGCCTGATAGACAAGCATCAGCTTCAATTCAACATTAATAAAAAGAGAATTAATGCAAATAAAAGCAATATTTTAGAGAGTGATCGGCTTCTGAAAGAGAGGCTTGAAAGTGATCAGGCTGCACCGCCCCTTTTCTTTAGTGTCCCGATACTCGCCCGCCAATAAACCCTGTGCAGCCCAGGCACGGCGCTGCAGTGACGATGCGCTCTTCTTGGCGTGGGGGAAGTCACCGGCGGATACCGGCTGACGTAAAAGCGGCGCGA
>TARA_R110002051_G_scaffold187067_3_pt1 | contig 13890 bp, 12 predicted proteins | sample TARA_R110002051 | Tara Oceans TARA_R110002051 (sample SAMEA4397023) | marine metagenome | biome: Polar Biome; feature: [MES] marine water layer (ENVO:01000295) within the mesopelagic zone...; material: water (ENVO:00002006), including particulate matter (ENVO:01000060) such...
CAAATGTTATTACTTGTTGCTATTCTTATAATGGGTAGTTGCGTAAATAAAAATAAAAACACTGAAGTTGCAATTGAAACCAAGAAAGAAGTAGCAAAAGAGGCCTTATCAAAAAGCGATATTGAACTTGAAGTGTACGACTTTGAGGGCTTCAAAAAATTCTTGAGTAAAAAGGATGATACCATTTATGTGATAAATTTTTGGGCAACTTGGTGCGCGCCCTGTATAAAAGAATTGCCCTATTTTGAAAAATTGAATGAACAATATAAAGATAAAAATGTTGAAGTCATTTTAGTGAGTTTAGATTTCCCGCATTTATACGAATCTAAATTGAAGCCATTTATAGTGAACAAAAAAATAAAATCGAAAGTGATTGCATTGGATGATGTAGATATGAATACCTGGATACCACAAGTTGATGAAACTTGGTCGGGTTCTATACCAGCAACATTTATTTATAAAAATGATAACAAAAAGTTTTTTGAACAGTCATTTACTTATGAAGCATTAGAAAAAGAAGTTAAACAATTTTTAAAATAAAAAATTATGGGAAAAACATTAAAAATAATGTCATTAGCATTTATTGTTTTATGTATTAGTGCCTTTACAATTAATAGTTCGTCAACAGGTAATGGTTACAAAATAGGTGATGTAGCCGAAGATTTTTCACTGAAAAATATTGACGGTAAAATGGTGTCCTTGTCCGATTATAAAGGTGCAAGAGGTTTTATCGTAATATTTACTTGTAACACGTGCCCTTACGCTGTTATGTATGAAGACAGAATTGTAGCTTTAGATAAAAAATATGCTGATAAAGGGTATCCAGTAATTGCCATTATGCCAAACAATACTGATGTAAAACCAGGCGATAATTTAGAAGCTATGAAACAGCGCGCTAAAGATAAAGGCTTTACATTTCCTTATTTAATAGATGAAGACCAAACGGTTTATCCTAAGTTTGGTGCAACAAAAACGCCTCATGTATTTATTTTACAAAAGGCGGATGGATCAAATCTTGTTGAATATATTGGTGCTATTGATGATAATTATAAAGATGCTTCGGCAGTTACAACAAAATATGTTGAAGACGTTGTTGATGCATTGTTGAATAGTAAGGAAGTGCCTCATAGGGAAACCAAGGCTATAGGATGTTCAATTAAAGTATAAAAACAAATATATTTATAAAAACTCCGACAATAATACTTTATATTTTTTTTCGTCAATAATCATAGTTTGACTAAATTTGTGCCAAATAAAATATTTATTCAATGGAACATTTAGCTCAAGATGAATGGGTAGAGGAACTAGAAAACGATGACAATGCAGTTGTACTGGATGTACGAACTGATGATGAACTTGGAGAAGGTGTTATAAAAAATGCGATTCATATTGATATTTATAAAGGTCAAGAGTTTATAGATGCCCTTGAAGATTTAGATAAAAGCAAAAACTACTATGTATATTGTCGCTCTGGAAATAGAAGTGGACAAGCTTGTGCGATAATGGATCAATTGGGTTTTAAAAACGCTTATAATCTAGAGGGAGGTATTTTACAATGGACAGGTGATTTGGTTAATTTTAAATAAACTATGAAACGATTTTTTCTATATACATGGGCGATATTAAGTGTTTTTGTTTTTAGTTGTCAAACAGCACCTGATAAAAACATTACCAGAGTAACTCCAAAAGAGTTTAATGCGTTTTTAGAAGATAAAACAATTCAACTTATTGATGTTCGCACACCTAAAGAATTCAAAGAGGAACATATTGAAAATGCTATAAATATTAATTTTTTTGATGAAGATTTCTCAAATAAAATTAATAAACTAAACAAAGAACAACCCGTTTATATTTATTGTCGCTCAGGTAAACGAAGTGGTAAAAGTGCAGCAGAATTCAAAAAAGCGGGTTTTACTCAGATTTACGATTTGGAAGGTGGTTTGCTAAATTGGAAATCGGAAGGGTTTGTCCTATCAAGTAATAAATAATCTTTTTTTTTTAATATTTATCTTCAATTCTTGACAATTTCTCTTGTTTTAACATAAAAAATTGTATATTTAGGTGCTTCAGATTGCGATCTCTCAACTATAGTGTGCAATATTCACATAGGATGTAATTAAATTCCCCTAACCATTTTTAGCAATTTACTATATAAAGGTTATATAGTTTACTAACCAACCAAATAATTTTGATTATGATTAAAAAATTAATTTTTTTACCGTTTCTGGTGCTTGTCTTTTTAGGTGCCGATTTAAATTTGAATGCTCAAGAAGATTCAAAAGATTATGTGATGTTTGAATCCATAATGCTAACTCCAGATTACACCAAACTTAAAGTTTTAGGTGAAAATATGCGTACTCACAATGCTAAGTATCATAAAGATGACGGTCCATATAAAGCCGTTGTTTATAGTGTTTCCACTGGCCCAAACACAGGAAAAATAATATGGATGATGGGGCCTTTAAAATATACTCATTTAGACTCTCGTCCTTCCGCTGGCGGTCATGATGATGACTGGAGAGATAATGTTATGCCTTACATTAAAAAAATTAACACCAGTGAATATTGGAGAATGGATGGTAAGTTATCAAATATGTCTATGATGGATGGTGATAATGCCAAATATCCTATAGTTATGGTGCGATATGGCGAAATAAATGAAGAGGCAACTTACGCATTAGAACCATTTTTTGGTATGATTGGCAAAACCATTAAAGCCATGGATGGTGAAAACCCTTGGGGATTGTATTATAATGAATTCAGACAAGGTAATCTGGGAAGACATATTGCTTCAGTAAGTTTTTTAAAAAACTGGGCAGAAATGGATGATTCCAATTCATTTATGGAAACCTTCAACAAAACAATAGGTAAGGAAAAGTGGCAAGATTTTTTAGATATGGGAGATAGTCTTCTCACAAACTCTTGGGATGAAATTTGGTCCTATAATGCTCATATGAGCGGAAAATAATTCTATTTATATTAACTAGTATAGTATTAAAAAGCTTCAATCTATGCATAAAAGATTGAAGCTTTTTAACTTTAATCTTTTTTTTAGGCACTTTACCTTTTTTATTCTCAACAAAACACTATTTTTTTTACATTTATAAAAGATTTCGTTAGTATTTGTAATTTACATTGGGTACTAGAGAAATTAAAATTAATTAATCCCTTAGGAATTCATGGAAAATGGTTATTTAATATTAGGCATAATTGCGCTATTATTTTTAAGTATGTACGGTTATGCTTATTTAGCAGTTGCCCTTGAAAAATTAAAGCAAAAGAGAGCTGCTAAGAAGTTAATTGAAAAAGAAGAATTAAGACGATTGGAAAGCTTGAAAAAGCAAGAGCTTATTGATGAAAAAGTTAGAAAATTTAACGAACGTAAAGATGAAATTCAACGTGAATTAATGCTTTTGGAAAAAATGAAAAGTAAGCAAAGAGTTAGTTAAATTTCTATAATTATACAAAAAAAGCCCTGTAAATAGATATCTATTTACAGGGCTTTTTTTGTTTTTAGGACAAATTCATTGTTTGAGATGGTTTAAAAAAAATGGCATTGACAATCTCTGCCATGGGCAAGGTAGGTTGAAAACCTCTTTTTGTTGCGGGAATAAAGGGAGCAATTTCCATTTCTATTGTATATTTGTTAAGTACTATGTACATATAGGCTTGTGATTTAGTTATTTATGTTTCGCAAAACAAATATCCACAACTCTTTTTGTTCATTCAAAAAACGTTTAAATCACTTTAGGGCTAACTCAAATCCTGATTAAAAAAAGAGCTTAAAAATTAATATTTAAAAATGAAATATAAAATTATAGGGGTATTCATAATTACCCTCTTGTTAGGCAATTTAATTTGTATTGCACAACCTAGTCATTTAGAAGATTATCGATGGACAACTATTGATGCCAAAGGAGACATTACAGCACGTCATGAAAGTTCTATGGTTTTGTATAAAAAACAATTTTACCTCATAGGCGGACGTGGAATTAATCCAGTAAATGTGTTTAATCCTAAAACAAATACTTGGAAAGCAAAATCGAAAACTCCCATAGAGATGCATCATTTTCAAGCAGTTGCTTATAAAGATGCTATTTATGTTATAGCTATGACCGGTAAATATCCTAAAGAAAAACCTTTAGCACATATTTGGTTGTATTATCCTGAAAAAGACGCGTGGAAAAAAGGTCCTGAAATTCCAGTAGAAAGAAGAAGGGGAGGAGCTGGAGTGTCAATTTATAAAGATAAATTGTATATAACCTGCGGAATAGATTTCGGTCATACTAGCGGAACAAACAATAGTTTTGATAGTTATGATTTGGTTACTGGAGAGTGGAAAATATTAACCAAAGCACCTCATATTCGAGATCATTTTTCCGCTATAATTGTTGATGATAATTTGTACTGTATAGGTGGAAGAAATACCAGTTTTCATTTACCAGAACGCTTTAGTGCATTTTTTGAACAAACTATGCCTTTTGTAGATGTTTATAACTTTAAAGAGGAGGAATGGCATACTATGAAAGCTAAATTGCCTTATCCTACAGCAGCAGGTGGTTTGGTAACATTAAATAATAAGATTATTTATTTTGGAGGAGAAGGAGATCAAAAACTAGCTTTTAACCAAACCCAATGTTTAGATTTGGAAACTGGTGAATGGATCCAACTGGCAAAATTAAATACAGGGCGACATGGTGGTGGAGCAGTAGTATTAAATAATAAAATATACACAGCAGCTGGTAGCCCAAATAAAGGCGGTGGAAACATGAGTTCAATAGAGGTTTTTTCATTAAAGAACATTAAAAAGTATTAATTAAAAATAAAAAGTAACTTCAAATATATAAATTAAGTAAATCAGTATTTTATATTAAATAAAATTGTATTTTAGCAAACCAGAACAGAACAGAACGGTTTAATGAATGCTACTTTTCAATTTAATATTAATCTAGAGAGTGATATTCCAAAATATCAACAATTGGTTAATGCTATAAATGATGCACTTTCTAACAATACATTATCTAATGGAGACGTGTTACCTTCTGTAAATAGTGTATGCAATACTTATAGTTTGTCCAGAGATACTGTTTTTAAATCCTATTCTATTTTAAAGGAGAATGGTATAATTGAATCAGTCCCTAATAAAGGCTATTACATTGCTAATGACACTAGAAAAGTGCTTTTAGTATTAGATACTTTCAAAGCTTACAAAGAAGTTTTGTATCATTCTTTCGTTAATAATTTACCTTCAAATGTTATTGTTGATGTTCAGTTTCATCACTATAATATCGATAATTTTAAAACCATATTAAACAACAGCAAAGGCAAGTATTATAAGTATGTGGTAATGGGTTTTAATAACAGTGAAGTTCCAGATACTTTATCAGGAATTGATAATGACAAACTATTATTAATCGATTGGAATATTCACGTTAAGGATGCTAATAATTTTGTTTTTCAAGATTTCGGTGAGTCGTTTTATAATTGTTTGGTAGAAGCAAAGGAGGCTTTCAATAAATATAAAACACTTGTATTTGTATACCCAACCTTTACTTATCATCCAGTTGAGTCGGTTACCTATTTTAAGAAGTTTTGTAAAAACTATCACTTTCATTACAAAATAATTACAGATCCAAAAGATTTTGAAATCCAAAAAAATGAAGCTTATTTAAGTGTAAGTGATAGGATATTGGGTGTTTTTTTAGAACAAAGCAGAACTAAAAACTTAGAACCAGGAACGGATGTTGGGTTTTTATCATATAACGAAACACCTATGAAAAAGTTTATCTACAAAGGCATCTCTGTAATTTCAACCGACTTTAAGGCTTTGGGGGCAGAGGCAGCAAATTTTATAAATGATAGCAAAACAATTCAAACTTACGTACCAACAAAATTAATATTAAGAGAATCATTATAACATGTATTATTTAGGATTAGATATAGGAAGTTCTTCAATAAAAGCGGCTTTAGTAGAAATTGAGTCTGGAAAGAGCATAGGTGTAGTCCAAGCCCCTGAAAATGAAATGGGGATGCTAGCCTTAAAAAACGGATGGGCAGAACAAAAACCAAACGATTGGTGGCTACATATATGTAATGCCATTACAAAATTAAAACGCCAACACAACATATCTAGAACACAAATAAAGGGTATTGGTATATCGTATCAAATGCATGGTTTGGTGCTAGTAGATAAGGAAGGAAAACCATTGCGACAAAGTATTATTTGGTGCGATAGTCGTGCTGTTGATATTGGCAATCAGGCTTTTAATGAAATAGGCGAAGACAAATGCGCATCAAACTTATTAAATTCACCAGCAAATTTTACGGCATCAAAATTAAAATGGGTAAAAGAAAATGAACCCGATATCTACAATCAGATTCATAAATTTATGCTTCCAGGAGATTATGTGGCGTATAAATTTTCAAATACTATAAATACCACCATTTCAGGTTTATCAGAAGGTATATTTTGGGATTTTAAGAACGATACCATTGCCGATTTTCTTTTAGAACATTACGGCATAGACAAAAATTTGGTGCCCGATGTTGTGGATACGTTTGGAGTACAATCCGTAGTTGATAAAAAAGGCGAAGCGGAAAGTGGTATTGCAGCAGGAACACCTATTTATTACAGAGCAGGCGATCAACCTAACAATGCCCTATCATTAAACGTATTTAATCCAGGGGAAGTTGCTGCAACGGGTGGGACTTCGGGTGTGGTTTATGCGGTTACAGATAGCTTGTCAGTTAAGGAAAGCGCACGGGTTAATAATTTTGCGCATGTAAATTACAGCAAAGGTGCCGATGCTAGAATAGGAAAACTGTTATGTATAAATGGTGCAGGAATTCAATACCGTTGGTTGCTCAATAATTTAGCGGTAGATTCTTATGAAGAGATGAACAATCTAGCCTCAGGGATTTCAGTTGGGTCAGATGGTGTGTGTTTAATTCCTTTTGGAAATGGGGCAGAACGTATGCTTAACAATAAAGAAATTGGCACTCGCATTGTCAATTTAAATCTAAACAACCATCACAAAGGCCACATCTGTAGAGCCGCTTTAGAAGGTATTGCCTTCTCGTTTGTTTACGGGATGGAGATTTTAAAATCCGATGGTATTCAAGCAAAAGTCATTAGAGCGGGGAATGACAACTTGTTCCGTTCAGAAATTTTTGCAAATACCGTTGCCACTTTAATAGCGCAAGAAATAGAAATTTACAATACCACAGGTGCTATTGGTGCAGCACGGGCTGCGAATTTACACAAGGGCGATTTTAAGGCTTTTGGAAAAGCGATTATGGATAACGATCACGTCATGACATTCATGCCATTCAAAGACAAACAACCCTATATAAAAGCATATAATAACTGGAAAAAAGAACTAGAACTCATACTAAATAAAAAATAAAAGTATTTGGGCGTTACCCTATCGGGTCGGGCTTTACGCTGCAATCTTTCTTGTGCTGAACTTGTTTCAGTATCTCATCAAGTTGTTTCTTTAATTTTAAAAACAGTTTAAAATGAAACTTATAGATAAGCACAAAAAAGGATTTCCACTGCAATCCCTAACGCAAATAGTAACACCTATTAAAAGAACCAATTAAATAATAAACAAATAAACATTAATAATATGGCAATCATAGGAAACAAAGAATACTATAAAGGTATTGGAGACATTAAATTTGAAGGAAAGGATTCAGACAATCCATTGGCATTTAAATACTACAACCCAGAACAGGTTGTAGCAGGAAAAACCATGCGCGAGCATTTCAGGTTCGCCATTGCGTATTGGCATACCTTCTGCGGACAGGGTAGCGATCCATTCGGGCCTGGGACTCAAAATTTTGAATGGGACAAATCCTCAGATCCTATTCAAGCTGCAAAGGACAAAGCCGATGCCGCTTTTGAATTTATCTCAAAAATGGGATTTGATTATTTCTGTTTTCACGATTTCGATTTAATCCAGGAAGGCGCAACCTTTTCAGAATCTGAAAGTAGATTAGCAGCTATTACCGATTATTTAAAAGAGAAGAAAGCAGCATCTGGTATTAAATTGCTTTGGGGAACAGCCAACTGTTTTTCTAATCCACGATATATGAACGGTGCTTCAACCAATCCAGATTTTGATGTGGTGGCCAGAGCGGGCGGACAAATAAAATTAGCATTGGATGCTACCATGGCTCTTGATGGTGAAAACTATGTTTTTTGGGGCGGTCGTGAAGGTTACATGTCGTTGTTAAACACCGATATGGGTCGCGAGCTGGACCACATGGGGCAGTTTTTAGCCATGTGTAGAGACTATGCCAGGGCACAGGGTTTTAAGGGGAATTTCTTTATTGAGCCTAAACCAATGGAACCCATGAAGCATCAATACGATTTTGATACAGCGACGGCCATTGGGTTTTTAAAAGAATACGGACTGGATAAAGATTTCAAGATAAATATTGAAGTCAATCATGCGACCTTAGCGCAACATACCTTCCAACACGAGATGGAAACAGCGGCCAAAGCAGGCATGTTAGGGAGTTTGGATGCCAACAGAGGCGATTACCAAAACGGATGGGATACAGACCAGTTTCCCAACAACATCCAAGAAACCACAGAGGCGATGCTAGTATTTCTTAAAGCAGGTGGTTTACAAGGTGGTGGTGTTAATTTTGATGCCAAAATCAGAAGAAACTCAACAGATATCGATGATGTATTCCATGCGCATATTGGTGGTGCCGATACCTTTGCAAGAGCCTTGTTGATTGCCGATAAAATCATAACGTCATCTCCTTACGAAAAACTAAGAAAGGAAAGATATAGCTCTTTTGATACAGGCAAAGGAAAAGACTTTGAAAACGGGAAATTAAGTTTACAGGATTTATATAAAATAGCTCAGGACAATGGAGAACTTCAGTTAAAAAGTGGTAAGCAAGAGTTGTTTGAGAACATTATTAATCAATATATATAAAACCAAACTAACTAAAAAGACATTATGGGAACATCAACCAATTCAAAATATTTAATTAAACTTACACTGGTAGCAACACTTGGCGGACTCTTGTTTGGATACGATACAGGTGTAATTTCAGGAACTGTAGGGTCTTTGGAAAGCTTTTTTGTTACCCCAAAAGGATTGTCAGAAAGTGCTGCAAATGCCTTTAAAGGATTTTTAGTAGCCAGTGCTTTAATTGGATGTATTATTGGCGGTGCTTTTGGAGGAATAATTAGCAAAAAATTAGGTAGAAAAAAAGGACTTGTTCTAGCTGCCATATTGTTTTTAATCTCGGCTCTAGGCTCGGCAATGCCAGAAATGCTTATAGCACCTATTGGTGAGTTAGACCATACGTTTTCTACCATCTTTATCTTCTACAGAATTTTGGGAGGCATTGGTGTTGGATTAGCGTCTATGTTATCCCCACTTTATATTTCAGAAATTGCACCTGCAAATAGCAGGGGTAAATTGGTGTCTTTTAACCAATTAGCTATTGTTGGTGGCTTTATGGTGGTTTATTTTGTAAACTATTTTATTTCAAGAACAGGAGGTTCTGACGCTTGGCTTAATGAGGTTGGTTGGAGATGGATGTTTGCATCAGAGGTTATTCCAGCAGGATTATTTTTAGTGCTGTTATTTTTTGTTCCAGATACACCGCGCTCTTTAATGTTGAAAAACAAGCCAAAAGAAGCACTGGATGTTCTTATAAAAGTAAATGGAGAAGCCGAAGGGCAGAAAATCCTATCTGAAATAGAGAATTCTGTAATTGAAACTTCAGGAAAACTATTGTCTTATGGATGGGGCATCATACTCATTGGAATTGCCCTTTCTGTTTTTCAACAATTTGTTGGCATCAACGTCGTGTTATATTATGCGCCGGAAATCTTTAAATCTATAGACCCGAATACGGATGGCGCTTTGTTATTGACCATTATTGTAGGTATAGTAAATTTCTTATTTACAATTGTGGCAGTTAAAACTGTTGATAAACACGGAAGAAAACCACTTATGCTCATTGGCGCTTTAGGAATGGCAGTCGCCATGTTAACGCTAGGTTTTGTATTTTTCTCAGGAGCTACTGGCTATCTAGCTTTAGCTTGTATGATGTTGTATGTGGCAAGTTTTGCTTTGAGTTGGGGGCCCGTGGTATGGGTATTGCTTTCAGAAATATTCCCGAATAAAATTAGAGGTAAAGCCATGGCAGTTGCTGTAGCCGCACAATGGATCTCTAATTATTTAGTGTCCTTAACGTTTCCGATGATGGATGATAATTCTTATTTAATAGAACAATTTAACCATGGTTTCGCCTATTGGGTTTATGGAATCATGTCATTATTGGCCATGTGGTTTGTTTGGAAATTCGTTCCAGAAACCAAAGGAAAAACGCTCGAAGAAATGGAGGGGCTTTGGAAGAAAAAATAGCTAAAAACATTTTAAATAGAAAAGCTACAAAATCACGTGATTTTGTAGCTTTTCTATTTTTTTAACCTGACGTGTAAAGCGCTAATCCAAAATAGGTGGAGCTCCTGCTTGAATTAATTTTTCTTTTGTTTTAGATATATCAATTGTCAATTTCTCAAGTACTGGTGTCATTCTATTCAAAAGTTCTTTTGCAATATCTAGACTTTCCATCTGCATTTTTGTTGGTCCGTATGAAACACTATACCCTTGTTTAGCCGTAGATAGCCTATCAGAAATAGTTGGTTTTTCTTTTTCTCCTATTTCTTTTTTTGAAGAATTACCATATAAGTCGGTTTTTAAAGATAAAAAGCTTTTCTTTAAGTTACTTATTTCATTTTCAAGACGACTTGGGTTTTCTGTAATATAAGCCATAGCATTGTCCAATGCTTTTAATGTTTTAGAAGCTTCTGAATACGTTTTTAAAAACACATCCATATCTAATTTAAAAGCTTTCAGATTGTTAGTATAACTATCTATTTGGCTAGACATAGGGTTTTTTAAAATATTTTGACGAATTTTTTTGACTTCAAAAGATTGCGGTTCTGATAATAACGAAACATCTCCTTTGATTACAGAAAACATGGATACCGAATAGATCCCTTCCTCAACAAAAACACTTAAAGGGTAAGATGAAGGCTGCCCATCTTCGTTTAGGGAACTAACAATAGGTTCCTTTAAATTCCAAGACACTCGGTTAAATCCTTTTTTGTAAGGACCATTAATACGTGTTACAAAGTTTTCATCACTATCTTTTACAACCAAAACAATAGAAGCCCCTTCTTCATTTTTTTCTTTATCTAAAGCATCCCAACCCGGAAAAGGAATATTCTTATCTTCCTTTTTTAATGTCTTTTCCAACTTCTGGCGTTTAGATTTTATACTTTCAAAGTTTTCAGGCAGATAGTATGTAAATATGGCACCATAATTGGGGTTTTTAGCTGTAAAATAACTTTCGCCTTGGCTAGAAGTTCCGCCACTAATGGGCTTGTATTGTAATGCTTTTCTAGGTTTAAATAGTGTTGGTTTTAAGAATGTAGATTCAGTCATACTTCTTAAGGGGCTATAATCGTCAAGAACATAAAAACCACGACCAAAAGAGGCCGCTACCAAATCGTTTTCTCGTTTTTGAATAGCTAAATCCCTAAATGAAATAGTTGGTAATCCTTCAGAAAATTTAATCCATTTTTCACCTTGATTCATAGAAACATAAATACCATATTCCGTTCCTAAAAACAGTAAATTAGGATTAATATGATCTTGAACCATGCGCCATACCATACTATTCTCAGGAATACCATTTGTTATGGACTTCCACGTTTTCCCACCATTGGTACTCTTTAGTAAGTATGGTTTGTAATCTCCGTATTTATGATTGTCTAATGCCACATACACAGTGTTTACGTTGTGCAAATCGGCTTTAATATCATTCACAAAAGCGGTTGATGGAACATTAGGCAAAGATCCCACCAATACTTTTGTCCAAGATGCTCCACCATTTTTTGTATACTGAATAATACCGTCATCGGTTCCTGCATATAAAATGTTTTCGTCTAACGGCGATTCAGAAAGTGAAGTGATGGTATTGTAGGTTGACATGGCATAAACATCCCACGCGGCATCCCAACTTTTTTGTTTACCCATAATTGGTAATGTAATACGCTTTTCATTTTTCGTTAAATCTTCAGATATGGGCGTCCAGCTATCGCCTCTATTATCCGATTTCCAAACACGTTGTGAACCAAAGTATATACGTTTTGAATCGTGGCTGCTTACTAAAATAGGCGAGTCCCAATTTTGACGTTCGAAAGGTTCATCAATATCAGATTGCGGTTTTATAAAAATAGCTTCTCCAGTTGTTACATCAACTCGATTTAAATTTCCTTTCTGCGATTGCGCGTAAACAATATCAGGGTTTCCGGGTTCGGTGGCAGGTTGATGGCCATCACCACCCAAGATAACATACCAGTCCGAATTTGCTATACCGTTACTTCTAAAGGTTCTTGAAGGGCCACCTTGGGAATTATTATCTTGCGTACCACCATAAATATTATAAAATGGTTCAGCATCATCCACTGCTAACTTATAAAATTGAGTAGTTGGTAAGTTGCTAACGTATTTCCAAGTTTCAGTATTATCAAAAGATTCATAAATACCGCCATCAGTTCCTATTAACAAATAGTTGGGGTCGTTTTCTTTAAAGGTCAGTGCGTGATTATCTGAATGTTTGTTACTTTCTTTCATAGTGTAAAACGTTTTACCACCATCTTCAGAAATTTTAACGCGTACATCCATCAAATATATTTTATCAAAAACATGGGGAGATGCCACCAATTCTTGATAGTAGTGAGGTCCGGTTCCTCCAGAAACAGTATCAGACATTTTTGTCCAGCTAGCACCTTTATCATCTGAACGATAAATGGCTCCTTCTCTTCTATCTAATTCAATGGCAGCGTACAGAACATCTGGATTAATTGGAGAAATAGCTAAACCAATTTTACCCATTTCTCCTGTTGGTAAGCCCGTTTTTAATTTATCCCAGGTTTCACCACCATCCGTACTTTTGTATAGCGCCGTGCCTTCGCCACCACCTATATAAGCGGCAACCGTTCTGTGGCGTTGCCATGTTGCAGCGTATAACGTTTTTTGATCTCTTGGGTCTATAACAATATCCGTAACACCCGTCCATTTATTACCACTTAAAACGAGTTTCCATGTATCACCACCATCACTAGTTTTAAATAAACCTCTTTCGCCTCCAGAACTCCAAAGCGGCCCTTGGGCAGCTACCCATATTTCTTGGGAGTTTTTTGGGTTTACTATTATTTTCGAAATGTGTTCAGACTTTTTTAAGCCTTTATTTTGCCAGCTTTTACCACCATCATAGCTAACATAAATACCATGACCAATGCCAACATGTCTTCCGCCAACATTCTCGCCAGTACCTAGCCAAATCGTACTAGAATTATTAGGGTCTAAGGTTAAACAGCCTGTTGAAAAGAAAGGTTGGTCATCAGTTAAAGGAGTCCAAGTTGTACCAGCATTAATGGTTTTCCAAACGCCACTAGAGCCTTCCGCTACATACCAAATATTTTTGTTATTTGGATCAATGGCAATATCAGCAACCCTGCCAGACATAAAGGCAGGACCTAAGCTTCTGAATGTTAAACCAGATAATGTGGAATCTTTTTTTGTCTCTGATTTTTCTTGGGCGTCAACCGAAAAAATTAAACATATTGTAAGTAATAGTGAGAAAAGGGGTTTAAATTTAGTCATATTTTTTTATTTTCAAAATTAACCATCTTTAAAATTTTGAAAAGCCATTTTAATAAAAATATAACATTTTAAATTTTGGAGTTTCAGGAGAAAAAATTTTAGAGCTTGATTATTAGGGGAAATTTAGGATAGATTTATTTATAATTGCAAAACCACCGTCTTTGACGGTGGCCATGTT
>TARA_R110002051_G_scaffold186645_4_pt1 | contig 13881 bp, 10 predicted proteins | sample TARA_R110002051 | Tara Oceans TARA_R110002051 (sample SAMEA4397023) | marine metagenome | biome: Polar Biome; feature: [MES] marine water layer (ENVO:01000295) within the mesopelagic zone...; material: water (ENVO:00002006), including particulate matter (ENVO:01000060) such...
GTGACCGACGTCGTCGGCGACCAACAAGGCACCGTCCTTGGCGACAGTGACGCCGACCGGGCGGCCATTGGAGAACTTCTCGTCTTCCGAAAGGAAGCCACCGAGAATTTCGATTGGCTCGCCGGAGGGCTTTCCGCTCTCGAACGGCACCAGAATGACCCTGTAGCCGGAGAGTTTCGAGCGGTTCCACGAGCCATGCTGCCCGATCACCATGCCCTCTGGAAGGCCCGGCAGCGTGCCCGCCGGAAGCCAGCACAGGCCCAGCGAAGCGGTATGTCCGCCCAGCGCATAATCGGGCGCCGTGGCCCTGGCAACCAGGTCGGTCCGCTGTGGCTGCACACGGTCATCAACCGTGTTGCCCCAATAGGAATACGGCCAGCCATAAAAGCCGCCATCCTTGACCGAGGTCAGATAGTCGGGAGGCGTTTCGTCGCCCAGACCGTCGCGTTCGTTGACCACGGTCCACAGTTTCCCGCCGGTCGGCTCCCAGGCCATGCCGACCGGGTTGCGCAAGCCACCGGCAAATTCGCGGTTCTGGCCCGTCTCCAGATCGAGTTCGACAATGCAGGCGCGGCCCTCCTCGGTTTCAAAACCTTCTTCGGCAATGTTGGAAAGCGAGCCGATAGCGACGTAGAGCTTGGTCCCGTCCGCGCTGGCAATAACGTTGCGGGTCCAGTGGCCTCCATCCTTCATCGTGAAGATTGTCTTGCCCTGGGCTGCGATGGTGGTCTGGCCGTCCTCATAGGGGAACGCCACGACACTATTGGAGTTGCCGACATAAAATGTCGAACCGATCAGGGCCATGCCGAAGGGCTGGTGCTGGTCCTTGAGGAACACTTCACGGATTTCGGGCACACCATCGCCGTCGGCATCGCGCAAGAGCGTGATCTGGTTTGCGTTCGGAAAGGTCGCGCCGGCCCGCTTCATCGTCCGGTTCATGGCATAATCCATAAAGCCCGAGACCTTGCGGGGAATGGTTGCGGATTCGGCAACGAGCACATCACCATTGGGCAGCGCATAGACCCAGCGCGGGTGTTTGAGCTTTTCGGCGAATACGCTGACCTTAAGACCGGGAGCGGTCCGTGGCTTGGCGCCACCCTGCCAGCCCCGCGCCGTAGGCATCTTGAGCATGGGAACCGCGCCCTGCGGCTTTGCGGACGGAATGGCTGGCTTTGTGCCAAATTGTGGCGCATGCGTTTTGACACGCGTGGTCCACCACACGTAGCCACCGCCGATAATGACGACCGCAAGGATTGCGATCACCAGCAAGATTGTCCAGACCGACATAGGGCCCTCCCAGAGGCGAAACTTCCAAAAGGCGATCTATTGCGCGATCCGGACGGTCCGGGCAACCGAGCAGCGCAACTTTTTGCCGTACCGTACGTTACGGTACGGTTTATCTTTACACTGCGTGCCAGCGGCGTTAGAGATAGGACATGGTTTCGGCAGCGCCCGAGGAGACGCTGGCCGGAACGGGCCAAGAGCCGACAATTTTTCTTTTCCGCAGGTGACCTCATGCCCGCATATCGTTCACGTACAACCACCCATGGCCGCAACATGGCCGGTGCCCGCGGCCTTTGGCGCGCCACCGGCATGAAGGATGGCGATTTCGGCAAGCCGATCATTGCCGTCGTCAATTCGTTCACCCAGTTCGTGCCGGGCCATGTGCATCTGAAAGACCTCGGGCAGATGGTAGCGCGCGAAATCGAACGCGCTGGCGGTGTGGCCAAGGAATTCAACACCATCGCGGTCGATGACGGCATCGCAATGGGCCATGACGGAATGCTCTATTCCCTGCCCAGCCGCGAAGTGATCGCCGACAGTGTGGAATACATGGTCAACGCGCACTGCGCGGACGCCATGGTGTGCATTTCCAACTGCGACAAGATCACGCCAGGCATGCTGAACGCGGCAATGCGACTCAACATTCCCGTGGTGTTCGTTTCGGGCGGACCGATGGAAGCCGGCAAGGTCGTCCATCGCGATAAATTGCAGGCTCTCGATCTGGTCGACGCCATGGTCGTTGCTGCCGACGACAGCTATACCGATGAGGAAGTGACCGCCATCGAGGAGGCTGCCTGCCCGACCTGTGGATCCTGTTCGGGAATGTTCACGGCCAATTCGATGAACTGCCTCACCGAGGCACTTGGTCTGTCGCTGCCGGGAAATGGCTCGACACTGGCGACCCACGCCGACCGCAAGCGGCTGTTTCTGGAGGCAGGGCATCTGATCGTCGATCTCGCCCGCCGCTATTACGAACAGAACGATGAAAGTGTGCTGCCGCGTTCGATCGTCACCAAAAAGGCTTTCCAGAACGCCATGGCGCTCGACATTGCCATGGGTGGCTCGACCAACACCGTGCTGCACATCCTGGCCGCTGCCTATGAAGGCGAGGTCGATTTCACCATGGACGACATCGACGCGTTGTCGCGCAAGGTGCCGGTGCTGTGCAAGGTGGCGCCCGCCAAGCAGGACGTTCACATGGAAGACGTCCACCGCGCCGGCGGTATCATGAGCATTCTGGGACAACTCGATCGCGCCAACCTTCTGCATCGGGAGTTGCCGACCGTCCACAGCGCAACCCTGGGTGATGCGCTGGATCGTTGGGACATTTCGCGGACCAATTCGGAAAGCGTGCGACAGTTCTTCATGGCGGCACCGGGCGGCGTGCGCACGACGCAGGCGTTCTCGACCGAAAACCGCTGGGCTGAACTCGATCTCGACCGCAAGGATGGCGTGATCCGCTCCACCGAGCATGCCTTTTCCAAGGATGGGGGCCTTGCCGTTCTCAAGGGCAATATCGCGCTCAATGGCTGCGTGGTCAAAACGGCTGGCGTTGACGAATCCATTCTCAAATTCACCGGCAAGGCTGTGGTTTTCGAAAGCCAGGACGACGCGGTCTCGGACATTTTGACCGGCAAGGTAAAGGAGGGCGACGTGGTCGTCATCCGCTACGAAGGCCCCAAGGGCGGGCCGGGCATGCAGGAAATGCTCTATCCTACCAGCTATCTGAAATCGAAGGGGTTGGGGAAGGCCTGCGCCCTGGTGACCGACGGGCGGTTTTCCGGCGGCACCTCGGGGCTTTCCATCGGACACGCCTCGCCCGAAGCGGCGCAGGGCGGGGCCATCGGGCTGGTGGAAAACGGAGATACCATCGAGATCGATATCCCGAACCGCACGATCAACCTGCTGATTTCGGACGCCGATCTGGCCGCCCGCCGCGCGGCCATGGATGCCAAGGGTCCCGATGCTTGGAAGCCGGAAGCGCCGCGCAAGCGCAAGGTGACCACCGCGCTCAAGGCCTATGCGGCCTTTGCGGCAAGCGCCGATCTGGGTGCTGTCCGCATCCTTCCCGAATAGAGAGAATGCCGGCTCTGGGAGCCGGCATCTCCATTTCATATGCGGCACAGTGCTGCATATGAATTGGCCCCTTGCATAGCGGTGCAATTGGGCTAGGTTCGGCCCTACCCTCCCGTTCCTGCCAGGCGTGCTTCATGTCCAGTTCGACCGTCGGGCACCAGGATCGCCGTTTGTTTGCGATCGGCCTGGCGCTTGTCACCTATATTTTCTTCACGATCTGCGACACCTGCGCCAAATGGATGGCACTTTCGGGGATGCCGCCCACCCAGGTGGCGTTCGGGCGCTATTTCGTGCAGTTCGCCTTTATGGCCGGACTGCTGCTGCCGCAATTGGGTCTGGCCAGCTTCAAGACACGGCGTCCCGTGTTGCAAATCCTGCGCGGGTTCGGGCTTTTGGGCATGACGGCGTTCAATTTCTTTGCGCTGCTCTACCTGCCGCTGACCGTGACGTCCTCTATCATGTTCGGCATGCCATTGCTGATCACCGCCCTGTCGGTACCATTTCTGGGCGAACAGGTCGGCTGGCGGCGCTGGATGGCCATCCTCGTGGGGTTCGTGGGTATCGTCATCATCATCCAGCCGTGGGACGCGAGTTTCCATTGGGCGATTTTCCTGTCTCTTGGCAGCATCCTGTCGGCCGGGCTTTATTTCATTCTGACGCGCAAGCTGACGGAAACCGAAACCACGGCCAGCCTGCAACTTTATGCCGGTTTGGTTGGCACCGTTTGCCTGTTGCCGTTTGCGCTGGCCAATTGGACCTGGCCCGAAGGACCACTGACCTGGATCATCTTTCTGGGCGTTGGACTGGCCGCCATGACGGGTCATCAGATTTCGATCATCGCCCATCGCTACGCGCCGGCATCAATTCTCGCGCCGTTCGGTTATAGCCAGATCATCTGGATGACGCTCTCGAGCTGGCTGATCTTTCATCAGCCGCCCACGCTGTGGCTGTTTGTTGGCGGGCCCATCGTGATCGGGTCTGGGCTTTATATCTGGCTACGCGAGCGCCAACTGGCCAAGAAGGCCGTCCGCCCCGTCACGACGGCCGATGCCGATATCGCCGCTGAGAAAAAGGACGCAGAAGGCCATCCGGCCTGACCGAGCGATCGTCGTTTTTGGACAATCCTTCCCCATGTGGCAAATTTTTCTACCCAAAAGCTCTTGGCGAGACATTTTTTCGCATCTATAAGAAGTGCTCGTTTGGCGCAAACCTGCAAGGAGGCGTTGCATTGACCAGTATCACCGCACCCTCCCAGGGTTATGAACGCCACCGTTAGGTTGCCGGCCATGCCCCGCGTCCGCCGCCTCTAGAGGCCGTTGCGCATCTTCCTTCAAGTTCAAGCGACCGTCACACGGGCACCAGTCCGTCTGTCGTTCGTCCATACCATTTCCAGTTCATAGGACCGGCGCGCCTGCATGCTTGCGGCAACCGGTATCGGGACCATGACTCGCAAGAAACTCGATATTAAGGGAACGACTTATCGGTCCGTTCTCGGCTACACTTTCAGACATTGGCAACGCCAGCCCTGGCGCATCGCCGCGATTTTGGGCTTCATCACGCTGGCGACGCTGGCCGATGTGATGACGCCCTATTTCGCGGGCCGGCTTGTCGAGGCTATTGCCTCGGGTTCGGTGGGGAACGAAACCACGCTTGAGGCGGCATTTTCGGCCCTGGCTATTCTTGTCGCCCTTGGCGCAACGGCAGTCGTCCTGCGGTTCGGCGCGTTCCGCAACATCATTCGGCTAACGCTTTTCATGATGGCGGACGTGGTCAACGAGACCTTCCATCGCGTACAGCGCTTCTCGACCGACTGGCACGCCAACACCTTCGCCGGCTCCACCGTGCGCAAGATTACGCGCGGGATGTGGTCGCTCGATCTGTTGAACGACACGCTGCTTGTCGCTCTGTTTCCCTCGACGATCATGCTTGTGGGTACAACGGTGCTGCTGGCCTCGTTCTGGCCAATCATGGGGCTGGTAATCGGGCTTGGATCGCTGCTCTTTATCGCCGGAACCATAGGCATCACCGTCGCTTACGTCTCGCCGGCGGCTTCGCTTTCCAATGCCTGGGATACCAAGGTGGGCGGTGCCTTGTCCGATGCCATCGGCTGCAATGCCGTGGTCAAGGGCTTTGGCGCTGAAGCGCGCGAAGAAACCCGGTTGGGCGGCGTTGTCGCCAAATGGCAGAAGCGCACGCTGCGGACCTGGAACCGCTACAATCTCAACGGGGTCGCCCAGGATACTGCCCTGCTCATTCTGCGCGCCACCATCCTGGGAACCGGTGTCCTGCTCTGGCTGCAAGGCGTGGCAAATGCAGGCGACATCACCTTCGTTCTGACCTCGTTTTTCGTGCTTCAGGGGTATCTGCAGGACGTGGGGATGCATTTCCGCAACCTGCAGCGCTCGGTCAACGAGATGGAGGAGCTGGTCGAACTCGACGCGGCACCCTATGGCGTTGCCGACGTGGCCGGAGCCACGCCGATCCGTATTGGCGCCGGAGCCATCGATTTCGACAGGGTGACATTCCAGTATGGCGGACACGAATCCCCGCTCTACAAGGATTTTTCTGTGACGATCAAGTCAGGCGAGCGTGTCGGTCTCGTGGGGCATTCGGGCTCGGGCAAAACGACATTCGTCAAGCTCATCCAGCGCCTCTATGACATCAATGACGGCCAGATTCTGATCGATGGGCAGAACATTGCCGAGCATGAACAGGCCAGTCTTCGCAGCCAGATTGCCATCGTGCAGCAGGAGCCGATCCTGTTCCACAGGACACTGGCCGACAACATTGCCTATGCGCGTCCCGGTGCAACGCGCGCCGAAGTGATGGATGCGGCCAGAATGGCCAACGCCCATGACTTCATCGTCTCCCTGCCGAAAGGCTATGAGACCATGGTGGGTGGGCGCGGGGTGAAGCTCTCCGGCGGTGAACGTCAGCGGGTGGCCATTGCGCGGGCCTTTCTGGCCAACAACCCGATCCTGATCCTGGACGAAGCCACATCGAGCCTGGATTCGGAGAGCGAGTTGCTGATCCAGCAGGCCATCGAACGCCTGATGACCGGTCGCACGACGCTGGTCATCGCGCACCGGCTCTCGACAGTTCGCGCCCTCGACCGGATTCTTGTGTTCGACAAGGGCCGAATTGTCGAGGAAGGCGATCATATGGCGCTGATCCGCCGCGAAAGCGGCATCTATCGCCGGCTGTTCGAAAAACAGGCTCTGGAATTGACCAAGGGACTGGTCGCCTAAAATTGCCCGAACCGCTCGGCCTCCTCGTCAGGGCCGAGCGGCGAGCCCGCGCCAAGCGAGGACAGGTAGGCGTCGATGCTGGCCGATACGCCGTCGGACGCCGCGGCAAAGCCGTCCGTCACACCTCCGGCCAGGGCCAATTCAACCTGGTATCCCGCCCCCCGGTCGCACGCGACCCCGCTCAGGCTCTCGCTCGGGTCCTGGTAAGCAAAACTGCGGCAAAAGCCCTGATCGAGAGGATAAGAACCAAGGACCGTGAGTTGGCCGTTTTCCAGCGCCGTTGGCACACCGGCAGGCGCGGTTGCGATGATCGAGGCAATCTCGGCGGTGCTGGAAAACGGGCCGGGCGTCGCCCCCCGTCCCAGCAGATAACCGCCACCGACCCCTAGGGCCAACACGACGCATGCAGCGAGCGGCAGGGCGGCGCGGACCCAGTTGCGGGCCGGAAACGGCAGTACCGTGCTGCGCGACCCATCCCGGACGGCTTCGACCAGTTTTGTTGGCGGCGGGGCCGACAAGATATCGGCAAAAGCCATGCGTGCCGCGTTGGCGCTGGCAGAAAAAGCCTGCGCACGCTCGGCGAGCACCGGGTCGGCGGCAATCGCATCGGCGATGGCCCTGCTGGTGGCCGCGTCGAGTTCCCCGTCGATGTGAGCCATAAGCATTTCGTCGGTCACTTCCTTGGATTCGGTCATTGTCTTTCCGCCGTTCTGGTCGCCGAAATATCGGTTTGGCTGAGTTCATCGGCCAGTCGCAACCGAGCCCGTGCCAGCCGGCTCATCACCGTGCCCACAGGAATATCGAGCACGTCCGCCGTATCGCGGTAGCTCAGCCCCTCGACGCAAACCAGCGTCAGGACGCTCCGTTGTTCTTCGGGCAAGGCCGAGACCAGGCGCCAGGTGCGCGCAAGTTCGGACCGGCTTTCAACAAGCGCTCTGCCATCGTCGCCCAACCTGTCGTTTATGGGATCGGTGGTATCCTCGAGCGTTTCGCGCCGCCGTTTGCGGTAGACGTCGATCCACAGATTGTGGATGATCCGCATCATCCACGCATCGAGCCGCGTGCCGGGCGCAAATTTTTCCGGTGCCCGCAGCGCACGCTCGCAGGCAGCCTGGACAACATCGTCTGCATCGGCCGGGCCGCGCGTCAGAGACAACGCAAATGCCCGCAACCGTGGAAGCAAATCGACTATCTGATCACCGATATCGGGCGGCACCAATATCTCCCGTCGTCATGACACTGCGGCGCTAACGGTTCAGGGTCCGACTTATTCCACGCGGCGTTCACTTTTTTACGCGGGCATGAATAATTTTCCATACGCGACGTTATAACAGCATGTTCCGTTCCAGATGGTGAGGTCCGATGCCGGCCCGTCAAATTCTCAGTCTTGTTTTTGTTCTCCTGGCGCTGGCTTACGGCGCACTGGGCACCAGCCTCGCCTGGACAGGTCTGCCTCTGGTTTCGATGGCAATGGCGCAGGAAGAAGATGACGATGAGGACGACGAAGAGGACGATGAGGATGAAGACGACGATGAGGACGACGGCGGCCGTCGGAACAATGATCGCGACGACGATGATGATGAGGAAGAGGGCGAACGCGGCAATCGGGTGGTCCGCACCGTGTTTGTGCCCGCGCCACCCGCTTTTTTGCCCTCGCGTCCCCAGCCCTCCCCCGAATTGCTGATCACGCTGTCGGAAACGCTTACCGTCCGGCAGATCGAAAGTCTGGGCTTCAATGTTCTGGCGACTGAAACGATAGATCTTATCGGTCGCACTGTGGCTCGCTTGGCTCTGCCGGAAAACCTCCCGGTTTCCGAGGCCCGGCAACTCCTCGCCGAACTTTCCACGGACACGCGACCCGTCGAGAATACGCTCTATGCGCTTCAGGCCTTGCCCTGCACGCCCGAGGGGTGCGCATCGCTCGATATGATGGGCTGGAACCCCGGCAGGATGTGCGAAGCCAGCCCGCGTATCGGCATGATCGATACGCCTGTTGACGCCGCGCGCACCGGGCTTGAAGGAGGTCGGATCGAGACGTTCTCTGCACTGTCGTCCGACAGGCAACCCGCGCCGTCCGACCATGGCAGCGCGATTGCCGCGCTGATGGTCGGGCAGCCCGGCAGCGCCGCGCCGGGGCCGTTACCCAACGCAGAACTGATCGCGGCGGGCGCCTTTCATCGCGGGGAATTCGGCGCGATTTCCGCCGACGCGTTCGATATCGTTCGCGCCCTCGATACGCTGTCCCGGCGCGATCTTGACGTGCTCAACATGAGCCTGGCGGGTGAGGACAATGCGCTCGTTGCCGCCGCAATCGATGAGATGCTCGTCAGCGGCGTGCAGGTCGTGGCAGCGGTCGGAAATCGCGGCCCTGCCTCGCCACCCCAGTTTCCGGCAGCCCAGGAGGGCGTTGTCGCTGTAACGGCAGTCGATGCGGAGTACCGGATTTACCGTCAGGCGCTCCATGGTGAACATGTGGATTTTGCGGCGCCGGGCGTGGACGTTTGGGTCGCAGACCCAGAGGGCGGCAACCTGCGGTCAGGAACTTCTTTTGCGTCCCCGCTGGTTGCCGCTGCCCTGGCGCTTGGCGCATCTCCCGAGGACCTCTCCGCGGATGCCATTGATCTGGGAGAAACAGGCCGGGACCCGGTTTTTGGATACGGCCTGGTCCAGTTTCCCGGCTGTTGAGAGAGCATGATAACAAGAGCCCTCCCGAGCGTTCGCCGGGAGGGCTCTGTCAATGACTAGAGATCAATCCTCTTCGTCATCGTCATCGTCATCATCATCGTCATCATCATCATCATCGTCGTCGTCGTCGTCGTCGTCATCGTCATCGTCATCGTCACGATCATCGCGGTCGTCTCGGTCGTCTCGGTCGTCATCATCGTCATCGCGATCATCGTCGTCGTCGTCGTCGTCGCGATCGTCGTCGTCATCCCGCCAATCGTCGTCGTCGAAGTCAAAGCCGCGGTCTTCGCAGAGGTCCTCGGCGAAACCGATGCTGGTGCCCAAAAGGGCCCGGGCACGACCTTCGGTGGGATCACCGCTCAGGTCTTCGCAGGTGCTGCGAATATCAATAGGCGATTGCGCCTGGGTCGGCAGTGTCAGCAGTGAAACGCCGGCGAGCAGTGCAGTTGCAGTTATGAGGGCGCGGGTTTTCATCTCTACCTCCTTGGGTGTGGTTGGCCATCGGCCGTTTACAAAGGAGCTAACGGATGAAATCTGTTCCTATTCCCCGACGTCACATCCGGATGAGAACCATTGCCTCAAAAATTGCGATGAGGTGCAGCGTTGCACCGGTCACAACGAAGGCGTGCCAGAGCACGTTCTGGAAGGCGAGTTTTTCCCAAAGATGGAAAATGACACCCGCCGAATAGGCCACGCCACCTGCGACCAGGAGCCAAAGGGCCGTCGCCGGGAGAGCGGCTGCCAGTGCCTGGAAGGCCAGAATGCCGCTCCAGCCGATGGCGAGATAAAACGGGATGGCCAGCCTACCGAAATGTTGCGGCACCAAAAGCTTGAGAGCGATGCCGATCAGGGCCGTTGCCCAGACGAAGATCAACAGCTTGTCGGCTACCGCGACATCGCCCAGCGCAATCAGCAGTGGCGTATAGCTTCCTGCGATGAACAGGAAGATCGCCGCCTGATCTATGCGCGCGAGCCATGCCTTGATGGGTCCCATCGGGCAGAGATTGAAGGCCATCGACGCGCTGAGCAAGGCAACGAACGAGCCAACATAGATGGCCACGGCGGCAATTTCCGCGCCGGTCGCGTGAACCACCGCAAGGGTGATCAGTACTGTACCGGCAACAATTGCGACCAACAGGCCCACGCCGTGGACGATGCCGTCGGCAATCAGCTCGGCCAGCGTGAAGGCCCGCCTGTGTCTCAGGACGTATGCCCTGGCGTTGCGGCGCAAATTTGAGCCCATGCCTGCCACCTCCTGGTGCCTTTTCCAGCCTGCCATTTATCCTGGCAAGACTATTATAACGCCTGGTAAGGCAGAATGGTGAACCGGTCGGTGAGATTTTGCCGAAACGGAAGATGCGGGCGCTTGTGTCGCAGCCTGGGTTTCAGTGCATGCCCAGGGGGCGAATGGGATCACCCTCTTCCGATACCGGATCGGTGGCTTGTGGCAAGGCTGCAAAGCTGACGCAGTTGCGGCCGGCCTTTTTTGACTCGTAGAGCGCAATATCGGCCTGGGCGAACCACTGGATGGGCGAGCGCAATCGGGAATCGAATGGGGCAATGCCAAAACTGGCGGTGACGGATACGACCTTGCCCGAGTACCGAAAGCGCAGCCCACTGATTTCTTCACGAAGGCGTTCGGCACACTGGCTGGCCTCATAGGCCATCGTCTCGGGCAACAACATGCCGAATTCTTCGCCGCCCAGCCGGCCCAGCCGGTCGGTGGTCCGGAGGCATTCGGCGGCGCGGTTGGCGACCGATTTGAGCACCTCGTCGGCGATTTCGGCGCCGAAGGCCGTGTTTACCCGGTGAAATCCGTCGATATCGACGAAAATCAGCGTGGCCGGCCGGTCATAGCGCAGCGCCCGCGCGTATTCGCGGTCGACCTCGGCCCTGAAGCTCCTGCGCGTCAGGGCGCCAGTGAGATAGTCCGCTTCACCCGGTTGGTGCGATACAAGTTCGGACATGACCAAGTCGGCAAGGTGGCCAGCAAGCGCCATCTCCCGTTCACCGAACACACGCGCGTTGTTATCCATCACCTGGAGCGCACCAATGACATATCCATCGGCGGTTTGAAGGGGTGCGACAAGGCAGGAGCCGACAGGCGTTCCGCCGGGGCTGCATTCCAGACTGGAGCAACGGGGGTCGGTGGCCACATTTTCGATGGCCAGCGGCTGATCCAGCCCGATGCTCAGCGTCGCAAGAGACCGGTCGCGCTCGACGCGTCGATAGCTCAGGCCCGTAGCCGCGAGGACGATTTCGGCATGCCGGTCCACGATGGAAATCGCCACCATCGGAGCGATGCTGATCCGCGCGAGTTCCAGAATGTGGTCCAGGGATTCGATCGGGGCGACCAAAGCGGCGGTCAGCCGATTGAGCGCCGCCAACCTTCCCTCTTCGCTCGTCGATACTTCCATAACCATGGGACGGTCCTCTTGCCCTCCGGGTCAACGTGAGACATTACCTCAAATTGTGCATTTTATGGTGTTTCACCGGGTTGGATGGTTACCCAATCCTCACTTTCGCGAATTCTAGCGCAGTGCGGAAAGCAGGGCGCTTGAAGCGTGACCATCGGCCAGAAGCCCGGCAGCGCGCTGGAAGGCGATAATGCCCTGTCGGGTTTTGGGGCCAACGACCCCATCGGGTGTGCCGACATTGTATCCGCGGCGGTTGAGGAGGCTTTGCAATTCTTCGCGCTGTGATCGCGTCAGGCCCGTCTCATTGGCGGGAAACGAGCGGATGAAGGGACCGACGCCAAGGATGCGGTCGGCCAGATGGCCGACGGCGAGGGCATAATTGTCGGAATTGTTGTAGCGCTTGATGACGTCGAAATTGGCAAGCAACAGGAAAACCGGACCACTGCCGCCCGACGGCATGAAAATCCGTCCCATGTCTCCGGAGCGCGGAAAGTTTCGCCCGCCGGTGCGGCGGACACCCATGGCTTCCCATTGGCCAAGGGTCTGGCGCCCGATATCCCAGGCGCGGCCATAATCGAAACCGGAGGGGAGCTGGACTTCGTAGCCCCAGGTTTCGCCGCTCCGCCAGCCATGCGATTTGAGATAGTTGGCGGCCGACCCCAATGCATCGGGCACGGAGTTCCAGATGTCGCGCTTGCCGTTGCCATTGTAATCGACGGCGTAGGCCACAAAGCTCGACGGCATGAACTGGGTGTGCCCCATCGCCCCGGCCCATGACCCCACCATTTGCGGCGCGGCAACATGGCCCGCCTGCAGGATCTGCAGCGCGGTCAGCAATTCGCTCTTGAAAAAGTCGCGCCGGTAATTGCCATAGGTCAACGTTGCCAGCGCATGGATGACATTGTTGCCGCCCATATAGGATCCGTAGTTGGTTTCCATGCCCCAGATGGCAAGGATGATCTCGGACTGGATGCCATAGCGCTGCTCGGCTCCACCCAATGTCTGGGCCCACTCCCCGCGCATGCTCCGACCGTTGGACACGCGCGTGGACGATACTGCGTCGGCAACATACTGACCCGTCGTCTTGACCGTTTCGGGCTGGCTGCGCGTGAGGCTCATGATGCGGTCGGACGGCGTAAAGCCTGCAAAGGCCTGCTCGAATATGGCGCGGGAAACGCCACGCGAGGACGCTTCGGGCCAGACCGAGGCAACGAAATCGGAGACATTGGCAAAGGCCGGGCGCGGCAGAATGAGCGCTGCGCCAGCGCCCAACCCGAGCGCCATCGCACGACGGCGCGAAAGAACGGGCAAATCAGTCGTGGGGGCGGTGCTACGCATGGAGGGACCTTTTCCGCTTCCAATCGCCAGTTATCCTGTCACGCCTTTATGGCGAGACGCTGTCCGCCCCCAACGGACAGCATGGGATGACTTGGCGCTAACAAAACAAACTCAACGGCATAAAATCTGCCAGAAGGGACTTAAGGTCGTGTTAAGCACGTTGGCGCACGGCGCTCTGATGCTTAAACTCATGTTCACTCTATCGTGAGCGTCCGCATGTCCGACTTTCTATCCTGCGCCGATCTTGTCACCGATCTCTCCCAAATCGGGGTGCGTGCCAGCGATGTCGTTATGGTCCACGCCGCCATGAGCACCGTGGGGAATCTCATCAATGGACCCGATACACTGATCGATGCGCTCCTGAGGACGGTTGGACCCAGCGGCACCATCATGGCCTATACCGACTGGGATGCCCGCTACGAAGCGCTGCTCGATGAGACCGGTCGCGTGCCCGCCGGGTGGCGAGACAGGATTTCAGGGTTCGATCCGCAGCGCTCACGAGCCGTCCGGGACCATGGCGTGTTGCCCGAGTTTCTCAGAACCACCCCTGGCGCCCTGCGCAGCGACAATCCCGGAGCGTCGATGACGGCTATCGGGGCGCGGGCCGATTGGCTGGTTGCCGATCACGCGCTCGATTATGGCTACGGGCCAGGCTCGCCGCTGGCCAGGCTGGTTGAGGCCGGTGGCAAGGTGCTGATGGTCGGCGCGCCGCACGATACGATGACGCTGATCCATCACGCAGAACATCTGGCCGACATTCCCAACAAGCGGATCAAGCGCTGGGCGGTACCGTTTGCCGGCCCGGACGGAACGGTATGGCGGATGTGCGAAGA
>TARA_R110002051_G_scaffold30366_6_pt1 | contig 13867 bp, 16 predicted proteins | sample TARA_R110002051 | Tara Oceans TARA_R110002051 (sample SAMEA4397023) | marine metagenome | biome: Polar Biome; feature: [MES] marine water layer (ENVO:01000295) within the mesopelagic zone...; material: water (ENVO:00002006), including particulate matter (ENVO:01000060) such as......
AAAAGCATCCTCAAAACAAGAGGAAACAAATTTCCCATCCTTATCGAGGACATGAATATACCAAAATTCAAACCTCATTGGGCAGTGCCATTTTGGATTACCATCTAATTTAAGTTCTCCTTTCTTTTTCGCAAACCCACATAACAAACGCCCACTGAAAGTTCCATCTGTTGGAAAATTTTGTCGCGCTGCAAAATTGGACCTTGCCGTCTTCTCAGAAAAGCCATCAATGAATTTTTGGATAGATGTCAATTCGTGTTTAAAGCCCTCTAATTCTTCCTTAGAGAGGGGGGCCATGCGAACCACTCCAGACTCTATATGAGACTTACCAAACGTAGCCAACAGCTTGTCACCATCAAACAACTGCTCCTCAATGAATGTGTTGGTTTTTTTTGCATCTAGATCAAATTTCAAGAATAAAAACTCGCTTTGTGTATTTTCATATTCTGGAAATAAGTAAGAGACGGCAAACGAATACATGAGATCCTGTAAATTGTCACTCACCTCTTTGGGGGCAAAGACTGACTTACTTGTTTTAAAGTCTCGGATCAAAGCAAATTTCTTGCCTTTATAAAGGAATAGCTTGTCAATAAAACCCCTGACACGAAATTGATGCTTATCATCATTCACGGTAATATCAAATGCTTGTTCATCAAATGCTTCTGTAGGACGGCCAGTCAAATGGCCTAAAAAGTCATAAGACAATCCATTAAAAGTCATTTCTTTAATTAACTCAATATTATCATCATCCGTCACACCCAAACGGCGAGCATAGATCATCACTAACCTTTCAATAGACGGGACGCTAAAAATGTCTTGTGTCTTCTTGATCTTCTTTAAATACTCTCGTCTCTTTTTCGGACCTAATACTTCTAGAATTAAGTGACAAATAGTTCCTCGTCGCGCCCCATCATTACCTAATTCGGGAAGTTTGAGTTTGTATTTAGTCCAGTAAAGCCAAGAGCATCCTTGTGCTACTTTTATTCGACTGGCCGATAAAGGTGTATGTTCTTTTTTACTCATTGAGTAAGGGTAATATTTTATTAATCAACGCTTCTTCGCGTTTAAAGCTACTTTTATTTTCGCGAATAAACTTAGCCAAACCACTACGTTGAGGTTTTATTTGAGAAGAGCAAATATTGGCGAGCTTGGAAAAATTACATCCATCTTCATGAGCCTGACTTAAGTCATTAGCATTGTTGGGGGGGAATTTAATGAATAATTGATTGAGGTTAAAGTATTTCGTAAGTTTAAGCCAATTTTTAACAGCAGAGATAACACCGAGATTTCCTTTGGGGTTATTGGTGTCATTGTTTGGTATTAAACAAATATGCTCCAACTCTTTACTTGTTAAATATGACAGGAGGGCTGGGCTAATTGATAAGCCGAATGTCACTAAATTGTTAGGGATGCCCTGTTCAGCCATAGCCAATGAATCCCCAATGCTCTCCACTAAAAACACTGTTTTAGTTTCTGTAATGATTTCATCTACAGTTTTCTCAGCAGGGGTATAAGCTGGATAGACCCACTGGGTCTTGCGTCCCGTATGTTTCCACTTAATGGGGTGGTCGTTGCTAAGGTGTCTTCCAGAGAACCCCATGATTTGTTCGTGTTCATTATAAATAGGGAAGACTACTCTTCGATACAGCTTTCCAGAAGATGAAACCCCTAACTTATAAGTTTTTTGAACTTTATCGGAAATTCCTTTTTTATTATAAAAGTGGTAATTAGGGAAAAGATCCCCTAGAGAAGATTTATCGTATATTTTTTCCATTGTGATTAATTTACTTTGGGGGGATATATATTCAACCTCTATATTTGAGTTAGGATCTCCCAGCTTTTTAAGAACAGTGCGGCATTTATCTGGATCGTCTTGTAAGGTGCTTTTAATTAGAGCTTCAAGAGGCCGACCCTGACCTCCATTAGCAAAATCAATCCATACTCCAGAATTTTTGTATATTTGTATAGAGGCTGGGTTCTTACCTCCTCTGAATACGGCTTTGGTTCTCCAGCTTGTGCCACAGTCCACCAATCGGTATCCTAGATTGTTTAATAAATCTTTAAGCTGTTCTGAGTCCTTCAAGGTCTGGTGTTTCGTCATTATTGCTGTCGGATTCTAATTCTTCGTCTCCGTTATTTGCAACGATGTCGCGTAAATCACCACACTCGGTGATATTAAAGTTCTTAAAGTGCAAATTAATAAAATTCTTACGCAATACATCTCCAACAGCGATAGGTTCGATAGCTCCCTCAATATCCTCTCCTAAGTGCCTAGATTTCACATTGATAAGTTTATGTGTTCCGAAACGTCTCCCCTCTACCTGTATTTCGTCTGCGGTTTTAGACCGAAGAATAAACATATGTGAACTGAACTGAATAATTCTATCTGACAAAGATACGGTGCTTTCGTCATCAATAATATCACTAGAGTTTCTGTTGTTTGTGATTCCAAACCTGTTGGACTGAACAGAGGTCATGAAAGAAATTACTGGATTGCCTTCGTGTAATATCTCTTTTTGAATACATTTTTTAATCTTGTCAACCATTTCTCCTACAACCTGATGCTCGCTCTTGTTAGACTTTTCGGAAGTAGTCTTGATATAATCAAAGGAAAAAATCAGCTTCTCACCACGACCTACAGTGGCATAGTAAAATCTTTTCAAAGTGTTGATCATTTCGTCAACGGTCATTCCTCCTACGTTGTAATAGTAGAATTTCAAATTCTTGACAATCTTCCAGACCGCCCTGACTTTCTTAACAACTTCATCCCCCGCTTGCCTCCAGAGACCTGTCTCCAGCAAGTGGGAGGGAACTCCAGACAACGCAGCACATTGCCTGATCACCAATTCTTCTTTGCTCATCTCTCCGTTGTCGAAATGTAAAACTGGGACATCATATACAGCACTCACCTTGGTAGAGTAATCCATACAGAATTGAGTTTTACCAACCCCACTGCGAGCAACAATAACTGTGATGTTGCCGGGGCGCAAGAGAGACCCATAAATGCTATTTAGCTTGGGGTGAGGCCCCATCATTCCAAAGTCGGTGATTGGATTTTCGCCACGATCTTCGATGAAAGCCTCCATCTCATCATAGATATTAACGGGAATTTCTTGTCCTTCCTCAAACAAGTTAACTTGTTTGTTATAAATAGCGTCTGCCCTCTCAATGATATCGCTATAACTCGCTTCAAGCGGGATCTTGCGCATTGTGTCTGCAATTTTCTTTGCAGATAAATAAATAGAGCGTCTAACCGAAATCTTCTTAAGCTCTCGGGAGGTCTTCGCTAAATTTCCTGCGGGAACACGGCGCAAAGCTAACGAGCGAATATAATCGGCGGGGACAACATCGTCTGCAAAAGTAGCTCCAACCGCAGCAACTCGTTGTGCCACGATAGTTTCATCAATCCCTTCTCCTGATTCTAACGATTGTTTGATGATTGTAAAAATGGTGCTGTGCAAATTAGAATGCTCCGAATAAAAATCACTAACATCAATAAAATTACTGATATCAATAAACCCTTCAGGCTCCTTAATAAGTGCCGCCAATACTTGTTTTTCTATTTCGTAATCGTAAATCATTAAATAATTTCGTTGCCAATTTCTGTATCGTTGTTAAGATCCCAATCTTGCAATGTTTTCTTTAAAGCTAGTTCTATCACCACAGAATCAAATCTAGAATAGATCATGGGAGTCCCACGCTCTGAAATAACCGCCAAAATTAGACCTTTATTTGTGTCTGCATCTCCGCTCAATTCATAAACATCGTCTAATAACTTCTTCGGTATGCAAAACTCTTCTTGTTCTTCGTTCATAATGTAACTCCAAAACTCAAAAAAAGACCACGATCTATCGTATCTTTGGAATATATCTCTACCAAAATTATCCCATTTTTTTCACAAAAGTCAAACTTATTCGCATCTCTTTTTAATTGATCTACGTAATTCATCTTATTTTTGCCATGAAAGAACTTAACATATTTAGCATGTTGATCTCCTTGAACCTCTACAGCTATGTTTCTGGTAGCATTGTAAAAGTCTAAAGATAAACGTGTTCCGACTATTCTGAACTCTTCAAAGACAACATGGGATTCCCAATATGGGCGCAAGAATTCTTTGACCGAAGCTTGAAACTTACTGCGGCTACCTTTGTCCCAATTGATCAGATAATTTGTAGCTTTTTTTAGGTTCCTCTCTTTGCCGTCTATTCCTATAAATTTCATGAAGCTTCACCAATGATAACTCCTCTAAAATAGTTTTTTAAGAACTGGGCTTGGTTAGGATTCTCATCTATATGCTTAAAGATTGCTGGGTTGCCCTGCAAGGACTTCGGCCATTCAAAGCCTGCTTCACTCATCATCTCTAAGAAATCTTCCGAGGCGCTAACCCACGCTCCATTTTTCGTTAAAAACTCCCAACTATAAAGAAGATCTGTTAGCTCTTTTTCAAACCAGATGGATTTACCCCCCTTACGCCCATAACAAATAGGATAAGAGATTCTATTGTTTGTGGTTTCATTGGGAGACTTTTTGATCACTACTTTTGCATAATGACCGATGTATGGATTCTTTTCTGAATCGTATTTCTTATTATTTAAATCTTTGAGGATTAAGTCTCCATTAAATCTCGGCTCAAATTCGATAATCCAGTTAGCAAAATGCAACAAAGCATTACCTCCTGTCGCGGTAGTTTGACGAATAGGGACTTTGGTATAAGGGTCTATTTTGATATCGGCCCGTTGTTGGCTTGTAAAAATAGCCATATGGCCTCGTTTGGCAAGAGCAATAGCGATACGTTTCATGAAGTTAGCAGCAATCACCGCACCTCCTGCGACTTTGTTGCTGTCTTCAAATCCTTTATCTAAATCACCTTTTGAAATGAGACCGTCTACTGAGTCTAGGACAAAACAATAAATGTTGCCCTCTGGATTGTTCTTAACAAGCTCCCGCATAATCTCTACAGCAGTCTCGTAGATGTTGGTCTCAAGCACAAAGATGGTTCCTTCTTTCCATTCTTCCTGTGTCCAAACAAACAATCCTCCCGACCTGTCGATCATGTCTTGAGATAATCTACCTTCGGCCTTGATATAGATACCCTTAGCTTTTGGCATAAGGCAGAAATTTTTCTGAACTTCTAATGCCTCACTGGTTTTGCCTCCCTCATTCATCCCCACAAACCTATGAAGGCCGGGGCCAAATCCCCCGTCTAACTGGACATCAAATAATAGAGATCCACTAGACACTTTGTAATCTTTGGAATCTTCGAAATTATAATGGAATTTTTTGTTTGCTACTAGGAATGATCCTAAAATAGACTGAGAGGTAACATTTGACTTCTCTTCTTTTTTTTCTTTCTCTTTTGCTATTTTACTCATCTAAGAAGTTTTTTATTGTCAGTTTGGTTGTATCAGGGTTAACGTCCCTGCCAAACCTTTTGTTGTGTATATTATACGTCGGGTAGTCAGATTTATCTACTTTAAAATTAAAGGCTCGAAATTTCTGATCCATCGTTGGGCGCAACGCTTCACAAGCAAAATAAGCCATAGAATCCACCTTTCTTTTAAAGGTCATTACATTCATGAATTCAAGAGAATATCTCTCACATAAAGTGTTGAGTATCTTCATTTCACGCATATAGAACATACGGCGACCCGCCCGTGGAAGATCTACCAAACGGACCAATATCTGCTTCTTATTTATTTTTTTCTTAGCAGCCATATCTAGAGCCTTAGCGAAGCTCCCGTCATACTCACATGAGTCAGCGTCTTTTCGCACGCCCCCAAAAAGTGAACAAGTCGTGGATAGCAACGCCTACGGCGTGCTATCTCAGTTGGTGGAAAGTTCTTTTAACAATTTATCAGTATCTACAGCTATGAAAGGATTGCCAATCACTTCTTCAAGTTCAACTGGAATTGTTCCGAGCATGACTCCCGATTTAGAAGACCAAGATACCCACAAGTCGTTGCCAGTGACCGGATCAACCGGAACTTTATATTGAATATCTATCACGCTATTGCGAGAGATGGACACTTGAAATTCGATGCCTTCACCATTTTCCCACCTAGCCTTGACCTTTTCAACTTCGCCTTCTTTGCCGAAGCATGGGCCAACATAATACGTGGCGTTATCCTTTGTAACTTTGGACAAAACACAATTGCCGTCAATAATGTATGATCCGCAAGAGGTAAATGTAATAGACATTAATGCTAATAATAATATTTTCATGATAATAATTTTAATAATTCGTCAGTTGTTCTCTTATAGGAGAACTTTTCTTGTAGTTTTAAACCTTCTATATTTTTAGTTTTAGATTTAGATAATGCAATTTCCATTGCCTCTACAACATCTTCTTCTCTCCAAGAATAAAAAGAACCTTGATTAAAAGCCCCTCCGTCTTGGAAAAATACTCCGTCTACCGCAGGAATTTCCCCGCAGGGTTCAACTAATACGCAGTTTTCTGCTGTCGCCCAATCTTTATGGGAAGTGGCATTTAAAACGACACTCCATTTTCCTAAAGCGGTGGCGTTAAAGGCTGGCAAATTCCAACCTTCCCCTCCGCTTAAGCCAGTTAAATCAATATCCGCTGAGTTGATAAGATCGTTGACTTCCACATTTGTATTTAAATACGGTAGAAAATTAACATTTGAATACAGTTCTTTACCCAAAGAGCTATCTATTAATTGATTCATCTGCTCTGGCTTTAAAAACGGATTAGTGACACAACAAGTTAAAAGAAATTTAGGATTGTTGCCGTAACGCTTTACCCATGTTTGAATAATTTTTGCAGTATGTTTCCTCTTCTCAAATTTACCCATTAAAACAAAATGAGTGATGTCATCATCGAAGAATTTCTCGTCAGACGGGACAAGAGTTTTATCAAACCCTACTGGAACATATCGTGCATCTACTCCTAATTTCTTAAAACTATCACATGCATAAGTAGAACTAAAAGCAACAGCATCTTGTGCGCTAGCTATTTTTACTTCTAGATCAGTAGGTTCATTGCATTCGTAAAAGGAATATAGTGCCTGTTGTGGATTTCTCCTGTTTTCTGATCCATTAAGATGCCATAGTTTCAACGAAGGGATATCTTTTTTCAAGAAATCAAATCGTCGGTTTATGGACTTCTGCAAATAGGCTTGGAAATCGGGAGAAACTGAGTGAGCTTGAAGCTGCACCTCTCCCGCAGGGAATAATCCAATATCAGCGTCTCGCTCAAAAAGCTCACGCAAAATATTTATACTCACATTTCCAAAACTTAACGAATTAAGCGGAACATCTATTAAGAGAGGTTCCATTAGAACGGAACGTCTTCATTTGCTGCGTCGGCAGTTTGCCCTCCTTTGGCGTTAGCGCTTTCTTGTGTTGACTTTTGAACATTATCTCCTTCTTCTTTTTTACCAGAGTTAAGAAAGGTGAAGTTTTGAGCTTTAATGTAAAACTTGCTACGGCGATCATCTCCCTCTCCCCAAGTAGACATGCAGACAGTTCCCTGCAAGATGATTTCTCTACCTTTTTTAAGGTATTCTGCGGCGACTTCAGCTTGGCGTTCCCAAAGCTCTACGTCGAGATAAGCTTTATCCTTAGTCTTAGAATCAGAGATACCTACTCGCATAGAGCATACTGATTTTCCGGTTCCGGTTTTTCTTAATTCTGGGTCTGAGACCAAGTGACAGGCTGTGATAATTGTGTTATACATAATTGATTTCTTTTTTTACTTTGTTAATGAATTTGGTGTGCAAATTGATACACCCTTGAATGCTAAGTCCTAGTTTTTTTGAAACTACTCTCCAAGGTATGAGCTTATTATTGTCGGTATTATATCGAATGTCAAGAAGTTTTCTAACTCTTTCGTCAGATTCTACATTCAAGACTTTATTGAAAATTTCCCACGCTTCTGATTTCTCGATGGTGGAGATGAAGTCTTCGGTTCTCATCTGATCACAATGGCACGCTTCTAAAGGTGTCTCGTTTTTTCGCTTAAGATAATTAATGGCATTTAAACATTTCCACTTAGTCTCGTTAGCTAAATAGGTGGAAAATTTAGTTTTTCTAGTCGGGTCATAATTCAGAGCAGCCTTGTAGATCTCTAGATCTTTGTCTCCCAAAAAAGTAGATTTGTCTAATAAAGATTTTTGACCAGTGTATTTGTCCACCATATTCGCATAAATGCCAGAATGTCTGTTTATCAACTCCAGCAAGCTGGGTTCATCATGGTCTTCTTGAATTTTTACTATAAGGGATAAGTCGCTTGCCATTTTAATAAAGTTTTGTTAGGGATTATGCAGCTTAATTGTTTGGCCGCTACCTGCCTGTAGATTTTATCGCTTCCGATTTCCCCTAATGTAAGGGAATTAGGGATTTTTTTGCATAAAATAGTGTTGTTTGTTTTTTCGCTTTCGTTGGCTGGGCCTACTCCAACCCTATTGATCATAAACAAATGACCATCATTGTCATTAATCCACTTAAGTTCGTTGGGAAACCTAAGATCTGTGATGATATTGATTCCTCTACAACTGATCTGGTCTGTCAAACGGTTTACCCAAACCTCGTCATCAATCTTCCTCATAATCTCTGTTCCCCAGAACACCAGAAATGGTCTGATAATCAGCTTTTCTTCTGGATCTTCTGTATATGCTGAAATTTTCAACTCTTTTAATAGGAAAGCATCAGTAGAAGCTTTTAGTGCGTCCGCAAAAGCATAGCAATTTGCTTCTATCCCGTTTTCTCGTAGCAAGCTAGCCCATTCTTGACCTAATTTGTCTTTTCCGCTTCTGGCGTGTCCAGCAATACCAATAATAGGCCCCGATTTAATACGTTTGGGTTGATTCATAGTTTTTTTATCTTTTTCATTAAAATTGCGCTCTCTTTATGGAAGCCTAAATCTGCCAATACCACGGGTGAAAATATTAGTTTTTCCTCTTCTTCTATTTTTTTTTGAAAATGAACAGGTAAGTTATCATTGTAAGTTTCTATCACAAAAATGACTACAGGAATTTCCTCCATTGAATATTCCTTCAAAAATCTAGACAAAGCTAGGCCAGCAGCATCTATTTGGTTAGAAGCTCTGATTGATGAATATTTTAGTTCCCTTATTTTTACGTCGTAGCTAGGCAACATTTATGACTACATATTGCAGAGATTCTCGTAGTAGTCAAGTGTTTTTTGAAACAAAATGGGAAACCCTCTACTTCTGTCTTCGCGAACCCTACAGACTACGTATACGTATAGCAACCGCTCTTCGTTGGACTCCTTCACTAAGAGGGGATTCCTTTTGTTTATCTTCGGCGCTTGACCTTTATTTGTTTTTTAATTCCTCACTCTCACCCTTGACCTTCTCTCCCTTCGGTAGTTTCTTCGGACAACGAGAGTATATACCAGATATGGACTTTTTCCATAAATAAATTTAAGAAAATTTTCAACTTGCTTTGGCAAATAATTTCTGCAAGGTGTAAAAACCTAGACGTTATGATTTTTGAGGAACAAGTATCGAGAAAGCCTGATCATTACCCGTGGGCGAAGGACTATATCAAAGCGATGTGGCACGGGTTTTGGACAGATGAGGATTTTGATTTTGAATCAGACAAGCAAGATTTCAAAGTGAATCTTACTGATCAAGAGAGAGAAATCGTTGTAAGAACATTATCCGCTATCGGACAAATTGAAGTTGCTGTAAAAACTTTTTGGGCAAAGTTGGGGGACAATTTGCCACACCCGTCATTGCAAGACTTAGGTTTTGTCATGGCTAATGTAGAAGTAATCCATAACAGCGCTTATGAGAGGCTGTTGCAAGTGCTTGGATTGGAGGACGCGTTTGAAGAAAACCTCCGATTAGACTTCATCCAAGGAAGAGTCTCCTACCTCAAGAAATACACGCACCGCTTCTACACAAACTCGAAACAGCAATATGTATATGCACTCATTTTGTTTACTCTGTTCGTAGAAAATGTCTCTCTGTTCTCTCAGTTTTATATAATCAATTGGTTCAAGCGAAATCGCAACGTTCTGAACGACACTGATCAGCAAGTCAAATATACGCGCAACGAGGAAAACCTCCATGCCTTGGTTGGGATCAAAATTATCAACACTATTCGGGAAGAACACCCAGAATTGTTCACTCCAGAACTTGAGGAGCGTATTTTGCATGAGGCTGAAGAAGCCTTTGTTGCAGAAAGTAAAATCATTGATTGGATGGTGAACGGAATCATCAAGCCGGGATTATCAGCACCAGTCTTAAAAGAGTTCGTAAAACACCGTATTAATGAATCTTTATTACAAATCGGATTCAAAAAATGTTTTGAGATTGACAAAGACTTAATTAGCGCTACAATGTGGTTCGATGAAGAACTTCTTGGAAACAATATGACTGATTTTTTTGCCTCTCGCCCTGTTGAATACTCTAAACACTCACAAAGCTTCTCTGCTGATTCCTTATTTGTATGAAACCAGATTATTATTGGCTCAACGAGGATTCGCGCAGATTTTTAAATGTAGGTTATCTAAAAGAGGGGGTTTCCCCCGAAGAAAGAATAGCCCAAATTGCTAAACATGCAGAGGAAATTCTGGGGATCGAAGGGTTCGCAGATAAGTTTATATACTTTATGAAGAGGGGTTTTTACTCCTTGGCTAGCCCAGTTTGGGCAAATTTTGGTGAGCGTCGAGGATTGCCTATTTCATGTAACGGCGTGGTAGTAGAAGACACGATGGAATCCATTCTGTATAAAACGTCAGAAGTGGGAATGCAAACTAAATATGGATCTGGAACTTCTGGTTACTTTGGCAACCTGAGACCCCGAGGCACAGAGATTACAGACAACGGAAAATCTTTTGGATCTGTCCATTTTATGGAACTCTTTGACAGTGTTTCTCGCGTTGTATCCCAAGGGGGCGTTAGACGAGGTAGTTTTGCTGCATATTTGCCTGCTGACCACGGTGATATTTTAGAGTTTCTAAAAATACGCGATGAAGGTCACGCTATACAAAAAACGTCTTTAGGTGTTTGCATCTCTGATGATTGGATGCAAGCGGTATTAGATGGAGATGTTGAAAAGAGAGAGGTTTGGGGGAAGATTATTAAAAAAAGATTTGAAACAGGCTACCCCTATTTGTTTTTCACAGATAACGCGAATAACCAAGCCCCTCAAGCTTACAAAAATAAAGGGAAGAAGATCTATGCGTCTAATTTATGCAACGAAATCGCCCTTCACTCTAGCGAAGATGAATCATTTGTCTGTTGCTTATCTTCTTTGAATCTCGCTCAATGGGACGAAATGGAAAGCACAGATGCTGTCGGGACGCTGGTAGAATTTTTGGATGCGGTGATGGAAGAATATATTCAGAAAACCAAAGATGTTCCACTGATGAAATCTGCGCACACCTTCGCTGTTAACCAGCGAGCTTTGGGAGTCGGAGTTTTGGGGTGGCATTCATATTTGCAAGAAAACATGATAGCTTTTGACTCCTTAAAGGCAAAAGGTATTAATCATACGATCTTTAAAACAATCAGAGAACGAGCCGACCAAGCCACCATTGATTTGGCGGTTAAATTAGGGGAGCCTCCGATGTTGAAGGGATATAAAAGACGAAACATTACCACATTGGCTCTTGCTCCTACTACTTCCAGTTCATTTATTTTAGGGCAAGTTTCTCCCTCTACTGAACCCCTTAATAGTAATTACTTTACTAAAGACTTGGCTAAGGGCCGATTCACTTACATAAACCCTGTTTTAAAATCATTGTTAATAGAAAAAGGATGTGACACAGCCGAAATTTGGAGGTCTATCCTTGAAAAAGGCGGGTCTGTTCAACACTTGAACCAACTGACTCTCCAAGAGCGAGAAGTGTTTAAAACGTTTGGCGAAATCAGTCAAAGAGAGATTGTTATACAAGCGATACAGCGTCAAAAATTTATTGACCAAGGACAAAGCTTAAACTTGATGATCCCTCCCCAAACTAACCCTAAAGAAGTTAGTGATCTGTTGATTTACGGCTGGGAAAATGGAATTAAAGGGTTTTACTATCAAAGGAGTGCAAATCCAAGTCAAGAATTAGCCCGTTCTATAAATGAATGTGCATCTTGTGAGGGATAATGTGTAATATCGAATAATGGAAGCAGATTTTTCAACTCAAATCTCTGATTTTTTCGCCAAAAGTGAAGGCGAGAAACAAAAACCTGACAAAGATGCTATTAGGGCTTCTCTTGTGAGGCTTATAGAGGGACTGTTCGACTCTAGCGAGAAACAGCAAGACATTAACTCTGTGGAGTCTTTAAAGGCTATTTACAGGCGAGGGGCGGCTTCTTTTGATCATATTCATATGGTTGGAGTGAGCAGGATGGAACTAGGTGTTGCTCGCGTTATCCATGCTATAATAACTAGCGATATTCAATCTTCTGCTTTGGATTTTGACCTATTAAAAAACGATCCCACCTGCAAATCTTGGCGTTTGGATGACCAACAAGAAGATGTTTTTATCAACTACAGCGTTATTGAATTGGGTCTAGCCAAAGTCAAACTATCCGAAGCAGAAATCCCTGAAATCTTCCGAGATCTATTCATTGACCTTGAAGAAGTGCCTCATTAAGCTACTATAGCTTGATGAATCCAGTAGTCTGCACTTCGTATTTCACTCTCAAGCCTCACCCCAACGATCCTAAAGATGCTGCTGTAGTAGGGCGGGGAGAAGATGGGTTCGTCTTGAAAGATAGCATTCTTTATATTGCTCCGTGGTATGATTCAATGTGTGACCTTGGGCTGGATGGTCGTGTTTTTTATGACGGGTTAAGCGATAGGTTTGTCGAGAGATACACAACAGACAAAATTAAATTTGTCAAATGCACCCCATCAGATTATTCCAATAACGATTGGAGATTTCATTGTTACCTTAATCACTTTACAAACAATGATGAACAGTTTGATTCTATATTCTTAACTGACGGATCTGATGTCATAGTAGTAAAAGACCCCGGCAATATAATCTCTGAATTCCCAGAGACAAAACTGTTTGTTTGCAAAGACTCTGTTAAATTAAACGAATTCCCTTATCTTTCATTTCACGATCAATATAAATTGCCGGGAAGAATAAAGTTTTTGCTAAACGGAAACAGGTGGGATTTAATTAACATGGGAGTCATAGGGGGAACAAGGGAAAATATACTAGAGTTTCTGCAAGAATTTTGGGATACTAGATTATCTGTGGGGAGTCCAGAATTTAATGCAGATATGTGGGTGGGGCAATATGTTTTTCGTTTTCTCTTAAATGGACACACGTTAATAGGAGAACCTTTCACCAGTATATTTAAACAATATGAAACCGAACGCACCGATGTCTACTTTATCCACAAATAATATCATTAATCATTGTTTAGATGAAGAATTCTCTTATAATAGTATTAAAAATGTTAGACATAATATCTATACAGATAATCTTGAAGCTGTAGTAGAACTTTCTAAAAATGGTTGTCGATATATATCTGGTAAATTTGATCAACCCAACCAATGGAAATTGGAATGGATATTATTTTTTATAAATTCAGTTATACTTAAACATAAATTAAACATAAATTGCGTTGCTGTAATTAATTTTAATGACGGGATACAACCAAATCAATTTTATACTCGCTTAGCGTGGCATCGTCATAAGGATAGCCCTCATGTTTGTATTCCCGATCCATTAACATGTGGTCATTTAATTATGAATAACAAGATCAGAGAATACCGATCTAATGATATACCTGTAGAGAAAAAAGAAATGAAAGCAATTTTTCGAGGCTCTGATACAGGAAAAATACGAAACAACTTAAAAAATCAAAGAATTGAAGTATGCCATTCTCTTAAAGATTCAAAATTAATTGATGCCAAAATTACTTCAT
>TARA_R110002051_G_scaffold194376_2_pt1 | contig 13864 bp, 15 predicted proteins | sample TARA_R110002051 | Tara Oceans TARA_R110002051 (sample SAMEA4397023) | marine metagenome | biome: Polar Biome; feature: [MES] marine water layer (ENVO:01000295) within the mesopelagic zone...; material: water (ENVO:00002006), including particulate matter (ENVO:01000060) such...
CCGTCCCTTCAAGGACAAGCCGCCCTTCAAAAAGGAAGGCAAGCCCTTCAACAAGGACGCCAAGCCTTACGCCAGCGACGGCAAGCCCTTTGCCAAGAAGGGCAAGCCGAAGCAGGCGAACGGCGGCCCCGACCGCCGCAAGTAACGAAATGAAGGGTGCCTAGAACGGCACCTTGCCCGGATTGAACAGGCCCTTGGGATCGAGGGCCTGTTTCAGCGCCCGCCCGAGGGCCTGCTTCTCCGGCGACACGAAGCTCTCGTAGCCGTGGCGCTTCTCCAGCCCCACCCCATGTTCTGCAGAAAAACTGCCGCCCGCCTCGTGGATGCCGGTATAGACGGCCTCTTCAACGGCCTGCAGTTCCGCGTCCGGCAGCGGTCCCTTCTTGATCAGCGTCAGATGCAGGTTGCCGTCGGCGATATGGCCGTAGACATAGGCGGCATAGGTCGGATCGATCGCCTTCAGGCGGCTTTCGAGGCCTGCCACATAGGCATCGAGGAAGAGCGGCGGCACGGAGATGTCGAAGGACGCCGCCAGCGGGATCTCGGCATAGTAGAAGCCTGAATCCTCGCGGATGTCCCAGAATTTCCGCGCTTGGTCGAGCGATTGCGCCACGATGCCGCCCTGCAGGTCGAACGGTTCCCACAGCTGCTCCAGTCCTTCTTCAAGGGCCGACGTCGCCGCCTCCACGCTCTCCCCCGAAACTTCGATGAGAAGGGCTGCGGCATCCGCTTCCAGCCAGGACAGATCCAGCCCCTTTAGCGCCGCATGGTCGCGGATGTAGCGCGGCCACATCATCTCTGCGGCTTCCAGCGTGACGGTGGGCTGTGACCGGAAGTGGCGCACGAGTGCGAGCGCCGTGCGGGCATCGGCAACGCCGACCAGTGCGGTCGCGCGGTGCGGACGCTGCGGTTCCAGCTTCAGGACGACGCGGGTGACGAAGCCGAAGGCGCCTTCGCCGCCGATGAAGAGTTGCTTCAGGTCCGGCCCGGCCGAGACCTTCACGACGCGGGTGAGGTCGCAGAGCACCGCGCCGGAGGGCAGCACCGCCTCCAGACCGAGGACCTGATGGCGCATGACGCCGTTGCGGAAGGCCAGGATGCCGCCGGCATTGGTGGAGACTATGCCGCCGACGGTCGCCGTGCCGCGCGATCCGAGGTCGATGCCTGTCGTCAGCCCGTGCGCCGCCGCCGCCTGCTGCAGCGCTTCCAGCGTCACCCCCGCCTCGACGGTCGCCGTCATCTCCTCCGGCTCGATCGACAGGATGCGGTTGAGGCGCGCCGTCGACAGGATCACCTCGCCCGGCCGGCTGATGCTGCCGCCGACCAGTCCGGTCAGCCCGCCCTGCGGCACGACCGTCACGTCATGGGCCGCGCACCAGGTCACCAGCGCCGCGGCGGCCTCCGTCGAGGACGGCTGCGCCATGATCTGTGCGCCGAAATTGCCGGGATGCTCGCCCGGATGGCGACCGGCGAGATCTTCGGCGGTCAGGATGGCGAGGTCCGGGTGCAATCCGGACAACGGCTGGATCAGATCCTGGGATGCAAGGGGAGAGGGGGAGCCGATGAGTGTCATGCGGGGAGCTGCTCTGCTAGGGTTTGCGACGGAAATGCAAGACTTGGCCGGGCATTGCAAGGCCGGCCATGGCGGGCAGGCGTCGTGGGCACGGACGAAACTTGATTTTCACGCCAGAGCCGATATCTTACGTTCACGTAAAGGTAAGTATCGGGTGCCGTTGGAGGCATGAGATACTGTCGTTTGGTGGTCGACAAGCGCATCGGCATTTGCCAAATGAGTTGTCAGACAAGTTAAGGATGCCGGAGCGGAGCCGGCAAGCGGAGCAGGTGATGAGCGAGCACATGGAACTTCCCGAACGCGAGAGCATGGAATTCGACGTGGTGATCGTCGGTGCCGGCCCGGCCGGCCTGGCGTCGGCCATCCGGCTGAAGCAGGTCAATCCCGAGCTTTCCGTCGTCGTGCTCGAAAAGGGCGCGGAAGTCGGCGCCCATATCCTCTCCGGCGCGGTGGTCGATCCATCCGGCATCGACAAGCTGCTGCCCGACTGGCGCGAGGAGGAGGGGCATCCCTTCACCACACCGGTGACGGACGACCAGTTCCTGTTCCTCGGTCCGGCAGGCTCCGTACGTCTGCCCAACATGCTGATGCCGCCGCTGATGAGCAATCACGGCAATTACATCGTCTCGCTCGGCCTCGTCTGTCGCTGGCTGGCCGAAAAGGCGGAAGCGCTCGGCGTCGAGATCTATCCGGGCTTCGCGGCGACCGAAATCCTCTACGACGACAAGGGTGCCGTGCGCGGCGTCGCCACCGGCGACATGGGCGTCGAGAAGAATGGCGAACCGGGCCCCGCCTTCACCCGCGGCATGGAACTGCACGGCAAATACGTGCTGATTGGCGAGGGCGTGCGCGGCTCGCTGGCCAAGCAGCTGATCGCCAAATACGATCTCCAGAAGGATCGCGAGCCGCAGAAATACGGCATCGGCCTCAAGGAACTCTGGGAAGTGAAGCCGGAAAACCACAGGTCCGGCCTCGTGCAGCACTCCTTCGGCTGGCCGCTCGGCATGAAGACCGGCGGCGGCTCCTTCCTCTACCATCTGCACGACAACCTGGTGGCCGTCGGCTTCGTCGTGCACCTGAACTACAAGAACCCCTATCTCTACCCCTTCGAGGAATTCCAGCGCTTCAAGACGCATCCGGCCATTGCCTCGACCTTCGAGGGCGCCAAGCGCATCTCCTACGGCGCCCGCGCCATCACCGAGGGTGGCTACCAGTCGGTGCCGAAGCTCTCCTTCCCGGGCGGCGCGCTGATCGGCTGCTCGGCCGGCCTCGTCAACGTGCCGCGCATCAAGGGCAGCCACAATGCCGTTCACTCCGGCATGCTGGCGGCGGAAAAGATCGCCGCAGCCATCGCCGCCGGCCGTGCCAACGATGAGGTGGTTGAGATCGAGAACGAATGGCGCGCCGGCCCGATCGGCCAGGACCTGAAGCGGGTGCGCAACGTCAAGCCGCTGTGGTCGAAGCTCGGCACCGGCCTCGGCATCGCGCTCGGTGGCATCGACATGTGGACGAACCAGCTTCTTGGCTTCTCCTTCCTCGGCACGCTGAAGCATGGGAAGACCGATGCCGAGGCGCTGGAGCCGGCGGCAAAACACAAGCCGATCGCCTATCCCAAGCCCGACGGCGTCCTGACCTTCGACCGCCTGTCCTCCGTCTTCCTCTCCAACACCAACCACGAGGAGGACCAGCCGGTCCACCTGCAGGTGAAGGACATGGAGCTGCAGAAGCGCTCCGAACTCGGCATCTATGCCGGTCCGTCGACGCGCTACTGTCCGGCCGGTGTCTACGAATGGGTCGAGAAGGACGGCGAGGAAGTCTACGTCATCAACGCCCAGAACTGCGTCCACTGCAAGACCTGCGACATCAAGGACCCCAACCAGAACATCAACTGGGTGCCGCCGCAGGGCGGCGAGGGGCCGGTCTATCCGAGCATGTAAGGGTGTTCGCACTGGAGTTTGGAAAGGGGCGATCGATCGGTCGCCCCTTTTTGCTGCAACGTGGTTTCAGTGCCCGAGGCTAGCCGCACACGTTGGCGTGATCCTGACAGATCACGGTTCCCATACACTGTACGTTAACCATAATTTCCTAATTTGCGGATCATCAAAACGACACCTTAAGGACACGATTCATGTCGATTTCCCGCCGCGGGTTTTTGCTCGGACTGCCGCTCTTTGTGACCGCCTGCGCCTCGAGCGGCGTCGATCACCGCGCCAATTACGCCGCGCTGCCGGACGAACAGTTCCCGCTGAGGGCGGTGCCGCTCGACAAGATCAAGCCGGAACTGCGCCGCCAGGTCGTGGCCTATGAGACCACCCACAAGCCGGGCACCATCGTCGTCGATACCCCGGCGCGCCGGCTCTACCACGTCATGGAAGGCGGCCAGGCGATGCGCTACGGCGTCGGCGTGGGCAAGGAGGGACTGGCGTTCCGGGGCAACGCCTACGTCGGCCGCAAGGCCGAATGGCCGACCTGGACGCCGACGGCCAACATGATCCGCCGCGAGCCGGAGAAGAACCTGAAATATGCCGGCGGCGTCCCCGGCGGCCCGAACAATCCGCTCGGCGCCCGCGCCATGTATCTCTACCGCGGCGGCAACGACACGCATTTCCGCATCCACGGCACCAACCAGCCGCAGACCATCGGCTACGCCATGTCGAGCGGCTGCGTGCGCATGATGAACCACGACGTGATCGATCTCTACGAGCGCGTCAACGTCGGCGACCGCGTCGTGGTGCTGCAGGCCTAGGGCGACGTCTTCCAGGCGACCACCATCAGGCCGCCGATGACGGTGATGTGCTCCATCGCCACATGGAATTCCATGGTCCTGAACGGCTCTTCCATCGCCCAGAAGTTATGGGCGATGGGGATCGTCAGGAGCGTGAAGACCGCCAGGGCGCCGGCACCCAGCCAGGTCCAGCGGTTCATGATGATCAGCGCCGATCCGCCGATCTGGGTGATGATGACGGCAATGTTGAAGGCGGCTGCCGGCTCCAGGCCGAAATGCGCCATCTCGGCCATGCCGGCCTGAAAGCCGATCAGCTTGGCAAGCCCGCTTGCCCAGAAGCCGAAGGTGAGCACGATCCGGGCGAGATAGCCGAACCAGGTTCTGCCGGTGATCGCACCGATTGCACTGTCGAATGAGGATGCCTGAGATATCGCCATGTGAGCCCCCGCTGGCAATGACGGGGCCACGATAATCCAATCCGCGCCGTCTGATAAGAGGCGAGATTTCATCGGTTCCGGAGCTCCGATGAGCCGGAAAGCCGACGGCCTGGTGCAGCCGTCGGCTGAGAAAGGCGAGCTGCAGGCCTAGAAGCCGGAGAGGACGATCTTGCCCTTGGCGCGCCCGCTTTCGATCATCGCATGCGCGCGCTTGAGGTTGGCGGCATTGATGGTGCCATAGGTCTCCGCAAGCGTGGTGCGGATGCGGCCGGCATCGACCAGTTCCGCGACATGATCGAGGAGCTTGTGCTGCTCGATCATGTCTTCCGTCTGGTAGAGCGACCGGGTGAACATCAGCTCCCAGTGGATGGACAGCGCCTTGCGCTTGAACGGCCGCAGGTCCATCGGGTTCTTCGGGTCGTCGATCAGGCAGAAGCGGCCCTGCGGCGCAATCAGCGCCAGGATGTCGTCAAGATGCTGCTCGGTTTCCGTCGTGGAGAAGACGAAGGCCGGCGAGCCCAGCCCGAGAGCTTCGACCTGCGGCGCCAGCGGCTGGCTATGGTCGATCACGTGATGCGCTCCGAGTTCGCGGATCCAGGCCTGCGTCTCCGGCCGGGAGGCCGTGGCGATGACCGTCAGGTCCGTCAGTTCCCGCGCCAGCTGAATGGCGATCGAGCCGACGCCACCGGCACCGCCGATGATCAGGATCGCGTTCGCCGCGCCCGGGACGGGCTCCTGCACCTTCATGCGGTGCAGCATGGCTTCATAGGCGGTGATGGCGGTCAGCGGCAGCGCTGCCGCCTGCTCGAAGCTCAGGCTCTCCGGCTTGCGCCCGACGATGCGCTCGTCGACCAGGTGGAACTCGGCGTTCGTGCCCGGCCGGTCGAGTGCACCGGCATAGAAAACCGCGTCGCCCGGCTGGAAGAGGGTGACTTCCGGACCGACGGCCTTCACCACGCCTGCGGCATCATAGCCGAGAACACGATGGTCGCCGGCTTCCACCGGTGCCGAGGCGCGGACCTTGGCGTCCACCGGGTTGACCGAGACGGCCCTGATCTCGACGAGCAGATCGTGGCCGGCGGCAGTCGGCATCGGCAGGTCGATGTCGATCAGTGAAGTGTCTTCGGTAATGGGTTGTGGCATGTTGAAGCCGACGGCGCGCATGGAGGTCTCCTTGTTTCGTTGCGTGGGGCTTCAATGCGGCCTATATGCGCAATCCGCAAGAATGCACATTTTTGGCATATAGTATCAAAATGGATACCGTCGATGTCCCGCCCACGCGCCAAGCTGATTGATTATTTTCCCGGTTGCCCCGTCGAGGCGACCTTGAGCTTCCTGGACGGGAAGTGGAAGGGCGTCATCCTGCACCATCTGCTGGAGGAGGGGACCCTGCGCTTCAACGAGCTGCGCCGCCGTATTCCCGCCGTCACCCAGCGCATGCTGACCAAGCAGCTGCGGGAACTGGAGGAGGCGGGACTCGTTTCCAGGACGGTCCATGCCGTCGTGCCGCCTCGCGTGGATTATGACCTGACGCGCCTGGGCAAGACGCTGGAGCCTGTGATCGGCGCCCTTCGCCTCTGGGGCAGCGAGCATGTGATGTGCGGCGACGATCAGGTCTCCGCTGTGATGCCGCCGCAGCAGAAGGTCCGCTCCGCAGCCTGAGGTGCCCATCGTGTCCGCAGTCAGTGGGCCGGTGACGTCCGTTGGCCGCAAGTTCGACCCGCCGACGCAGGTGCAGCGGAGCAACCATTTACGCCAAAGGCCGTTGTTCCACGGCTAAACCCCAGGCTGATCGAGAGCGCCAGATGAACCTTGTTGCCGTCTTCAACCGCGATGGCGGAACCTTCAGGACCACCGATATGGACGCCTATTGCGCTCATTCGGCTGCAGTCTTCAAGGACGCGGGTCACCAGATCGAATGCCATGTGGTTGCCGGAAAGGACGTCGTGGCGACGATGGAGCGGGCCGCGGCCACGCCGGGCATCGAGGGACTGATTGCCGGCGGCGGTGACGGCACGATCTCGGCCGCCGCCGATATCGCCTGGCGCAGCGGCCTGACGCTCGGCGTCGTGCCCGCCGGCACCATGAACCTCTTTGCACGGTCGCTGCATCTGCCGCTGGATATCTGGGGCGTGCTGGATGTCCTGGCCGAGGGGCATGTGCAGCAGGTGGATATCGCCAGCGCCAACGGCAAAAGCTTCGTCCATCAGTTTTCGGCCGGTCTTCACGCCCGCATGGTGCGCTTGCGCAACTCGATGACCTACGGCTCCCGGTTCGGCAAGATGCGCGCCAGCGCCAGGGCGGTGCTCGGCGTCATGTTCAACCCGCCGGTCTTCCAGGTCGATTTCGATGCCGGAGGAAAGACGGGACTGTGCAAGGTATCGGCGATCTCCGTCTCCAACAACGAGTTCGGTCCCGATCCGCTTCTGTTCGCAGACAATCTGACGGGTGGGCGCCTCGGCTTCTACATCGCCGACCCGCTGACGCCCGGCGGGGTCGCGCGGCTGACGCTCGACATCCTGCGCGGCCGGCTGAAGGAGAACGATGCGGTGACCGCAATGACCGCCACGGAACTGGAGCTGCGTTTTCCGCGCGCACGCAAGGACGTGCGCTGCGTCATCGACGGTGAGCTGCTGCCGATGGACCGCAACGTGAAGATCCGCATCCATGCCGGCGAGCTGAAGGTCTTCGTCGAGCGCAAGCCCGTCGAAGAGCAGGCGCAGGAAGCCGGCGCCGGCATCTGAGGCGTCTCAGATGCGCGGCAGATAGGTCCTGTAGTCGAAGTCGGACACGGTGCGGAGATGGGCGATCGCCTCCTTCCGCTTCGTGTCGCCGTAGAGCCGCTGATACCGCGCGCCGAACACGTCGCCGATGAAGCGCGAGGCGGAGAAATCCTCCACCGCCGTCAGGAAGTCATGGGTCAGTCGCCGGTTGCCGGGAGGCGCCTCGCCGGGCTGCGTCGCCGGACCCGGATCGAGGTCTTCGTCGAGCCCGAGCAGCATGCCGCCCAGGATCGCCGTCAGCAGCAGGTAGGGATTGGCGTCGGCGCCGGCGACGCGATGCTCGATGCGTGCGGCCGGTCCGTTCTGGTCGGGAATGCGCACCGCCGTGCCGCGGTGACCAAAGCCCCAGTCGATATCGACCGGCGCGAAGGAGCCGGGCTGGAACCTGCGGTAGGAATTGGCAAAGGGCGCAAAGATCAGTTGCGCGTCGCGCATGGTGTCCAGCATGCCGGCACAGACGGAGCGCAGTACCGCCGGATCGCCATCCCGGGCATCCAGCACGTTGGTGCCCTTGCGATCGATGATGCTGGCGTGCACATGCAGTCCGGAGCCCGCGTGGTCGCTATAGGGCTTTGCCATGCAGGTGGATTTCAGCCCATGCCGGCGGGCGGCCTGCTCGGCGATGCGCTTCAGGTAGATGCAGTCGTCCGCGGCGGCCAGCGCGTCGGGCCGGTGCAGGAGATTGATCTCGAACTGGCCGGGTCCGAATTCCGCGGTCGTGGCATCCGCGGGCAGGCCTTGTGCCTTCGCCCAGGCCCGCACCGTTCGCAGATAATCGTCGAGCGCATCGACCGCCGTCATGTCGTAAAGCTGGAAGCCGTTCGGATCGCCGCGGTAGGTCAGTTTCTGCGGCGGACGCGGCATGCCCGTCTCGCGCCAGTCGTCCTCCACCACGTAGAACTCCAGCTCGGTCGCCACCACCGGCGTCAGGCCGCGGTCCTCGTAACGCTTCAGCATGGCCGCAAGAATGGCCCGCGGGTCCATGAAGCTTGGGCTTCCGTCGAGCTCATGCATCGTCGAGAGCACCTGCTGCGAACCGTCCGGCGCCCAGGGCATCGGCGCCAGGCTGCGGCGGTCCGGGATGCAGAGCCCGTCGGGATCGCCGATCGACAGCGACAGGCCGGTGATGTCGTCGTTGTCGTCGCCCCAGATGTCGAGTGACTGCGTGGAGGAGGGGAGCCGCACGGTGCCGTCCCAGACCTTCTTTTCCGCCTCCAGCGGAATCTGCTTGCCGCGCAGGTCTCCGTTCATGCCGACGAGCAGGATCTCGATGCGGGGCGGGGCAGTGTCGTCGGCCATGGGGAATGTCTTTTAAGGAGGTTGCGGATAAGGAGGTTGCGGAGCCTCGTTCGTAGCCGATAAGAATTGCGCACACAATCGCAAGGCGGAGACCGCTCCATGACCGACATGCCCCTTTCCAACCTCGGAGCCATCGACGCGGCCCACCACCTGCATCCCTTCTCCGACATGAAGAAGCTCAATGCCGCCGGCACGCGCATCATCCAGAGGGGCGAGGGCGTCCATATCTTCGACAACCACGGCCGGAAATATCTCGACGGCTTTGCCGGTCTCTGGTGCGTCAACGTCGGCTACGGCCGCAAGGAGATTGCCGAGGCGGCCTATCGGCAGATGCAGGAGCTGCCCTATTACAACACCTTCTTCGGCACCACGACGGCGCCGGCGACGCTGCTGGCCGAGAAGATCGCCTCGCACACCGGCGACAAGCTCAACCGCGTCTTCTTCACCAACTCCGGCTCGGAGGCGAACGACACCTGGTTCCGCATGGCGCGCGTCTACTGGAAGGCGCTCGGCAAGCCGACCAAGACCCAGGTGATCGCCCGCAAGAACGCCTATCACGGCTCGACGGTCGCCGGCGCCTCGCTCGGCGGCATGAAGCTGATGCATGAGCAGGGCAACCTGCCGATCGAGGGCATCTCCCACATCAACCAGCCCTATTGGTACGCCGAGGGCGGCAACCTGTCGCCCGCCGACTTCGGCCTCAAGGTGGCGCGCGAGCTAGAGGAGAAGATCGACGAACTGGGCGAGGACAATGTCGCGGCCTTCGTCGCCGAACCCATCCAGGGCGCCGGAGGCGTCATCATCCCGCCCGATACCTATTGGCCTGAGATCGCCCGCATCTGCCGCGACCGCAACATCCTGCTCGTCTGCGACGAGGTGATCTGCGGCTTCGGCCGTCTGGGGTCCTGGTTCGGCCACCAGCACTACGGCGTCGAGCCGGATCTGGCGCCGATCGCCAAGGGCCTCTCCTCCGGCTATCTGCCGATCGGCGGTGTGCTGGTCAGCGACCGGGTGGCGGAGGTGATGGTGGAGGAACTCGGCGGCTTCTACCACGGCTTCACCTATTCCGGTCATCCGGTCTGCGCCGCCGCGGCGCTGGAAAACCTGCGCATCATCGAGGAGGAGGGGCTGGTCGAGCGGGTGCGCGACGACATCGGTCCCTATTTTGCGCAGGCCTGGAAAAGCCTGGAGGACCATGAAGTGGTGGGCGAGGCGGAGAGCGTCGGCCTGATCGGCGGGCTCCAGCTTGCCGCCGACAAATCGACCCGCCGCCGCTACTCAAGTCCCGACGACGTCGGCACGCTGGTGCGCAACCACTGCCTCGACAACGGTCTGGTCATGCGCGCGACCGACGACCGCATGCTGGCATCACCGGCGCTGATCATCGCGCGTTCGGAGGTCGACGAGATGGTCGATACCCTGCGCAAGGGCCTCGACCACCTGCGCGACACCGTCAGGGAGTAGCGGTCACGACGCGCACGCGTGGGCCGCCTACTGGAAAGCAGTCTCGTAGAAGCTGCGAAGCTTGCGCGAATGCAGCCGTTCGATCGGCATGGCCGCGAGCTTCTGGACCGCGCAGATACCGATCTGCAGGTGCTGGCTGACCTGCGTCCGGTAGAAGGCGGTGGCCATTCCGGGCAGCTTCAGCTCGCCGTGCAGCGGCTTGTCGGAAACGCAGAGCAGCGTGCCGTAGGGCACGCGGAAGCGGAAGCCGTTGGCCGCGATCGTCGCCGATTCCATGTCGAGCGCGATGGCGCGTGACTGCGACAGCCGCTTGACCGGACCGCGCTGGTCGCGCAGTTCCCAGTTGCGGTTATCGATGGTGGCGACCGTTCCGGTGCGCATGATGCGCTTCAGCTCGAAGCCCTCGTAGCCGGTGATCTCCTCGACAGCATCCTCGAGCGCCTGCTGCACTTCCGCCAGCGCCGGGATCGGCACCCAGACGGGCAGGTCGTCATCGAGCACATGGTCCTCGCGCACATAGGCATGCGCCAGCACGTAGTCGCCGAGCCGCTGGCTGTTGCGAAGACCGGCGCAATGGCCGACCATCAGCCAGGCATGCGGGCGAAGCACCGCGATATGGTCGGTGATCGTCTTGGCGTTGGAAGGGCCGACCCCGATGTTGACGAGGGTGATGCCGCTGTGGCCCGCCTTCTTGAGATGATAGGCCGGCATCTGCGGCATGCGGCCGACAACCCCGGTGTCGTCCCTGACGGAGCCAGCCATCGTCACGACATTGCCGGGCTCGACGAAGGCGTCATAGCCGTCGCCGCCCCTGGCCATGATCTCGCGGGCCCAGGCGGCGAATTCATCGATGTAGAACTGGTAGTTGGTAAACAGCACGAAGTTCTGGAAGTGGTCGGCACTGGTCGCGGTGTAATGGCTGAGCCGGGCCAGCGAATAATCGATGCGCTGCGCCGTAAAGGGCGCCAGCGGTGCCGGCTCTCCCGGCACCTGATCGTATTCGCCATTGGCAATCAGGTCGTCGGTCGTGTTGAGATCGGGCGTATCGAAAAGGTCGCGCAGGCTGACGTCGGACAGGCTAGCGGTCGCAGACGCCTCCACATGCGCACCTTCACCGAAGGCGAAATGCAGCGGGATCGGCGTGTCGGATTCCGAGACCGTCACCGGGACGCCATGGTTGCGCATCAGGAGATCGAGCTGTTCGATCAGGTAACGGCGGAACAGCTTCGGTTTGGTCACCGTCGTCGTATAGACGCCGGGGGAGGTCACATGCCCATAGGAGAGCCTTGAGTCGGCGTGGCCGAAGGAGGTCGTCTCGATGCTGACCTGCGGATAGCAGGCGCGGTATCGGCCCGTGACCGGAGCCCCCTTTGCGAGCGCCCCGAATGCCTCCACGAGAAAGCCGGTGTTGCGCTCGTAGAGTTCGGTCAGCGCGTCGACGGCGGCCGTGGCGTCGTCAAAGACACGCGGCTCATAGGCGCTCGGGATGATGGAGGAAGGATTGGTGAAGGAGGAGATTCGTTTGCTCATGCACCATTATAGATCGAAGTCCGTAACAAGCAAAACACAGACAGCGCCTATCGTCGCGGCATCAGCTCATGGACTGCCGCTGAAGGCTGACGAAGAGCACCAGGCCGGCGCCCTGCTTGGGAAACAGCCCGTGTTCCGACGTTTGAACGGTGACGGCGGCCAGTGGTCCGACCAGTGCCAGTGCCGCTACCGTCAGGCGAAGCGCGGTCACGACCGCGCCTGCTGTGCGTCTGCGCCGGCTCATAGGGCCAATCCACAGCGGAATGCGGACGGGGAGCAGGTCGCCGACGGACCCGTCAGGAGTGCCGAGGATCTTTGGCTGGGCTGCGCGACCAGGGCCGTGAACAGAATGGCGAAGTTGGCGCAGAGCAAGGTGACGATGATGAAGCGGCGAACCAGAGTGGACATGTGCGTTTCCCCAAACCCGATGGGAAGACCATAGGCTTCGGCCCTGAACTCACGCTGAGGCGAGAGTTCATCTTCGGTTCAGGAGGGGCGGGAACGGAAGAGGGCGGCGGCGGAAAGGCCGCGGCCTGGCCGAATGTCCGAAGCGCAAAGAAAAAGCCGGCTTTCGCCGGCCTTCTCATTTCGACCCCGCTCGCTGGTTGCGACCCGAGCGGGAACGGTGGCTTGAAGGAACTGCTTAGTTGGTCGGAGGCATTGCGCCTTCGTAGTAGTCGCCAGTGTCGGTGGAGTTGTCGATGTTGCTGTTCGACATGTTGCTGCGGGTCATGCCCTGGTTGAACGGGTAGATGCTGCCCGTGGTCGAACGGTCGACAGTGGTGTCGTCAACGGCCGAAGGCGAGTCCGCATACGGCTGATACTGCGTCGACTGCGCCATGGCGGAACCTGCAAAGGTGGCCGAAGCGATGAGTGCGGCCGTAAAGCCTGTCTTGATGTAGGTTTTCATGTCTTTTGTCCTTTTATCTCTTGCGAGCGGCTGATCGGTGCCGGCTTGCACTGGGATAACCCGGACCGACGAACATCGTTCCCCAGAGATTACATCAGGCGTTCACAAAGAAAGCACTGAAAGATCAAGTGGATGTGAACCGAAATTCGCCCAAGTGTGACACTCTGTCTCTTGTGTCGCGGTCGCAAGAACACGGGGTCTGAGATTCTTGGAGAGGTCGGGCCTGTCCAACGTTGATTCGTATGATTCGTTAATCTATGGTGTCCGTGTGGGCAGTGATTGAGAGACCATTGCTCGCGAACAGGTGAAGGGCGATTGCGACCCGCCTTTCAGCCGGTGTCTTGAATGAACTGCAAAAACCAGCCGCTCGCGGCTGGTTTTTTTTAAGTTTGTATCAGAAGCGGCAGATGGGCCTTAATGAGGCCGTTGCGCGCCTTCGTAGTAGTCGCCTCGATCCGTCGTATCGAAGGGCATGCGGTTGTCCCGCGAGGTCTTGATCTGCATTCCCTCCCGATCGCCGATGCTGCCCGTATGGGTTCTGTCGATGCCTGACGTCGTGGTCTTGGCGCCGGTGTAATACTCGCCATCTGCGGCAAGACCGGAGGAAGCGGCGGCGATGACGCCGAGCGCCATCATGCCAGCAATAATGTTCTTCATGAAAGTTGTCCTTGGATTTCCGGTTCGTCGCGCAAAGCGGTGGATCGTTGCGACGAACCTGGCAGCGGTGGCCGGTTACTGCGGGCGGTTTGCGCCTTCGTAGTAGTCGCCACGATCGATGGTCTGATCCGGAGCCTGGGTGAAGCGCTGGTCACGATCGCCGATGCTGTTGGTCTGGGTGCGGTCGATGTGGCTGGCAGCGGCGTTCTTGGAGGCGCCGTCATAGTAGTCGCCGGCTGCGAGGGCCGCGCCGCCGAAGGAGGCGGAAGCGATCAGGGCGGCGGCAATGGTGGATGCGAGAGACTTGGTCATGGTTTTATCCTTTGGATTTTACGCCCGGCAGCAAGTTTGCGACCTGAGGTGCACGGGCTGATGTCTTGAATGAACGGCTCGGATTATTCCGGGCGGGTTGCGCCGACGAAGTAGTCGCCACGGTCGACCGTCTGATCGGGAGCCTGAGCGGCGCGCTGGTCAGCGATGCTGTTG
>TARA_R110002051_G_scaffold7035_1_pt1 | contig 13862 bp, 15 predicted proteins | sample TARA_R110002051 | Tara Oceans TARA_R110002051 (sample SAMEA4397023) | marine metagenome | biome: Polar Biome; feature: [MES] marine water layer (ENVO:01000295) within the mesopelagic zone...; material: water (ENVO:00002006), including particulate matter (ENVO:01000060) such as......
AGTTTAGGCCGCCTTCGGTGCCAAAAACCCTGACGACGGACAGTAAGCGACGTCGTCGAGTTGTTTCCATTTCCGATGCTGATAGTAAATATGCAGTGTAAAGTGCACTGTATCAATGCCCGCGCTGAAGCCTTGGCGGATAAAATGGAGACTTTCTTTATTAGTGCGGATGGTGAATTTCACGCCACAGTTCTGGAAAGGCAACTTTTATTGCGAGATGTCATCGTGCAACTTTGCAAAGGGAAGCGACCAAATACAGAATTCTTCTTGCTTCCGAATTCTGGGAAAACTGAAAGTGTCACCTTGAGCCTTACCAAACTGGATAATCACGCCCGGCAACCCCTGAATTCTAAAGCTAAATACGATCGGCAAGAATCACGGTTGGCAATTGTTATTCAGGATACCAATGAACCGCTTAAACTAAGTCATCGGGCGCTTTGGGACTCTTTTAAGTTAACCAATTCCGAGGCTGAACTTGCGTCGCTTTTGCTCGCTGGATTTTCGGTCGCGGAATGTGCCCATCGGCAGCGCGTGGCAAAACAAACCCTTCGCAATCATCTCGGATCGATTATGAAAAAGACACATACTCATCGGCAACCACAACTTGTTGCACTATTGACGCGATTGGCCCTGTCAACGATACATTAAGTAGAAGCTAAATCTAGTCGTCGGCGCAACCTGGATTTTGAAATTACGAGAATAGCCGTCTGGGTTTTATGCTGCAGTAGAATCTCTAAGTGCTTGAATGCAAATGGAATTGAAGTTTGATTTCACTGCTGATCTCGGAATTTGAATTCGCCATTTCGGTTGACGTCGCGGGGTAATACCTAACCGCCTAGGATCTATTCCAGATTGATTTCGCAAACAGCTTCATTGCCACCTGAACGCACCGACAGTCGTGTGAGGTAGCGATCTCCACGCAACTCATTTACAACGACCGAGCCGACAACGCTCTTTTCATTCTCATAGGTCTCAAACAGACCGCTTTGTGCGACGTTCGATCTACCGCTTATACCTTGTTTCGTAACAACAAAATTGTAGCTCCCTGATGCGGCGGTATCCGACCAGACCACCGCTTTCACTTCAAGAATTTGCGAAACGGAATTTGTGACGATTTCACAATGTAAGGTGCCTGAAACGCCTTCTGTTAAGATTTCTCCCAACTCCGATTGTTTTCTTTGGATCATGGCGTCTGCCCTTTGATAAAAGAAAGTCGCGGCGACACAGAATACCAATAATATGCGCAGTGCCTTGGAATTTGTGCGGTGAATTCGATCAGTTGGATTTGACTTAGGTCTGAACATTTTCGTCCACACTTTTTATATTTGTAACGTGACCAGAGTGGCGAACGGCAGTGGCCTCAGGGGCTCAGTTTGTGACAACTTGACTAATTTGCGGAGATAAGATCGGTGCGCCCCACAACTTACTAGACGCACCGTTCTCAATAGAAACTGCAATGGCATACGACGCATCACTAATTCACGACCTCGATGTCTAAAGTCGTTGAGGTAAAACCGTTTCCGCCGGTCCCAGAGAACGAGCGGGTGTAGCTTTGGTTCGTAACCTGAACGCTGCCATACCCTTGATCGTTACCAGCTTGGTTAACAGATCGAACGTGATTTTCGCCGATTTGGACAACGGTAGCCACGTTATTCCTCCCGCTTTGTTTGATCGACGAATTGTTACTCTTTCCAACTTGTAGCGTCAGTGCTGTGTTCGCGCCCGCTTGCAGGGAAGCCAAGTGATTGTTCTGTACGGTCTGCGACGTTGTGGCATTGTCCTGTCCAACCGCAGCCAGCGGCAAACAAAGCAGCAACGTTAAAAAAAGGGCCTCAACATAATTTTTCTCCATGTTTCAGGTTGCGATGTACTCATCACACCAACGTAATTTTCAGGTGATCGATTATGACTTAAACGTTGGACCTCGTTCAAAATGAGATCTTCGGGCGCCATTCCTTCACACCAAGACCAGTAAATTTTTACAGGGGCGGCAATAGCCATACCGCCCCTCTATTTAGTTTATGGATGAGGAGAAACGCCATCAGTCTGAATGGTCAAAGACTGGTTTCCTACTCCTACCTGATTGGTCGAGGCGTTTTGGCGACGACCTGTTTGTACGGTCATGGAGCCATTAAAGTAGCCTGACTGAGTGGTGATGGAACCATTGCGGCGTCCAGTTTGAATAGTGGCCGCAGCATTCCCAGCGCCACTTTGACCAGTCATGCTACCGTTAAATCTTCCGGATTGACCTGTGTAAGAGAAGTTGGCACCAGACTGAGCAGTCACCTGACCATTGCCAAGACCATATTGGTCAACGATCGAAACGTTCTGGGCGACCGCAGCACCAGACGCGAGTGCGGAAACGGCAGCGATTACGGCAAATAATTTTTTCATTCTAAGCTCCTGATGTTTTTAGGTTTCGGTTTAGTGGGTCAGGGTTTCCCCGATTCACAACTAAGATTATGTGCTCCCAACTCAGAGAACACGCGCTGAAAAACATCTTATAAATAGGCAAACTACGGGCATCTTGAGATATTGTTACTGCTCATTCGCTGCTTGATGATTGTGCGGTTAAAGGGAGCGACTATTCGGTGAAATATCCCGAAGCCCTGTGAAAATGAATGCGACGACAGCGAATGAATAGGAACTGGTAGAAATAGTCTAAGAGACCTCATTCGAGCTAAATGTATGGTACATTCGTACTGTAGCTGATGCTCATGGTCGGCATCTGGTGTTCAAGTGCTGGCAGTTAAGTGTGTGCACGTGCGCGGCTTCTGCGATGTTGATAGAATGTCGCTTTGGGCCAGAGGCACCGGTTAACGGTAGCGAAGTGATCTCAATGCTGCATTGCTTGGACGACGAACGCCATACTCGCTGTTTCAGTTTCCGTCAGGGGCGGAAATGAGGATTAAATCTTCGTCCGGACCAACCATCCTGCCTCGATAAGTCTAACAAGCCGGCAATGCCGCATTGGTCCAATTAAGTTTGGGGGATTTTTATCTGCTTTCACAAAGGCACTAGACACTCTAGGCATCCATATCTTCGCAGTTGTGGGAAAAATCATGGCACAAAAAGCCACCATCTATAAAGTTGAACTTTCCGTTTCGAATATGGATCGTCACTATTACGAGGCCCATAAACTGACTGTTGCCAAACATCCGTCCGAGACGGAAGAGCGGTTGATGGTGCGTCTCCTCGCTTTTGCGCTAAATGCGCATGAGAAATTGGAGCTAACTAAAGGGCTTTCAAATGACGACGAGCCAGATATTTGGAAGAAAAGCCTGAGTGGCGAGCTTGAGTTGTGGGTGGCATTGGGACTGCCCAGCGACAAGGTTGTCCGTCAATCCTGTGGCAAAGCCAACGAAGTGATCGTTTATGGTTACGGCGGTAACGCAGCTGAAATGTGGTGGGAAAAGATCAAAAACAGCACCGATCGATTTGATAATCTCTCGGTCATAAACCTCCCAGAGAAGGACACCATCGCACTGGGAAAACTGGCAAGCCGCTCAATGAAATTGCACGTTAACATTCAGGATGGCGAAGTGATGGTTGGTGTTGACGACAACATCGTTTACGTTTCACCGGTCAAGTGGAAAAATGCCGATCGTTGATGACAGGCTAGCTCCGAATGCAGAGCGGTACAACGACGACGGATGTATTTTCGGACCCGAGCTACTCATTTGTGCTCAACTCAACCAAATGTAGTTTGCTAACGACCACTTCGAGCCTTGGCGCTTTGCACAGAGCTTGGTGCTGTCTACAGTGTATCAGGGCGTTTTGTTTTGAACGGATAGCCAGTTAGCAGCGGGAGCGTGCCCGCAATGGTAAAAAAGGGTAAAAAGTTGAAAACTGCATTTTTTGCAATTTTAATGACGATCGTTTGCCCCGTAGCTCAGGCTCAGGATGTTGGCGGCGCGTTTACAATCTTGGCTGAAGATAACTTTCATTTGGTCGGAGGCAGCATGACCTTCGGTTTCGGTCAGGTGTCGCAACAAGCCGAATTCGATGCATTTGGCTCCAGCATGGACTTGAGTCTCGTGGGAAAGGTGGGGACCTATGCAGGATTGCCTCTATACCTAGAGTGGGCCCAATTCATTGGACAAGCCAGCGGTCACGCAGCAAGTACCAAAATTCAAGGATCAGATAATCTCGTCTACACATCTGGCTCAAGTCCTGTTGGGACGATAGATCTTGCGACGCTCGTCGACAGAAATGGTGCGACATCTAGCGTGGCCGTTCAGATAATCGACAGCACGGGCGACGTTGCCTCCATTGTGAGCTCCGCGTTTTCACCGGATGCGCAAGCATCAGCAGTATCTCAGTTCGCGGTCTCGCAAACCGATTCAGGTGGAGTTTTTTCCGCCTTAACCACCAACGGCCAAACTGGTTTAGGCTCTGCCTACGGTGCGGTATTCGATGACACAGGCTTTTTGTTCCTCGGCACTGGCAATAACTGCGAAACGGCAATGATGACTTCGATCGACGAGAGAATTGTGGCCTCAAACCAAACGGTCTTTCTTAGCACGGTGTTTCCGATAAACGAGCAGTGGTCTGTTTCCCCTAGATTGGGACCGACGTTTCGTGATCTCAAACGCACCTCCACGCAACGGACGACTATTGACCTCAACGAGGGCTCTGGTCTGGAAGCGACTCTTCCTGATATTTTTATGGCCGAGAGGACGTCGTTGAAGTCAGAATACCGTGGCGTAATTCTCGGCGCCGATTTTACCCAGCAGGTCCGCGAGAACATGCTTTTCAATTTTGGCGCCGAAGCGGGATTGGCCAAATTTTCAGCACGCTATAGTCAGTCCAATACCATAGACATCTTGGGCGCAAACGTGGAAATACCGGGTTCGATTGCGAGAAGTAGTGGGGCCGCAGCCCTAGCAAGGATCACTGCTGATTTGACCCACGTGAGCCGGAACGGCACAATTGTCACCCTAGGTGCCTTCGTGGATTATCTTTCGGACGCACCGTATTTGACATCGCAAACAACTAGTCGGCCCTCTCTATCAGAAAGCGCCTCAGCCGTCGGTTTGTCTGGAAATGGCGAAACCTATCGAACCTATTCAATTGAAAGCAAAAGTATGTTGAATGTAGGAATTAGCTTGAGCGCAGTCGTTCTATTTTAGCTTTGTGCACGGCCCATCAGATAGCCCGATTTCAGTGTCGCATATTTCGCTCAAGTGGAAACACGAAAACTATATGAAGCCGATCAGAATACATCTTAGCTGAGCCGCAAAACTGTTCGAACAGCACGACTACCTCATTCTGGGGGGCTAATCCGGACCTAAAGAATAATTATTATTGTTGACGCAAATAAAATATTGAGACAGGATTTGACTAAGGGTTGAGAAATTGGTTCTTCGGGGGGGCTAATTGCCGGATAGAAACACACAGCTGATTGCGTCAAAAACAGTTGATGGGCTAGGGGTGCGCATGCGCAAATTACGGCATCGGCTCGCGATGACCCTGCAACAATTGTCGGCTGCGTCGGGTGTTTCTGTTGGGTATCTTAGCCAGGTTGAGCGCGGAAACGCGACGCCGACACTTGGCACGCTGACCCAGATAGCCCAAGCGCTCGAAGTTGACACTGGATATTTTGTTAGGACGCCTCGAGCGGTTGATAGTCTGACACGTGGCGCTGGACGACCGAAATTTGCCGTGTCTGGGTCGTCAATCGCGTATGAGCAAATTGGTGCAGAGCGCGCGGGACATGAGCTGACATCTTTTGTGATAAACGTACCTCCGGGGTACGCGTCCGAGGTGGTCCACCATATTGGCGAAGAGATCATCTATATACTTGAAGGGGAAATTTCACAGATTGTCGGAGAGCGGGAATACTTGATGGGTGTCGGTGATAGTTTGCACTATTTAGGAACGACGCCACATTGCTGGTCCAACAAGACCGACACGCCCGCACGGATACTTTGGGTCGGTCGGATGCACTATGATAAATCCGATGAGATCGGACAAATAGATAGCGCTCGGGCGGAAAATATACGTGAAATGCTGCCGCTTCGACGTTGAATCCCATTACCTACAGCGGTCACTAGAAACCGTTGACGAATAATTAGCCATCCACAAGGAGAAATCAAAGATGTCTATGAAGAAAATTATGACCACCGGCTTGCTGATAAGTACGCTAGGCGTTGCAGCACAGGCGCAATCGCTTGTCTACTGCTCGGAAGGCTCACCGGAAGGCTTTGACCCGGCGCTCTATACATCGGGCACGACATTTGATGCGTCTAGTCACCCGCTGTATAATCGTTTGTCAGAATTCAAGGTTGGAACTACCGAAACTATTCCCGCGCTAGCGGAAAGCTGGAGCGTCTCAGAGGACGGTAAGAAGGTGACTTTTGTGCTGCGTCAGGGGGTTTCGTTCCACTCGAACGCCCAGTTTACTCCGACGCGCGACTTTAACGCCGACGACGTGATCTTCAGCTTTGACCGCCAAGGCAACCCCGACAACCCTTATAATCAGGTTTCTGGCGGGACATGGGAATACTACGGCGGGATGTCGATGCCGGATTTGATCGAGAGCATCGAGAAGGTGGATGACTATACGGTTGTATTTAACCTGACACGCCCTGAAGCGCCAATTATCGCGAATATGGCGATGGACTTTGCGTCGATCGTGTCCAAGGAATACGCGGATGCGATGATGGAAGCCGGCACGCCTGAAATGCTGAACCAATCGCCAATCGGCACAGGTCCGTTCACTTTTCAAGCTTATCAGAAAGACGCGGTCATCCGTTATTTGCGCAACGATGATTATTGGGGTGATAAGGCCAAGGTCGAGAGTCTAATCTTCGCGATCACACCTGATGCGTCTGTGCGTTACCAGAAAGTGCAGGCTGGCGAATGTCAGATTATGGCCTATCCCAACCCTGCTGATGTGGCCGCGATGAAGGCCGCAGACGACATCGTTGTGATGGAGCAAGAGGGCCTGAACGTCGGGTATTTGGCGTACAACACGAAGGTGGCACCTTATGACAATGCAAATGTGCGCAAGGCGCTGAACATGGCGATCGACAAGCAGGCGATCATCGACGTAGTGTTTCAAGGGTCCGGCCAAATTGCCAAAAACCCGATCCCGCCGACCATGTGGTCCTACAACAATGATATCGTTGACGACAGCTATGACCCAGCCGCCGCGAAAGCTGCGCTTGAGGCCGAAGGTGTGACGGATCTGAACATGAAGATTTGGGCTATGCCAGTTCAGCGCCCATACAACCCGAACGCGCGACGAATGGCTGAGCTGATGCAGGAGGACTTCTCAAAAGTCGGCGTGAACGTGGAAATCGTGTCCTACGAGTGGGGTGAGTATCTGGAGCGATCTAAGGCAGAAGACCGTGATGGTGCGGTACTGCTGGGTTGGACGGGTGACAACGGTGATCCTGACAACTTCCTTGCAGTGCTGCTTGGCTGTGACGGCGTGACCCGTTCGAACCGTGCACAGTGGTGCAACGAAGAGTTCGATGCACTGATTCAGAAAGCGAAGGTTCTCCCCACTCAAGCCGAGCGCTCTGCGTTGTATGAAGAGGCGCAAGTGATCTTTAAAGATCAAGCGCCTTGGGCCACAATTGCGCATTCGGTTGTCTACATGACCATGCGCCCTGAAGTCGAAGGCTATGTGGTCCACCCATTGGGCGGGCACATCTTCAATCAGGTCAGTCTGACGCAATAAGCAGAGACGAAGAGCTGGGGGTGGCGCATTTTGCGCCGCCCTCTTTCATATTTACGGAACCGAGGGAGCGCACCGCCTGTGTCAAAATCTTTAACGCAACGCCTTGCAGGCTATGCAAAGGTCGCGGCTGATCTGGGTGTGGATGCAGTGGCCCTTGTGCCGGGTCCCAATTTTACCCGCGCAATCGCGCAGAGTTTCATGAGTCATGAGCGGCCATTTTTGCTGGTTATTCCCGCAGCGAAACCCGCGGCCGCATTGGTGCCCAATCTTGAGCTTGCGAGTTGGGAGCTTGTCGGATTTGGGGGCGCGGTTTTTGATTGGCGTGACCAAGATGGTTATGCCGACGCGTTTGCAGCAATTGTCGCCCATCTGGATATTTCATCTTTGGGTGTCGAGGGTCAGGTCATGCGTGTATTTGTACATCATGCCTTGTTGGCTGCTCAGCCATCTCTCAAGATTGTCGATGCCGAACACGAAATTTCGGGCCTGCGTATGGTTAAGACCAAAGACGATATTGCAGCACTTCGGGCCGCCATTGATATATCAGAGCGGGCGCTCCATCGGACTCTGGATAGCATCACGCTTGGCCAAACCGAAAAGCAAATTGAACAGACGCTGATCAGGGCGCTGTTTGACGAGGGTGCTGACGGTCTATCGTTTGAACCAATTGTCGCCGCGGCCGACGGGTCGGCGCGGCCCCACGCCCACGCGCGGCATGATTATGCGGTCAAGGCAGGAGATGCACTGTTGATCGATTTCGGCGCGCGTAAGGATGGATTTGCTGCTGATATTACACGCACGGTTTTTCTGGACCATGTGACCGACGAGGGCCGCGCAGTTTACGAGACCGTGTTGCGAGCCAATTTGGCGGGCTTGGCTGTCACGCGGGCAGGTGTCACGGCCCACGAGATTGATGATACCGTGATCGGTGTGCTGGAAGCGTCGCCATATGCCGACCGAATTCGTACCAAAACGGGTCACGGGTTGGGCCGCGAAGTGCATGAAGCACCCTATATAGTGCGCGGGAATCTGATGCCTTTGCCCGCGGGCACCGTCTATACCAACGAACCTGGACTATATGAGATCGGGAATTTCGGGGTACGTATTGAAGATGATGTGCTTGTGACTGAAAACGGGTATGAAACCCTAACCCACTTCCCCAAGGATCTGATGGTAATTCCATGCTGAATTATGCACTTAGTCGGCTACTCACATTTATTCCAACCTTTGTAGGAGTTACGTTGATTTCGTTCAGCTTTATTCGTGCATTGCCGGGCGATCCCATTCAGGTGATGGCTGGCGAACGCGGCATTTCAGACGAGCGTTATGCCGAACTGGCAGCACAATTTGGCTATGATCGGCCGATCTATGTTCAGTTCTGGGACTACTTGATAGGCGTTTTGCAAGGTGACCTTGGTAATTCGTTTGTGACCAAACGCCCCGTATGGGACGAGTTCTTTACACTGTTTCCAGCAACGCTTGAGTTATCAATTTGCGCAATGATTTTTGCTGTGGTTCTTGGACTGCCAGCAGGGGTCATTGCTGCGGTAAACAGAGGAAAGTTCGCGGACCGTGCTTTGATGTCGACCGCACTGGTAGGCTACTCCATGCCAATTTTTTGGTGGGCACTTTTGTTGATCATCGTGTTTTCCGGTAATTTGCAGTTGACGCCCGTTTCAGGCCGCATCGACCTGCTGTATTACTTCCCGAACCCAACCGGATTTATGATCATCGACAGTATCGCCTCTGGTCAGAAGGGCGCCTTTATATCTGCTGTGCGTCACTTGATTTTGCCGACGATTGTGCTTGGGACGATTCCGCTTGCTGTGATAGCGCGTCAGACGCGGTCCGCAATGTTGGAGGTCTTGGGCGAGGATTATATTCGAACCGCCCGTGCGAAAGGTATGTCACCTGCGCGGATCAACGGGGTTCACGCCCTGCGCAATGCATTGATCCCCGTCATCACAGTGATTGGATTGTCGGTCGGCACGTTGCTCGCTGGCGCGATTTTGACGGAAACGATCTTTAGCTGGCCTGGGATTGGTAAATGGATGGTCGATAGTATTTTCCGCCGTGATTACCCTGTGGTGCAGGGTGGGTTGTTGCTTATTGCCGTGATGGTCATGATCGTGAACCTTACCGTTGATATGCTTTACGGCGTTATCAATCCCAAGATCAGGAAGCGGTAGCATGAACAATACAGCTTCAGTTGGAACGCCGGACGCTCCCGCCCGCCCGAACCGTCTAGGCGAGTTCTGGTTTTACTTCCGCGAAAACCGTGGTGCGGTGATCGGTTTATGGATTTTTGCACTATTCGCTTTCCTCGCTTTTTTCGGACCATGGGTTGCACCACATGATGCAACCGCGCAGTTCCGAAGTGCGACATTGCAGCCGCCTGTCTGGCAAGAAGGGGGGTCTTGGACCCATATTTTGGGCACGGATCCTTTAGGGCGGGATATGTTGTCGCGACTGATTGTCGGAGCACGATATTCATTCTTTGTTGGGGTAATTGTTGTCAGTATTGCGGCAACCGGAGGCATTATTGTCGGGTTGATTGCTGGCTTCGCCCCCAAGTGGCTTGATAGTATAATCATGCGCATTATGGATATTGTTCTGGCGTTCCCATCACTGTTGCTGGCGCTAGTTCTTGTTGCGATCCTAGGGCCGTCGCTAACCAATGCGATGATTGCGATCGCGATCGTTTTGCAGCCTCATTATGTCCGCCTAACTCGCGCAAGTGTGCTCTCGGAACGTCAAAAAGACTATGTCACTTCGGCCAGGGTGGCAGGAGCCGGCATTTTCCGTTTGATGTTTGTTACGGTGCTGCCAAATTGCTTGGCTCCGATTATTGTGCAGGCGGCTTTGTCATTTTCCACTGCCATTCTGGATGCAGCGGCGCTTGGGTTTTTGGGAATGGGTGCACAACCGCCAACGCCCGAGTGGGGTACCATGCTGGCGGAAGCGCGAGAATTTATCTTGCGTGCCTGGTGGGTCGTCACTTTCCCCGGAATTGCAATTCTTGTGACCGTATTAGCAATTAACCTGATGGGTGACGGACTGCGCGACGCGCTTGATCCGAAACTGAAGCGGAGTTAAGTCTATGACCCTTTTACGCATCAGAAACCTAAGCGTTGATTTTACCACCGCGTCCGGCAAATTTCGTGCGGTGGACGGTGTCGACCAAGATGTGAACAATGGTGAGATTTTGGCAATCGTTGGCGAGAGTGGATCTGGTAAATCGGTATCGATGTTGGCGGTGATGGGCTTATTGCCCTGGACTGCGAAAGTAACGGCAGATGAGTTGACGTTTGATGGACAAGATCTGTTGATGATAGATCCCGGCGCGCGCCGCAAAATTATCGGCAACGATCTCGCGATGATCTTTCAAGAGCCGATGTCGTCGCTGAACCCCTGCTTTACGGTTGGCTGGCAAATCCGCGAGGCGCTGCGTGTTCAGCTTGGCATGGGGCGGCGCGAACGGCAGGCGCGTGCCATCGAATTGTTCGAACAGGTTGGCATCCCCGATCCGCAAAAGCGATTATCGGCGTTCCCGCATCAGATGTCTGGTGGCATGAACCAGCGCGTGATGATCGCTATGGCTATCGCGTGCCGGCCCAAGCTACTGATCGCAGATGAGCCGACGACCGCGCTGGACGTGACAATTCAGGCGCAAATTCTTGATTTGCTGGCGACGTTGCGGGATGAGACCGGCATGGGGCTTGTGTTGATTACCCATGATATGGGTGTTGTGGCCGAAACGGCGGAGCGGGTCAGTGTGCAGTATGCGGGGCAAAAAATTGAAGAGCAGCCGGTCGTTCCGCTGTTTGAAACACCGCATCATCCCTATACATCAGCGCTTTTGGACGCCCTGCCCGAGCGTGCGACAGAGCGGCGCCTGCCGACAATCCCTGGCGTTGTTCCCGGGCAATTTGACCGGCCAACTGGATGCCTGTTTTCGCCACGTTGCCAATTCTCCACCGCTAAATGCAAGTCGGAAGAACCGCCTGCATTACGCGATGGAAATGGCAATGCGCGGTGTTTTTATCCATTGAACATGAATGAAAGGGCGGCATCATGACAGACCCTGTGATGACGGCAACCGCGCTTGAACAGCACTACGAAGTGAGCGGCGGACTGTTTCGCCGCGTTCAGACACTAAAGGCTGTGGCAGGAGTGGACTTCAAGCTGTACCCCGGTAAAACCCTCGCAGTTGTCGGTGAAAGTGGCTGCGGAAAATCCACCTTGGCGCGCATCGTCACAATGATCGAGGAGCCGACTGCGGGATCACTTTTTCTGGACGGCAGAAAAGTTGTTCGCCAAAACTGGGCGTCATTGCGCAAGTCGGTCCAGATTGTATTCCAAGACCCTTACGGATCGCTGAATCCCCGCCAACGCGTTGGAACCATCCTCGAGGAACCCTTGAAAATTAATCACCCCGACATGGGTGGCGCCGAGCGCACTGCGAAGGCGCGCGAGATGCTTGGGCTGGTTGGGCTGCGGCCCGAGCATTTTGAGCGTTACCCGCATATGTTTTCTGGTGGGCAACGCCAGCGCATCGCGATTGCCCGTGCGCTTATGCTTGATCCCAAAGTATTGGTTCTTGATGAGCCCGTGTCCGCGCTCGACCTTTCGATCCAAAGCTCGGTATTGAATTTGCTGCTTGATCTGCAGGAACGGCTACAACTAGCTTATCTGTTTATTTCACATGACCTAAGCGTGGTCCGCCATGTCGCAGACGAGGTGATTGTCATGTATTTGGGGCGCGCCGTGGAAAAAGGTAGCCGAGATGCAATTTTTCGTGCGCCGTTCCATCCTTATACCAAGGCATTGTTGTCTGCGACTCCACAGGCCAATCCGCGCGCGAAAAAAGAACGGATTAAACTCGAAGGTGAATTACCGTCCCCTTTAGCCATACCTGACGGATGCCCCTTTGCACCGCGGTGCTGGAAAGCGCAGGATAAATGCCGCAATGAGCGTCCAAATTTGGCAAAAGAAACACATTCCGCCGCTTGCTTTTTTCCCGAAAATGGCGGGGCAGCTGCTTAAGTCACAGACAACAAACGGGCGACGGCCCAATGCCTCGCCAGTCGCTGGAATCAGGTCTTTGGCTGAGACTGGATCATTGCGCGGCTAGCGCCAATGGCGCTGCATGTGTCGTCAGCAACGTGCGTTCGAATTCGTGCCACTGGCCGAAAATATCAGGATGATTTCAATGTATGCGCTGACACTTTGCTTATGTGATCCCAGCGAATGAGCGAGGGCGGCGCTGTGATCCATCCCGACTGCGGTGGCAGCAAGGATGGATTACAGGTGCGTAAGCGTAGTCGCCCCGTCATAGTCTACATGTCCATTCCCGCACCGGGTGTCGACATTTGGCCCATCATACCCATTTGCATGTGATAGGGCAGCATACACATGAACATCCAGCTACCAGCATTTTGGACTTCTATAACGAAGCTGATGCTTTCACCCGGCAGCAAGAGGGATTGCTCAAACAGCGCTTCGTGTTCCAGCAAGTTCCAGTCGGCGCGGCGCGCACGGTAATTGACCGCCTGCATTTGCTCCATGGCCATAAACATGAATTCGTGCAGAACAGTGCCATCATTGCGGACGGTAAACCGGATGCGTTCGCCAGCCTGAACAGCGACGTCTAGGTTGGAGAAGGTCCATTCAGACATCGCAACCTCGACTTCTCTGTCATAGGCTTGACCATCGTCACAGAAGCCCAAGCCTCTTTCACCCGCGCAGGCGACGGCCATTGTCATGGCGTTGCCTTCTGCCATGTCCATATCAGCCATTGGCATAGTCGTGCCGTCGGCCATTGTCATGGTGTCGTCTTCTGTCATGTCCATGCCAGCCATATCCATGCTGCTCTCTGCCTGTTCGAGCATCATTTCATCCATTGGCGGGACTTCGAACACCCCGTGCTCCAGTTCGTCATTTTCCTCAAAAGGCCCTGTTGCTAGCAGGCCGTTGTCTTGCAGCTTTGTGATCTCAGAGGTCAACGGCGCGGCTTGGTAATCCGGCTCTTGCTGGACCACGATGAAATAGGCCGTTGTCCCCAGCAAGAGAACTCCGGCGATCAAGTAAAAACGCATAATCATTGCAGGTTTCCTTTCATTCCGCTGGGTGGGCAGTAGCGCCCGAGGTTACGGCATCATCGCTAAGGGCC
>TARA_R110002051_G_scaffold13808_9_pt1 | contig 13861 bp, 10 predicted proteins | sample TARA_R110002051 | Tara Oceans TARA_R110002051 (sample SAMEA4397023) | marine metagenome | biome: Polar Biome; feature: [MES] marine water layer (ENVO:01000295) within the mesopelagic zone...; material: water (ENVO:00002006), including particulate matter (ENVO:01000060) such as......
GGCATCAACAAATTCGGTTGCATCTATGTTTACGGTTGAACCATCATTTGCAGTAGCACCTAATTCAGAATATCCAGCTCCGAGTTCAACGGTCTGTGGATCGTCTTCAGTTAGAGTTATTACTGGTGCGGTAGTATCTATAACATTTACTGTTCTAACTACTTCTGTTGCAGCATTTCCTGAGGCATCTGTGGCATTATAAGTAATACTATAATTTCCTACGGCATCTACGAATGCGGTTGCATCTATAGTTACGGTTGAACCATCATTTGCAGTTGCACCTAATTCTGCATAGCCTGCTCCTTGTTCAACGGTCTGAGGGGCGTCTCCCGTTAAGATAATCAACGGTGCTACACCATCTATAACCAAGGCTTTGTTGGTACCTAGTGTATTTGCTTCTCCAGGTTCAGGTAAATTTAGAAAAGCGGCGTTACCATTACCATTTTTTATTGTTCCGCCATTGAGAGCTAGGGCCGTTGCTGAAACATAATCCAGGTCCGCGCTTATATCGCCACCTTGTATGGTGTAGTCAAAGGATAGGGTTGTGGTGCCTGATCCACTGGTATAATCAACAACCTGGTCGGTTGCCCCGGTCTCTAAAGTAAGTTGGGGTATACCGGTAACCGTAACGGCTTCATCAAAGGTGATTTGGATAGGTATAATTGTACCGATGCCGTAGATGTCATCAGCGATGGACGATGTGACATTGTTAATGGTTGCCAAAGTGGTAATGCTTTTGAAGCCCGTCCAACCAGCATTGACATAAGCAGCTTCTGATCCAAAAGGTATTATTAAATCAATGTCGGGTCGTCTGTCAGAACTATTATTACCTTCAAATGCATCGGCGGGTAGGATGGCCGGTGTTTTACTCAACGATGTTATTTCGTTCAATGGAGTATTATAGAAAACTTCGCCGCCGATAGCGGTAACACTGCTAGGTATGGTAACACTGGTTAACTGAGTATCTTGAAAAGCCAATTCACCGATAGAAGTAATACCATTGTGAATGTTGACATTGGTCAACGGATTAAAAGTAAAAGTACTGTTACTGATAATGGTAACATTGTTGGGTATGGTGAAACTGGTGAATTCATTTTCATAGAAAGCATAACTATCGATGAAGGTAACACTGTTGGGTATGGTGATACTAGTCAATTTATTCACTCCGAAAGCACTATTACCTATAGTGGTAACACTGTTGGGTATGGTTACACTTGTCAATTCATTCCTAGCGAATGCAAGGAAATTGATAACGGTAACATTGTTTGGTATGACTACAGCGGTCAATTTATTATTAAAGAAAGCTCGGTCACCGATAGAGGTAACACTGTTGGGTATGGAGATACTTGTCAATTGATTATTTTCGAAAGCACTATTACCAATAGAGGTAACACTGTTGGGTATGACGACACTGGTCAATCGATTCTCATTAAAAGCACCATTACCGATAGTTGTAACACTTTTGGGAATAGTGACACTTATTAATTGGTTATAACCGAAAGCATAATTCCCTATAGAGGTAACACTATTGGGAATGGTGACACTAGTCAATCGATTTTCATAGAAAGCACCATTACCGATAGTTGTAACACTGTTGGGAATAGTGACACTTGTTAATTGGTTATAACCGAAAGCATAATTCCCTATAGTTGTTACACTGTTGGGAATAGTGACACTGGTCAATTGGTTATAACCGAAAGCTTCATTACCTATAGTGGTAACACTATTGGGAATGGTGACACTGGTCAATCCCTTAAAAATGAAAGCATTATTACCGATAGCGGTAACACTGTAGCTATTTCCGTTATCGATAACAGTGGCGGGTATATTAACAGACACACCATTAGCTCCGGTATAATTATATACTTGAACAGTTAAAGGAGCGGTTGTCGAGGTAACTTGATATTCGATGCCATTGACATCAGTAAAATTTTGTGCTAGGCTTATTGCAGCACAAAACAAAAAAAAATAAAAGCGTAAGTTTTTTCATGATATTAATTTAATAGTAGATGGTTTTTAATTGTGTTAGTTTTCATTGATGGAATTTCTTTGGATTGAGTTTCATCACCGGAACATTTTTTTTTTGGCTTTCAAAATTAACGACGCGCAGTACTGTATTATTGGCGGTATTGAGGCGTAAATGGGCATATTTTTAAGAAATGTCGTGAACGGTATTGTTTTTGTCGTGAACGGTTTATCAGAATTTTAATTAAAGAAAAAAGGCAGCAGTATATGTGCTATTTTTGATCAGATAAAAAAAGGCTGTTTTATATTTGTTGCCCCTTTCTGTCTAATACCAAATTTTGAAAAAATTACTTTTTGCTTTTTTTGTACTTTGTAGTATGCTGCTATGGTGTCAGCAAGAACCTTCTATCTTAATTAATAAAAGCATATACTCTTCTAGAGACGGGTATTTAATTTCTAATCCCTACCATTCTATTTATGATTCGATGGGCTGGCTGTGGGTGTTAGGTGAAAACAAACTATCCAACGAATATGTTTTTGGGGATAAAGAAATCATTATACAGCGCTTTGATGGAGCCATATTTTTTAACCTATCACTACCAGATACTTTTGATAAAAGAATAAAAGAGGGACATTTTTTTAAGCATAAAGAGAAGGGGCTATATCTAAAGTTATATTACACCGATGATAGAGCAGAACTATTTTTTATAGATACAGAAACCTTACAAATCACCCCTGTAGATGTCTTCAATCACTTAAATGAAAAGTATATTATTTCTGAGGAGTATCAGGTAAAGGATGAAACAAGGCTTATCATTACTTCAAAAGAAAAGTTTTATAGTGCAGCTTTAGATGAATTAGGATTACGTTTTCTAGATTCCATCCCTTTTGATAGACCTGTTAAAAATCCATTTTTGGAAGAAATTAGAAGTACTGAAACCTGTGCTATTGTAAAATTATTATTTCAAAAGGATGGTATCGTTTTAAATGAAGAAGGAAAGATTACCAAGAAATTAGCCTCAACTGATTTTATAGATAGCCAAGGGCACACTTTTTATCCAAATGTAATCCATAATAGTTTTGTCGTTAATAATGAATACTTTTTTTACTTGGATGACTATGAGAACGTTTTTAAGTTGGACCCAGAAAATTTAAGGTTTATTGAATTACCGAATACGAACGAATCCTACGCCTTAAAAAAGGATATGGTATTTGACAATAATTTTGAAAACGGTTTTTTAAATGAGGTGGTAAGCGACTACAGCGAAGTTAAATTTTATGATTTTAATGGATTTCACCCGCAATTAACCTCAAAAATTCAAATTAAAAATTACTCTAAAACTGCCTATAGCCAATTTGGTAAAGATTTAGTGGTTTTAAACGGAAATACGTTGGAGTCTTACAGTTTTAAGAATAGTAAAATAAAAACTTTTCTTAGAGGAAAAAGTATACGGACCATAAAAAAATTATCTGAAAACAATTATATTGTTGCAACAGATACAGAGGGGGTTTATACTATAAATACTAAGGATAATACCGAGGAGAAAATAAAATTTATATCTGACAACAAGGAGATATCCATGAATTATTCCAGGGATATCTATGTAAATGAAGATCATACCATTACCATAAATGATTCGGATAATTTGTATACGACAGACGCAAATTATAAGGTAATAAAAGATAGAAGTTTAAAAATTATTGGTGAGGAAATCATAAAAATAGAGGACACCATCTTTACTGCCGATCAAAGGGGTGTCATTTCTAAATTTAGTATCAACGAGAAAAAATATACCAAGATTCCTAACACAGAGAGCGTTCAAATTAGGGAGTTTGCTACAAACGGTACTCGTTTATTTGCGACCACAGTGGCTAACGGAATTTTTGAATACGAGAACGGCTCTTTTGAAACCCATGTGTTTGAAAATGAAAAAGCAGAAAATTTACTTTCTATAAATTACCTGCAGGATTATGGTGTTCTCGTCTCTACAAAATTCGGTAAAATTTATACTTACGATTCCGATAAAAAGAGCCTTAAACTCTTATACCAAGACGCATTAAAAGCATCTATTGTGGGCATGGTAACGGATAATAACAATAATTTATGGTTAAATACATACGCGGGAATCGTTTCTGTAAATCGATCTACACAAAAAATAGTACGATATACCGTAAAAGATGGTGTTTATGAATTAGAAGGCAACAGGTACAGTACATATAAAGATCCGGAAGGAAATATTTGGATGGGAAGCTATAAGGGACTTAGTTATTTTAACCCAAATGATTTAAGTACAATAGAGCTAAATGCACAGCCACAATTTACGTCTATTTCATATTTTGATGCTGGACTTAATAGATGGCAGGTTCATTCATCGCCTCAATTCTTAGATAGCATCCAAACCATTAATTTACCTTCAGAATATCAACGATTTTCTGCATCAATGTCCGTTTTTGGTGAATTAGATCGTAACAATATAACTTACAAGTATCGTTTATCGGAGAAAGGAAATGATTCGGATTGGTTTACAAGCTACCCCGGGAAAGAAATTTTATTTGCAAATTTAGCGCCTAGCGAATATATCTTACAAGTACAAGCCGTTAGTGCATCTGACGAGAAAATTGGAAATACTATTGAACTCAGAGTAATTTCCGATAAGATTTTTTATAAGACATGGTGGTTTATTTCGGCATTAATTCTGCTGGCTTTTGGTACAGTCAGCTACCTTTTTTATCAATATAAGGTAAAACAAAAAATACTTGTAAAAAATGAAATTGCATTGAACGAAGCCAAAATTAAAACCTCGATGATGTTAGAAATTCATCACCGAATTAAAAACAATCTCCAAATTGTATCTGGCTTATTAGGTCTGCAAGTTATTAACAGTGCAAACGAAGAACTAAAATTAAAATTACAGGATAGTCAAAGTAGAATAGAATCAATAGCAGGTATTCATAACCTATTGTATAATTCCGATAATTTTGAAACATTATCTTTTAAAGAGAACGTAGACAACATTATAGGATATTACCAAATTTTATTTCCATTAAAGGTGACTTATTCTTTGAACTTTGATAGTACTTTGTTACCAATAGATAAGGCCACACCACTTTCACTCTTGTTGAACGAATTAATAAGCAATTCTCACAAACACGCGTTTACAGATGAAGAGCAACCGCAAATACATATTAATTTCATAAAGACTGATACTAATTACGAGTTTAAATACGTAGACAATGGTAACTTTAAAATAGAGGGAATAAAAAAAGAATCTATGGGAATGAAAATCATAGAAATGATGAATACACAATTAAAAGGGAATTTGAAAATAGATAATTCCAAGGGTTTTAATTGCACATTAATTTTTTCATAGTTAAATATGGTCAAAATTTACATCTTAGAAGACGAGATTATTACTCAGGAGCTATTAAAACAAACTTTAGAGAGTCTAAAGTTTGAAATTTGCGGCATGGCCACAGACGCAGAAACTGCATTAGAGGAGATACATGCATTAAAACCGGATATTGCTATAATAGATATTAGGGTAGAAGGGAACAAAACCGGCATTTGGTTGGGAAACCAACTGGAGATGCCATTTATATATTTGACGGCCTTTAGTGATACGGAAACTATAAAAAAGGCGATAATTACAAAACCTATTAGCTATTTAGTTAAGCCGTTTAATACAAATGACTTATATATTGCTGTAGAATTGGCAATTAATGCCATTCAGAATACTACCCAAATTATCTTAAAAGAAAAAAACAAAAACAGTGTAATTCTAGAGGAAATGATCTTATTTGCAAAAAAAGATGATCAATATTTAACGTTGCATTTAAAAGATTCTGTAAAATTGATTCGTTCTAGTATTTCCGAATTTATGAATCAGGTAAATTCTACCTCCTTCTTACAGGTGCATCGATCATATATCATAAATAAAAACCACGTAACTGCTTTTGATAAAAAGAAAATTACAATTGCAAATAATAATATTCCAATTTCAAAAACATATGTCAAAGAAGTATTTAAAGAGTTATCTCAATTGATCTCTTGATTACACTTATGAATTAATCTCTTAAATTGAATTGCATGAATTAAAACCCTTGTTTAATTAAACATTTGGAGATTGTTAAAAGTATACAATTAGCAAATTACCAAGCAGTGCTATTTAATTGGTTTTTAATTATAAATAAAGGTTGAAAAAATAATTATTCTATTTAATGGTGGCCAAACTCATATTTCATTTATCACCTACACCTAGCAAATTCTTATCAAAGTTTATGAAATATTAAAATGCAAAAAGTTGGCATTTACGGCCAACCTTTTGCATTATAAAATATTTTAAACTTAGCATAATGTATTTCCGAAAAACATTCTTCAAAAAACCTATGTTAGGAAATGCAATTCCATTAATTCAATTAAGCTTCGCAGCTTGCACAGTCTTTTTTCTGCTTAAATTTTTGTGCAGCATTCATACTATGCTGATAATAGAGCGATTTTAAACCAAGTTTCCATGCTGTTACATGAATTTTGTTAATTTCTTTTACAGGCATTTCTGGATGAACGATAATATTAACCGATTGACCTTGATCAATATGATTTTGTCTATTAGCCGCCTGATAGATGATATCCATTTGGTCTATTTCTGAATAAGTTTTAAATACATCTTTTTCTAAATCAGACAAGAAATCTAAATGTTGCACAGAACCGTCTCGCTCACGAATACTACGCCATACTTCAGTAATGTTCTGACCTTTTTCCTCCAACAAATCTACCAAAAACGGATTTTTAATTGTAGTCTTTACTTTTGCTATATCCTTAACATATATATTTGACCAAATAGGCTCAATACCTTGTGATACTTGCCCTAGAATAAAAGCAGATGACGTTGTTGGTGCTACAGCGTTCAAAGTGGTGTTACGACGACCATAACCTTTCAATACTTCTGGTTCTCCAAATTTAGAAGCCAATTCTTCTGAAGCTTTGTAAGATTTTGTTTTTATAGTTCTAAATATTTCATTGTTCAAGTCATATGCTTTTTGACTATTGAACGGAAGCATTTCTGATTGTAAAAGTGAATGCCATCCTAAAACTCCTAGACCTAAAGCTCGGTTATCTTTAGCGAAATTATAGGCGCGCTCCATAAACAAAAATGTTTGTCTGTCTTCTCGTTTATCTGAATCCCGATATACTTCAAGTTTTTCAAGAAATTCCGTAATTACAGCGTCCAAAAAGTAGACCATAGTTTCAACTGCATCCGTATTTTTCCATTTATCAAAATGCATAACATTTATTGAGGAAAGTACGCAAACAAAAGACCAATTATCATTTGATGGCAGCATAATTTCAGTACAAAGATTACTTGCAAAAATTGTATGTTGCTTGTCTTTATAAACATCCGCAGCCCCATTATTTGCATTATCCTTGAAGAAAATATACGGGTAGCCCATTTCACCACGACGTTGCAAAACCTTAGCCCATATAGCACGTTTATCACCATCACCATCAACCATAGCTTGCATCCACTCATTGGTTACCGTTACTCCGTGTGTTAATTCTTGAATAGAATTACCTTCAGTACCAATTTCTAAAAACTCTGATATATCTGGATGCTCTACTGGTAAATAAGGAGAAAAACGGCCACGACGAACAGAACCTTGACTCACGACATCCACCATAGATTCAAAAAGCTGCATAATATGAACTGCTCCTGAAGCTTGTCCATTATTCTTCACTTCTGCACCTCTATGTCTAATGTTTCCAAAGTAACCGGAAGTTCCACCTCCCATTTTAGACATCATACCTACCTCTGATTGGGTATATAAAATATTACCCATATCATCATCAATATGCGAGCCAAAACAACTAATTGGCAACCCTCTTTCTTTTCCAAAATTAGACCAAACCGGCGAAGCTAAAGAGTAGAAACCTTCTGACATGTAGCCATAAAATTTTTCTGAAAAACCATCAATCTTTAATATGCTTTCAGCTCTATCTGCAATCTCACGAATACGTTGTTCTGGTGTTACTCCTTCAGTTAGATAGCCTGAATTTAAAAAATCGCGACTATGCTGTGTAAGCCATTCGAAACCTGAATTCGAATTATTTTTATGATTTTTTAAAGCTTCCTTTCTGGCTTGTATAAGTTGGTCGCTTTCAGAAATAGTTGTTTTATTCTTGTGGGTAGTGTTTAATTCGTTCATTTAAAAAAGGTCGTCGCTAGTTATACTTTTTGTTCTTTTACTATAATTTATTGATCGTTTCACAAAGAAATCGCCGTGTTTAGTTCCAATTATTTCATCATCAAACCATTCAGTTTCTACTAATAATTCTTCGTTTACTTCAAATATTTTTTCAATCCCGATACTTTCCAATGAATTATTGAAACGGTTTTTAATAAACTCATTTACAACTTTTTTAGGCAAGAAATCAAGTTCACCTTTTTCAAAAATCCAATCAACAATTTCACTCTCGGCGGTAAAAGCTTCTTTACACATTTGCTGAATCATTTCATTCTTTTCTGCATTAAACCAATCGGGATTTTCATTTTTAATAATCTTGATAACATCAATACCAAAATCACCATGAATTTGCTCCTCCTTAGATGTAGCCTCTACAACATTAGATATACCTTTAAACATATTCTTATGTTTATTAAAGGCCATTATAATTAAGAATTGAGAAAACAATGAAACATGCTCTATAAATAAAGAAAATAGTAAGATAGATTCTGCATATTCCTTGTTATCGTCACTATGAGCATTTTTAAGGGCTGTTTCCAAATACTGAACCCTCTTCATCATTACTGGTTTTTTCTTTAAGTTCTTAAACTCGTTATTAAGTCCAAGAATTTCAAGTAAATGAGAGTAAGCATCTGCATGTCTTACTTCGCTTTCAGCAAAAGTTGCTCCAACAGAGCCAATTTCTGGTTTAGGCATTCTATGGTAAATGTCTCCCCAAAAACTTTTAACAGCAACTTCTATCTGAGAAATTGCCAGCATAGTATTTTTTAGGGCAACTCGTTCGGCTTCTGATAACCCCGTTTTAAAATCTTGGATATCACTTGTAAAATTAAATTCAGAGTGAATCCAATATGAATGTCTTATAGCTGGCACGTACTCGTAAAGTTGAGGGTACTCGTAAGGCTTTAAATTAATACGTTTTTCAAAAATATTAGTCTTACGTCTTTGAGCCTGCTCATTTCTATAAATAATATATGCTTTTGCTACATCGAAAAAACCGCCCTCCATCAACTTCGTTTCAACAAAATCTTGTACTTCCTCAACAGTTGGTGTGTAGGTTTCATCAGCAGCTTTACGTTCTAGCAAAGCATTATGTACATTTTTCGTGATTTCTTCTGCATCTCCAGGTCCACCATGTTCTTCGGCCGTCATGGCTTTTAAAATGGCATTTGTTATTTTATGCAGCTGAAAAGGTTTAGTCGTAAAATCTCTTTTGACTAGATGGGTTATAATCATAGTATTTTGTCTCGGAATTGTTCTAAATAATGGAAGTATAAAGGTCTTATTTTAATCCCCTTACTTTGTCTTAACATGGAATAGGTTTTCCACATTTTTATTAACATTGACAAGTATTAAATCAAATAAGGCGTGCTAAATGCCTTAATTAAAACATGATACGGAAATAAATGAGATGAAACAAAACGTAAATAAAACATGAACAAAAAATGAACTAGTGTCATAACAAATTCTATGCTATTAAGTTTGTTGAATCTATTTTTGAGATACTTAAATAGAGCCTTATTTCTTTGCTACACTGCTTATTTTTGAAAATAACTACGGAAATTTGAATGCAAAATTAAATGAATCTAAACAGAATTACGCTTTAAATAAGTTACTTACACTAAAGTATCCTTTAACTTTTAATTCTATAAAAATTAACTTTAAAACAATAAACATGTGGAAACTTTCATGAATATGCATATTAGTTAATTAGAATACGATTAGTATTACTTTAAATACCAAAACAAGAAAACCATATCTTTTAAGAATTTACATTCTATAAAATAAAAAAAATGATACTTGACATTAAAAATAGGATTTAAATATTTTAACCTTTGAGATTATTAAAGAATTAAAATTAACCATGTATGGTTTCTTCTTTTCCATAGTTCTTAATAACTTCAGCCTCAAACTCCACTAACTCTTGCCAACGTTTATCCACGTCTATTTCTTGACCATATTTACGTGCAAAACCAATAAAAGTTGTATAATGTCCTGCCTCACTAATCATTAAATCGTGATAAAATTTTGACAGTTCGGGATCTTTAATTTCTTTGGAAAGTAATTTAAATCGTTCGCAGCTTCTTGCCTCAATCATGGCTGAAAACAATAATCTATCTACCATAGATTGTAGTCTGTTGCCACCTTTATTCATAAATTTGTATAATTCATTTACGTAACTATCTCTGCGTTCTCTACCTAGTGTGTAACCGCGTTTTTTAATAATATCATGAACCATTTGAAAGTGAACTAATTCTTCTTGGGCCAAAAGAAGTAAATCTGTAACTAAATCGGGATATTCAGAATTAAGAGTAATAATCGTAATTGCATTAGTTGCCGCCTTTTGTTCACACCATGCATGGTCGGTTAATATTTCTTCTAAATTATTTTCAACAATGTTAACCCAGCGCGGGTCTGTTGCTAATTTTAAATGTAGCATAGGTTGTTTCTTTTTGTAAAAATAGGTATCAATGTTAAAAATGCAACACTCTACAATCCCTTTAATTTAAAATTATACTAGTATATAATTTTGTTTCTAGTTGTATGTTTTTTCTTTACAGATAAGAAGAATAGTACAAGGTTAATCTTAACATCACATTATCACTCAAAGGTAGATTCACTTGAGAACATATATGTTTTCATAAGACTAGCAATTAACTGCATAACCATACAAATGGGAAAACTTAATATTATTTTATACCACAGGATATCAAAATTATATTTTTGCATTTATTAGGTTAAAACCAGGAACCAATGAAGTAAAAAATGGTATTCTACACAATCTCTTAACAATCATAATACCATTTAAAATAATGATAAAAAAATGTCAATTGAATGGAATGTTTTATTAAAACGCAAGGCGAAATAGCTAATATAAAGGTTGTTAAAGTCTTAAAGCATACATTGTTGTTTGTGTAAGAAGTTACAATGAAATATTAAAACGATTGGAAAACATAATGACCATATTATTTAGTGATATCTCGAAGTAATTAAGGTCTAATCATTAATTTTGCATCGAAAATAGTCTATTTGGTAATTTACGTGCACCTTCAATTACTTTTTGCACCTCAAAATATGATTATCACCGTTATAAAATAAAATGTAATCCCTATAGCGGAAAAAAATCAAAATTTAATTTATGTTCAGCTTTTTTACTAAAAAAAATTATTTAATTGACCATCTGGAAGGGTTTGTTGATATTCATAACCATATTTTACCTGGAATAGATGATGGTGCAAAAACTGTAGAAGACTCCTTAGATATAATCAAAGGATTTGGTGAATTTGGAGTCTCTGATTTCATTTGTACTCCACATATCATGGAAAATTATTACCCCAACAACCCTACTACAATAAATAGCTCTTTAAGTCTGCTTAAAAATGGGTTAAAAATGAGCAATCTAAATCATGTAAATATCAATGTTGCGGCTGAACACATGATTGATTCAGGTTTTGAAAAACTAATAGAAGATAAAAAAATAATGCCTTTATCTAAAAGATATCTCTTAATAGAAATGTCATATTTACAGGCTTCCATTAATTTTGAACAATCTGTAGATACAATTAAAGAAAATGGATTTCACCCTATATTAGCCCACCCTGAGAGATATGCATATTTATTTAGTAAAAAAAACATTTATGCCTATTATAAATCTAAAGGTGTATTTTTTCAATTAAATATACTTTCTCTAAGTGGTTATTATGGAAAAACAATTCAAAAAATCGCTTATAAATTGTTGGACGATTTAAAATTTGACTTTATTGCCTCCGACGCCCATAATGTGGGCCATATTAATGAATTAAAGAAAATCACATTAAACAAAAAACAACTTAATTCAATTATTCCATTAATAAAAAACACTAATACTTTTTTCTTAAATTAAAAAACTACTACTATTTTGGTATAAAAGTGTAGGCTTACCTAAAAACTAGGATAGTTCATAATTCGAATTTACTAGCTTTAAATTCAAACTGTCACGATGAAAAACAGCAAATTTAGGGAGAGCCAGATTATTAAAGCTCTTAAAGAAAATGAACACGGAAGAGCTGTAGGTGATTTATCTGGAGAATTAGGAATTGATAAAAGCATTTTCAACTATTGACGTAAGAAGTACGGAGGTATGGAACAACAACAGCATGAACGTTTAAAAGAACTTGAAGAAGAGAACAATAAGCTCAAACAGATGTATGTCGATGTGAGTCCTGATAATTAAGATGCTTAAGGACGTATTGTCAAAAAAGTTCTAAAGCCTTCCAACAAGAGAGTTCGTGTAAAATATCTCACCAAAACGTTTGTAGTTACTATCATCCGTGCCTGTAAAGTTGTAAAACTGAGTAGATCGAAGTGGTATTACCAAAGTAAGAAAAATGATAGCGAGGTTATTGATAAGCTAACAACATTAGCGCAATCATACCCAACTATAGGTTTTTATGAATATTATTACAAGATTCGTCGTGAAGGCTTAAAATGGAACAGAAAACGAGTGGTACGTGTGTACCGCGAGATGAAACTCAATCTCCCCTGTAAACATAAAAAGTGTTTGGTCAAACCTATAAAACAACCTTTGGAAACACCTTTGACACTTAATGAGTGTTAGAGTATGGATTTTATGAGCGATTCGCTTACCGATGGTAGAAAATTGCTTGTATTTAATGCTTTAGACGATTGTAACCGGGAAACTCAAGCAATAGATGCAGTACTTTCTTTGCCAGCGAAAGCCGTAATTGAAACAATGAATCGTTTAAAAGATGAAATAGGAATACCTAAATACGTGAGGTTCAATAATGGTCCGGAGCTTATCTCTAGGACTTTTATGAACTGGTTCAAAAAGATCTATCTAGAAATTAAAAATACACAACAGGGAAAGCCAATACAAAACGGATATATAGAACAATTTAATCATTTTTTTAGAGAAGAAATATTGGATGCTTATTATTTCAATGACATTTATCAACTTCAAAAGATAAGCGATAACTGGCAGGAGGATTATAATTTTAACCATCCGCATAAATCATTAGACAATATATCACCTAAGGAATTCAAGCCCAGATTTGACGAAGAATTTAAATTTTTCATCAAATCTGGGCTAAATAATAATTATTTATCGAATTTAGAGGTGTCATTGGAAGTTAAGCCTACAAAGTAAATAAAATAACCCTGTTGTTATTAAAAAATAATCTTGTTGATTTTAGATTCTGATAGTCATTATTAAGAACAATTAAAATGACTTTAGGTAATAATTCTTACCAAAAAATAATAGAAATGTTAATTCCACCTAATTAGAAGACTAAAAAAAATTCCTTTCAAGCTAATTAAAAACAATTATCTTAAAATGCTTAACCTTTTTATCTGAATAAATTTTCAATATATATAATCCATCTACGAGATTATAAAAATTTAAATCTATAAATTTCTCATTTTTAACTTCAAACGATTTTTCAAAAACTAAACTACCATATATGCTAAATAATTTAACGTCAATATTTTTTAAAGAATATTCAGATACACCAACTTTAATTTTGCCACTTGTAGGATTAGGAAAGACTAGATTTTCATAATTTGTATCATCATCTTTGTAATTATACTTTCTGGCAACTAATGACAACCCTTCAACATTTAAATCAACTATAGTTATACAGCCCTGCGCAGAGGTTAA